>JAABVA010000963.1_pt1 | contig 32543 bp, 33 predicted proteins | sample 5560331 | NCBI WGS metagenome assembly JAABVA01 (sample SAMN12812661, study PRJNA571458) | rock metagenome | isolation source: Antarctica rocks | place: Antarctica: Victoria Land, Mt New Zealand sud | collected 2016-01-07 | reverse complement strand
CGAGCGATCGGCGATAGCTCTCAGGATAGCCATCAACATAGCCATCAACATAGCCACCAACATAGCTACCAACGAAGGTGCGTAGCTAGGATCGTAACAAGAAGTGAGATAAAAGTACATGTGACATTTTCTTTATTTTGAATCACTTACAGATTTCACTACACGCTGATGACAGATGATGTACACACTGAGCTTTGCAACAGATAGAATGAGAGTGCTTATCGCGATAATGAGTATCAGAAGAACAAAGAGTTGTGAGTTGATAAGTTAGAGATGAAGCAAAGATCAACTTTCGTTCTCATGTCACAAATTATGTTAAATGAAAGCAAATTTGCTCACAACACACTTTGACAACGAATTATTTATATTCATCTTCTCATCAATCTGAAGAGTACTGCACGTTAAATTCTCTTTATATAAAATGATCTCTAATATTCTACAAAGTTATCAAAGCGCAGAGACTATGACTATGACATACTAGCTGATTGAGCATTTTGTGAAAGCATTTCAAATTTACAATAATTTATCTCAAATCAATGATAATTTAGAAAAATTTGCTTTCAACTCACAAATTTCAAGATAAATATTAAAATGTGCAAAGCATTTCAAATTTACAATAATTTATCTCAAATCAATGATAATTTAGAAAAATTTGCTTTCAACTCACAAATTTCAAGATAAATATTGAAATGTGCAAAGCATTTCAAATTTACGATAATTTATCTCAAATTGATGATAATCTAGAAAAATTTGCTTTCAACTCACAAATTTCAATGTAAATATTGAGATGTGCAAAGCATTTCAAATTTATGATAATTTATCTTAAACTCGCTGTAATTCAGGAAAATTTGCTTTCATCAGAGAGCTTCAAGTAAAAAAGAACAAATTGCTTGATCAGAAGTAAAACAAGAGTTATTGCTTCTACTGTTATATCAGATCTCATTAATTTCTGATCATTTTATTCTTTGTATTGCATGCTATTCTGACATTTCGTAGTTCAACGTACTTGTATCAACAGAGATTCTGATTAGAAATAACGACAGCACGATACAATTTATCAAACGCGTCAATCAGTATTCTTTGTTATCTTTCTCACTACAATTTACTTCATCGAAATCAGCTTCAAGCATGAAGTGAAACTGTCGTGCGTGTAAAATGATATTGAGAATCACACGAGATCTGATATATCACTTTAATCACTGCTTGACGCTGCGAAATGACATGCAATTCTTCGAGAAATATTTAAGAAAAGAGAATTCAGCAGTCGATGAGTATACAGACACATGCAAATACTCTCAGACTGATTTATGACATGAAATGATCACGATGAATGATACTGACGTCTTTGACTTCGAGCAAAGTACAGAAGAAAACGTAGAAGCTTCAGATGATCAGAAGCATTTTCAAAATTCAATTGCATAAATATCACTTGATCTCAAAAGATTTATCAATTCATCATGTATTTTCTCATTCATCAAAGTAAACAATTATGATGAGACGAATAATACAAAGAGACGAAGCGTCGATGAATCACTAGAACAATATATTAGACTCATAATAATCATTTTGAACTACAGTAAACTTGAGCAAGATTCATGATCATCTTTAGATGATAATCTTCAATCAGAATGACTTTTCTTTTTGAACGAGAAAGATTTTTCTCTTGCACAGTGATTTCTGAATGCGAAAGTCAGTAGCGAAGATATTAATCAATAATTCAAGATCTCGTTTCAAAAGACTCATCATGCTGATTGTATCTTCAAGAATGCAGATCAATTCAGAAACATTCTACATAATATATCTTATGAAATATCTGATGATAGTTAATTCAAAACATCTTTGAAGATCTCATCAATGAACTCAGAGATTGAAACAAATATATTCAAGATTCAGTACAGAAACGTGATAAACGTCTTGAAATTTTTCTTGAAGCATTGTTCATTTGCAAGTAATCTGAAATATGCATCAATTAAAGTATACAACGTCAATGAAAATTGAATGTACACGAAAATGTACATCAATATTTGATGATGAAATACGCAAGCACTAATCTCTAAAGATGACACTATAGTTTCAGTACTGTTAACTACAGACAAAATCATGTTAACTCAACATCATGAGAATAAATTCATATGATCTGTATATATTATCATTGATAATCTGAATCAAGCAACTTGATGAAAGCAAAATAAATCTAATATTATACTATTAGAATTTATTTCTTCAACTAAACATGCAAATGAAGATCTGAAATGCAAGTTATATCATCGCTCACTGAAGATAATATTAAAACGTGAGTTTAAACTGTTCAATCGAATGAAGAGTTTTTCTTGCTAACGTTCTCGTTCTTTAGCACTTGAGAAATTAACTAGAAGAAAGTTTCACGTTCGCTGTGCAGATAATTATACTCGACAGTGTTTTTCTATCATCGTCGAATTTATAATCAACTATGAGAAGCAGATCAATATTACAAAAATCAAAAATGAAGAGCAATGCATTATATATTATGTTTCATCAAATCAACGCAATAATCTGCAGACAATCTGAAAAGCTTAAATACATGAGAGTACATTGACTCAAATCAAACGTCAAGAAAAGAATTCACGCTCTAAAGCAGATATCAAGCGCAATGTTAAGTGAGTACATTCAGTGCAAAACTTTGTCTGAAAACATAAACTTGTCAATATTCACATCATCATGATGATTAACATCTTGCATCAGTTATTGAAGAGCACAGTGATGTATCTAATTCAATGACTTGAGATGATCATCAAGAATATAACATTGATGATCAGTCTCAAAAGAAAGCGTGATTCACAGACAATTGCAAACACAACACATGACGTGCAATTGAATCAAAAATTTCAAGTAGTTCTTTCATATTCAGAGCTAAGACATTTTCACGACTTTCTATTCGTGAAGCAATGAATTGACGTCGAACAAAAGACAATAGTGCATCAGTTTATTACGATTGTCACTTCACTATTGATTAGAAAAGCATCAGATGCGCTGTACTGTGCTCGAGCTCTTATGAACTTCGTGATGATGACTCAATATTGATCGCACGATGACGAGTCTTTGCGTTACATGAACAACGCAATATACAGAATTAACGTTTTAAAAGAAGTATTCAAGCAGTTTCAACATGACGAGAACTTTAACTATCTTAAGTTTTATGTGATCTCTCATTATATGAATTTTATTTGAAAATACGAAGATGCAGATGATTTTAACACATCTTACATGAAGATCGCACATAAATTTCTGATCAAAGATTATTATGATCTTACAAACAAACGAGAGAACTTTCAAATGCAGATACTGCATCACAATACTTGACAAGTCAATATGTTGACAATGAAAGATATCATTCTTCATGATCTAATCACGTTCAGATCAGAGATTGACAAGAGAATGAAAGTCATGATTACAAATTCTTTTAGAAGTCTTGATTTAACGCAGCTCAAATAAGATTTGTCAAAAATGAATTCAAATCGATGATGAAACTGATTTAGTAATTCTCGATTCTGACGCATCGCTTCTGAAATAACGAAGATGACACATATTGAGAGTTTCTTGAATGAATTGTCGATTTTTATAAGAGAATCTCGACGCAAGAAATCAGAAATAAAGTCAAACAAGTATTAAATGAATCAAAAAGAAATCGACTTCTTCTGAATAAATGATTACTTCGTTTCTGTTCATGCATCGATTGAATGTTGAAGATGCAAAGATAAAGATTCAATAAACTCTGAGAAGCTTACATTGAAGCAAATTCAATGTGCTTTTGCATGACAGAAACAAATGTTGAATTGAAGACGTGACTACGTCTATGTTCAAGAGTATGCTGAGAATGATCAAGAAAATTCTGACATAGTCAAAGCTCTGAATGATAGACTGATGAAACAGTTGCAAATTATAATCACTGTTCATGATTTGCTTCATCAAGATGACAATGAAAAATCTGTGCAATACTTGAGAGCTTTAATAGAATTGCTAAAGCTCAAAAACAACAAAGTACTCGATACTCTACATGATATGATAGAAGTTGAGCAGTGATCAAAGAATACTGTCAAGAAGTCTTGATATTTTGAATGTTGATGATTTTACAATATGAGTACTATACTATGAAGTGCACATCTGATATCAATTGAAAGCAAGAAGTTCTTTTACGTGAATAGTTACATCGACTGAGATACATTCAATATCTTATACGAAGAGAATTTTCTGAAAAAGAAAGTTCAAAAGATGAACGAGCTTGCGAGCTTAGACAGACGAGAAAAGACGAAATTCACTCGATAATGAAGAAAGTTCAACATTGTGTAAGTTGAGATAAATTAGAATAAATTGAGATAAATTAAAGTAGATTGAAATAAATCAAAGAAAATGAGTGAAAAGCATATAGTCACGTCGAATGAAGCATATATGAATGATCAAAACATTTCAGTCGATAGCGTTTAATCATGATTATGATGACAGAGTATTGAGAATGAACAAGTGACTGAGATTTCACTGTAAAGATCTGTAAACAATGAGATTGATTGTGTAGCAGCTAGCGACATACAAGAACTTACATAATTCAGATGATGAGAAAATCTAAAATTTATTTATTTATTAATCATAATGTTTGCTCATTTGTTGAACGAAATTTCTACTTACTCTATGCATTTTTCAATGCATCTGATGCATTACACACGACGTCTGTCAGTAGAAGTTCACGACTTGTTGAAGAGAGCTGTAAATTCTCAAGATAGTGTTCTCTTTCTATGTACATTAGTACTCTTTTCTTCTATCGATGTCTTTTCTGTCATTGAAGAAGAATGTTTCAAGTGAATGAAAGCTTCGATTTGATTTTTCAAGTGAAGAATAAATTTGATGATGAGTTTCACATAAATGATGATTTCGATGAAATGTCATTTCTTCTCAGTATCAAATGTTCAAATCGAATTATCATATATATTCATCATTAATTGTTTTGCAGTCTCGTCAATCTTCTGCTCAAAGATCTTCGCATTTTGATCAATCAAAGTTGAAATCTTCAATTGCAGAAGAAGAGACGTGTAATCAATCTGTTTCAATCTATTTTGAAACTGAGCAGACTGATAATCATACATGAGATCGCTGTGAGCACAATCGACTGCTGTGATCGAAACTGATAATAAATAAGACTGTAAACGTTGTAGAAAGACGAGTTCTGCGCGATCACTGATAGACATGATGTACGATAATTGAATAACTGTGATGAGAGAAATGAGTGAAGTAAAATTGAAGCTTACTAAGATAAACATCGCGCAGAATTATGAACGCACGATAACTTGATACGAGTTCTACTCTGTTGAATCAGCTTGTAGCTGATCTAATCAGCTAACGACTGACTGATGATTGATCTATGTTGCTAAATCAGCTAATCGCTGAATTATGAAAAGTGTCTGTTCTAGTAGCTAGCATATGCGTCTCAAGCGCATTAAGATTCAGATGTCGTTGCTCACTAGCTTACAAGCTACTCAAGCTCTTTGTTGAAACGTTGATGATTGAACTAGTTCAATGAATCAAGTCATCAATCTAGTCATCATCATCTTAATTTAGTCTCAGCAATTCTGTTTTGATCATTTCAGTTGTGTGCATGAACTTCTGCAATCTTAAGTCAATAGAACTACTGTTTAGTCTTGATTCTGCTTGATTCATGTATATAAAAGTTGAGCTTTCATTCTTTTCTTTTGCTCTTTGTCTTTCATCTTGTACATTATCTGATGTATTGTCTTGTATCTAGATTCTATCAAAGTAATAATAATAATACCAGTCTTTTATATTGATAGTATCTCTAGTCTAGCTCAGTTTCTGACATGCTACGTCAAACTTGCAGCCTCATGAAAGCATTTTTGAGAAAGCTTCGAGACTATTCAGATCAGATAGGTAAAGTAAACAAACAAACAAACAATGTTCGATGCTTACTAACTAGTCGAATATTCTTACTAGTGATGATGATCTGATGCTATATTTAGGGTGGCTTCATAATCATCGGGCAAAGGGATATCTATTCTACCTACTCACCTTAACTCCCGTAAATCCGTCTCCCAACACGCTAAGGTAGAGCAACGGGAAAGCGGCATCTTTGCAAATACAAACGCAACCAAACCCAATAAATACACTCGATTTATCAATGCGTACGAAAACGGTCCGATAAGATTCCTCAGGTATTCTAACATCCCTTGGCATTATGACTCTTATTGCGAAAAACGGAACGAGGGAGTCATAGTGGAAGGGGGTTGGCACGAAGAAATGGGAAGGAAAGCTTTTCGGATGACGTTTATAATTGGGGTTTATAATCGGTGCCCTTTTCGATGCTTTACGCTTCCCCCCCCCATATTTATAATCTTATATAATCTCATACAATTCATATCTTGAAAAAGTTCCAAGTCCTTTTCATTGTGTTCCATTGACCCCGCCTACCACCATTGCCATCTCGGTGAAATCCAGTTCTTGAACCGCTTCCACGCAATTGTCTCACTGATATCCAAACACCCCAATCCTCGAATATTCACAATGTTTGGCCATCAGCCTGGCAGCGATTTCTATCGCCAGCGGGCTGATACTGGGGGTTGGCTGTCTGCAAACGTCGCATTGAATCCCATCTCACTAACATTACCTAGATCCCGAGGCTAACCTTCACAACATCGATCCCAATGGCGAGAACTTCAATGATGAAGAAATTACTCACAGCCCAGACCCTCTGGCGACAGCAACAACGGCCACTGCTGTTCCAAGTACAGAGGCGTCTTCGACCTACCAAGCCGACGGGACATGGGGTGAGCGAGATGTCGGCGGTCCCGTGAGCCATCGCGAGGCTATGGAGGATTTTGAGGCCATGCGGAGGGAGCTTACCCAGCTCAGCCAGGTTCGCTCAAAAACGTCTGCAAAGACCGAACGAGGTCGGTTTGGTCGATCAACCACGAGCAGAAGCAAAAGGTCTGCAACCCGAAAGGCTCGGCGGACGCCATCTGCGATGACGGCAAGCGAAGCTAATGACGATGACCTGGAAGCGGGTGACGCAGAGGCGATGGCAGAGAAAGAAGTAGGTTTCGAGCTTGGAGGCTTTATCAAAGAAGGTCACTTCGAAAAGAGGAACCAGGACGGTGGATCCGCAAAGAAGGTGGGAGTCGTCTTCAAGCATCTCACGGTCAGGGGAGCGGGGAGCACGGCAAATTACGTTCGTACCCTGCCAAATGCAATTCTCGGGACATTCGGGCCAGACTTGTATCGAATTTCAACCCGCATTTTTCCTAGTCTCAGATTTGGGAGCTCAGAGCCGACGAGAGTGCTTCTTAATGATTTCACTGGGGTCGTTCGAAATGGAGAAATGATGCTTGTCTTGGGACGTCCTGGATCGGGTTGTACAACATTCTTGAAAGTCATCGCCAATAAACGTGGTGGCTACGCCGAGGTACAAGGTGATGTTCTCTACGGGGGAATTCCTGCCGCCAAACAACTTGCCCACTACCGTGGTGAAGTTAATTACAACCCCGAGGACGATCAGCACATGCCTAGCTTGACCGTGTGGCAGACGTTGAAATTTTCATTGCTCACCAAGACGAAGAAACGGGAGAAGCGGGAGATCAACGTGATTGTGGAAGCATTGCTGAAAGTTTTTGGGATTGACCATACTCGACACACGCTCGTTGGCAATGAATACGTACGTGGGGTCTCAGGAGGAGAGAGAAAAAGAGTGTCAATCGCTGAGACACTGGCCACGAAATCCACCGTAGTATGTTGGGACAACTCCACAAGAGGCCTGGACGCAAGCACAGCACTAGACTATGCAAATTCCCTCCGAATTATGACGGACGTCAGCGACAGAACCACTTTAGTCACTCTTTACCAGGCAGGCGAAGGCATTTACGAACTGATGGACAAGGTCCTTGTTATCGCCGACGGACGAATGCTGTTCCAAGGCCCGGCTAACGAGGCGAAACAGTATTTTATCGACCTTGGCCTCGACTGCCCGGTCCGGCAGACTACTGCAGATTTTCTTACTTCTGTTACGGATCCTATGCAGCGCATCTGGCGCGAAGGATACGAAGCTCAGGCTCCAAAGACCGCTGAAGATTTCGAAAGGGCATTCAAGAACAGTCCGAATTACAAGCGTGTTCTTCAGGATGTCGAAGATTACGAAAAGCATCTTGGGAACACCGAGTACCTTGATGCAAGAGAATTCAAGCAAACTGTCAAGGAACAAAAGTCGAAGCATGTTTCTAAGGGCTCAAGCTATACCGTAAGCTACTGGAGACAAATCATCGCATGCACTAAGCGGGAATTTTGGCTAACTTGGGGCGACCCAACCACACTTTACACCAAGTTCTTCATCATTGTTTCAAACGGTTTAATCGTTGGCTCTTTATTCTACGGTCAACCAACAAATACGGAGGGTGCTTTTACCCGCGGCGGAACCGCTTTCTTCTCAATCCTCTTCCTTGGCTGGCTTCAGCTTACCGAGTTGATGAAAGCTGTCTCTGGACGGGTAGTCATCGCTCGCCATCGAGACTATGCGTTTTATCGTCCGAGTGCCGTCTCAATCGCCCGAGTTATCACGGACTTGCCCCTAATATTTGCCCAGGTCGTCATTTTCGGTATCCTGATGTACTTCATGACCAATCTGGATCGCAACGTTTCGAAATTCTGGATTTATATGCTCTTCGTGTACACAACTACCATCTGTATCACTGCTCTATACCGCATGTTTGCAGCACTGTCCCCAACCATCGATGATGCAGTAAGGTTTTCCGGTACCGCTCTGAACCTCTTGATCATCTACACAGGCTATGCGATACCTAAACCCCAGTTGCTTCAGCAAAAGATTTGGTTCGGCTGGCTCTACTACATCAACCCCGTCTCGTACGCATTCGAAGGAGTCTTATCCAACGAGTTAACTGGCCGTGAAATGGAATGTGCCCCACAGCAGCTCATTCCTCAAGGTCCTGGGATTCAATCACAGTACCAAGGCTGTGCTATCAGTGGAGCACAGCTTGGCAGCACTACCGTGACCGGAGATCAGTATCTTCAGACGACCTACCAGTACGCACGCTCACACCTGTGGCGCAACTGGGCTGTCGTCATTGCCTTTACGGTCCTTTATATATTGATCACTGCAGTTGCCTCAGAGATATTTTCATTTGTCGATGGGGGTGGAGGAGCTCTGATCTTCAAGAAGAAGGCCAAGAAGGAAGTGAAATCGGGCTCCAAAGTCGCTGATCTCGAAAAAGCCGGGACTTCCGGAGACAGCAGTGTATCGAGTGGTCAGCTACCAATTAACCTATCCGAAGAAGTTGACATGCCAATGAACACGAAGGCTGAAAGTGTCTTTACCTGGACCGACGTCGTATACAGCGTGCCGTATCAGGGAGGTCAACGTAGGTTGCTTAATCACGTTCATGGCTACGCAAAACCTGGCGTTCTGATCGCCTTGATGGGCGCGTCCGGAGCTGGAAAAACCACGCTTTTGAATGCTCTAAGTCAGCGACAGAGAGTCGGCGTCGTCCTTGGAAATATGCTGGTCGATGGCCGCCCCTTGGGTCCAGAGTTCCAAAGGTTGACTGGTTTCGTCGAACAACAAGATTTGCATGACCGTACCGCAACGATTCGCGAGGCCATTGAATTTTCTGCCATCCTACGGCAAGAGCGCAATGTTCCTCGAGAGGAGAAGCTTGCCTATGTCGAAGAGATTATTGACCTACTTGAATTGCGCGAGCATCAGGATGCTTTACTTCTGTCTTTGGGAGTAGAGCAAAGAAAGCGAGTTACGATCGGGGTCGAGCTGGCCGCGAAGCCTTCTTTGCTGTTCCTCGACGAGCCCACCTCTGGTCTCGATAGCCAATCGGCGTACTCCATTGTTCGCTTCCTTAAGAAGCTGGCTCGAGCTGGCCACGGTCTTATTTGCACAATTCATCAGCCCTCATCGCTTCTCATCCAACAATTCGACATGATTCTAGCACTAAATCCTGGAGGTAATACGTTCTACTTCGGCCCTGTAGGCGAAAATGGTAGCACTGTCATCAAGTATTTTTCAGATCGCGGAGTTGTCTGTCCACCTTCAAAAAACGTGGCAGAGTTCATCTTAGAAACTGCAGCTAAGGGTGGGAAGAGAGCTGACGGCAAAAAACTGAACTGGAACGAAGAATGGAAGAAATCTCAAGAGAACAAAGATCTTCTCATGGATATCGAAAAGGTCAACGCGGAACGGAGCAAGATTCCACCCCCAGCGATCGATACACAGCACGAGTATGCTTCGCCTATATGGCTACAGATCACAATGTTGACCAGGCGAATGTTCACACAATATTGGCGGGATCCTTCCTATTTATATGGGAAACTGTTTGTTGCGGTTATTATCGGAATCTTTAACGGTTTTACCTTCTGGAAACTTGGCAATACCGTCCAAGACATGCAGAATCGCATGTTCACTTCGTTTCTAATCATCCTCATTCCACCCACCATCGTCAACGGTGTGGTTCCTAAGTTCTTCCAGAACCTATCGCTCTGGGAAGCTCGTGAGAATCCTTCTCGCATCTACAACTGGGTGGCGTTCTGCACAGCATCAGTTGTAACCGAGATACCGATCTCCATAATCGGTGCTGTCATCTACTGGCTGTTGTGGTATTACCCTACTGGACTGCCAACAGACAGCTCCACTGCCGGCTATGTCTTCTTCATGGTCATGCTCTTCTTCCTCTTCCAAGCAAGCTGGGGCCAATGGATCTGTGCTTTTGCACCGTCCTTCACAGTCATCTCTAACGTCCTTCCCTTCTTCTTTGTCATGTTCGGCCTTTTCAATGGCGTGGTAAGACCTTATTCGATGATCCCGGTGTTTTGGAGATACTGGCTCTATTATCTCATCCCCAGCACATACTGGATTGGTGGAGTAATCGCTGCTACTCTTAGGAATATTCCGGTTATTTGTGGGCCGGGCGAAGCCGCATATTTCAACCCCCCTCCTGGCCAGACTTGTCAGCAATACGCGGGGGCCTTTGCTGCTAATGCTGGAGCTGGCTACTTGACCAATCCAGGCGCGACAAGCAATTGCGGCTACTGCCCGTACAGCAATGGAGTGGAATACATGGCTGTTCTGAACGTGGTGCCTAGCGACAAGTGGAAATACCTGGGCATCTTCACGGGTTTTGTCTTCTCAAACTGGGCGCTAGTGTACTTTTTCATTTACACTGTAAGAGTCCGTGGCTGGAGCTTTGGGATGTCGACGATATTTGGCACATTGGGCAAGGGGGCTGATATCATAGAGGAGGGGGTGAAAAAGAGTAGACTCCCAGGGGTGTTCAGCAGCATTTTGACATTACAGCAGTCAGAATCTCTAGACAACAGTTAGAATAGAACAGTATCACAGCAATGGCTTTTAGCATACTAAGCTTTTGGTCTTGTTTTGGTCTATCCTTTCGAAAACGGTGCTGGCAACTGCATGTGTTTTCTATACAAATAATCATATTCAATCGAGCAAAGAAAAGACAGCGCAGGACCGCCGCTGTAAGGCTTAGCGGCATCTTTTAGACATCACGTCTCACCATGTCGATAACTCTGCCGACGAATCCCGCGGCAATGGTCCAAAGCCGTTGTGTGTTGGGGCCGATTGTATTGGTCCTCATGATCTGAAACTGATGGGTTGATATGCGCTCTCATGCCAACCTTGCAAGGTACGGGGTGGCTGTGTCTCTAATAGCCGCAGTTGAGATGGATGTACTACGTATTTCAAGTTGCTCTCCTGGGCAACCAAGGTCGTCTTAACTGCTCAGATCCTTCCTCTCACCGTGGAGAAAGCTACCCTACTTTCAATCAGCAATGCATTTCCACCCCAACGACCTACCAGTTCGACCCTCCAAAGCTCGCGATGGTGTCTACCGAGAATTCTACCATAACTCCACCGCCGCGCGTATCAACACAGATGAGGTCATCGTCGAGGCAATTCGAAAGCAATACCCAGACCTCCATCTATCTATCACAGTTCAAAGTAACTGCGACATCCTTGGTTACGCTGCCTCAGGCCACGCTCAGGCCATTCCTACTGACGCGGACGATTCGCTATCTGCAAGCCTCAAATGGAAGTTTTACTATCCTCCGGCACGCCGCAGTGACGAATCCTTAGGAGTTTTGGCCGAGTCCGTGCAGTTTGGAAAATACTTCTACACATGGAAGGACCAAGAATACTTAGTGTACATGGTCGTTGGGGAGCGATTTGGATATGGTCTTGGGATGCTCTATATTCTTGGATCATCGAGGGAATCTACCGAATCTTTGATGCTTGAAGCCTCGAAATGGACGGTTGATCTCCATGACGAGATTTTGGTCTTCGATGGAGGGTATTGGAACAAGAGTCGAGAGCTTTGGCAAACCGTGCAGGACTCATCTTGGGATGATATAATCATGAACCCAAGCAGGAAGAAGGTAATTACCGGAGTAGTTGATCAATTCTTCAATTCGAAGGAGAGGTATGCGAAGCTGCAAGTACCGTGGAAACGAGGCTTGATAGCTTATGGTCCCCCTGGGAATGGGAAGGTTTGTTTTACCAATCTACGCGAATAGAAAAGGTGCAGACTAACAAGATCCACAGACAATTTCCATTAAAGCCATGATGCATTCTCTTTCCGACCGATCCGACCCAATTCCAACACTATACGTCCGTACTCTCACAAGCTTTAGGGGGCCAGAGTATAGCCTTAAGCAAATATTTAACAAAGCGCGGACAACAGCACCTTGTTTCCTAGTCTTCGAAGATCTCGATAGCATCGTCACTGAATCAGTCCGCAGTTACTTCCTTAACGAGGTCGATGGTCTCAAGAGCAATGACGGTATTCTTATGCTTGGAAGCACCAACCATCTCGATCGTCTGGATCCAGGTGTAGCAAAGAGACCAAGTCGTTTTGATAGGAAATATTATTTCCCTAATCCGGATATGTACGAGAGGGAGCTGTATTGTGAGTATTGGCGCACTAAACTCGGTGAGAATGAGGATATCGAGTTTCCGGCTCGTCTAAATCAAGCCATTGCATCCATCACCAAAGGCTTCAGCTTCGCCTATATCCAAGAGGCTTTTGTAGCCAGTCTGCTAGCTATTGCAGGCGAGAATGAAGACGATCAGGACGGTGAAGCAGCTATGGAATCTCTAGATGGGCAAAACTTCTCTGAACTTGTCCGCGGTCTGAGTCTTTCTGGGGGCAACGAAGACCTAGAGAAGTACGTCCTATGGAGGCAGATGAAGAAACAAGTCAAGATTCTGCGTGAGGATTTGGAAGAGGAGGATTAGGTAAAGGTAAAGCAGCTGGAAAGGCTAATGGCCTTGCTGCAGGTTGGAGTGCAGCACATTTTCAGACCAGTATATCTGACGGGATCTTCAGCGGTCATTTTGCTCTTAAATGCCTGTACTGTTTTCACTTTGGGCCATGGTATGACACATTCAGCATCACTCATTTGCAATGTTTCAATCTTGCAGGTTGGTACAATTACTGATCTAATGACCACGTTTTCTCCAATGTTGAAATGTGAGCAGGTAAATGGCAGTATTCATATACGAGCATACTGATATGTATGACTATGAACAGCGTATGAGCGGTATTTCCATAACCTTGAGACCTAGACATGCCGGTGTCTGAACAATGGCATACCCAGAACAAAATTGCTGTAAACCACTACATCACATAACGCTGCATCCACCTTGCGACAATGCACCGTCTTCTGTGGTCGTCTTCGCCGCAACCTTCGCGATATCCTCAAACACCTGGTTCATCAACTCCCCAGTCACAGCCGAGCATTCCGCATAGCGATCACACCTCATTTCCTGCGCCACCCTATGTCCCTCCTGCGGATAAATCGTCCCCTCCCCCTCCACTCTCAAATCCCGCTTCAGCCCCAACAGCATAACCGGAATATCCTCCGTCCCCCTCTGCGCAAACTCCCCCCTCACGATCCCCTCCCTCCTCAGGTTGTAGTGCCGGATGGCTTCCTTCCTCCACGCATACTGCGCGTTGACCAAGCTCCGCCGGTCGCTGATGTCGTAGCAGATGATGATGGAGTCGGGGGAGAGGAGGGTGTAGTGTTCCGGGGACGCGGTATCGGAGAATTCGAAGCGGTAGGGGCGGTTGTACATGCGGATGTTGTAGACGAACGGTTGGTCTAGGTCGTGGAGGGGGGCGAGGGTGGTGGAGGGGGTGGTGAGGGATGATTGGCCATGGCTGAGGCGGCTGGGGGGCGAGGTTTAGCGGGGTCTTGAAGGGTCTTTGACGGGTTGAAAAGATATCGGGAAAGTTCGCAAGGAGCTTGGGCTGGGTAAGGTAAGGTAGGCATGGGATGGAAAGGGCGGAAGAAGAAGAGGGAGCGTGTTTCGGCAGGGGCGGGATGGAGATATGTACTTACGAGAGGAATGTCGATTTACCGCATTCTGGGTCGCCGAGTAAGAGGATTGAGACTGTAGGGGTCTCACGATCCTCCATCAATTGCTGTTGTTCCCAAGGTGGGGCATGGTTGCGGGATACTAAGGTATGACCCTGACTTGCGGGAACAGATAGCCGAGCCGAGGGCGTTTTAGGGCTTCAATAATATTTCAAAATTATTAACCAAGTCCATTTTACCAATTGCAAGAGGGGCGTGTAATGATTACTTGCCCATTCGCCAAACGCGTGACTGCAATACAATCAAGACTACACCAGAGCAGCAGAATCAATGTCAAGGCCCGGTACTCGCAGTACTGGAAAGATACAAGGGGAGTAAGTTCGAGCATGGCGGAAAGAGAAGGCTACTCTGAATGGAGCACGGAGCAGCTTATTGACCGTGTCACGTTCTTGGAGCAGCAATTGAAAAAGCAGGCAGCTAGGTGACGATCCACGTAACTGCGACTGTTCCTTTGAGCCACTAATTTGAGAAAAGATACAGATCTTCGCTGTCTAGCTCAGCGTCCCGCCCATCTCCACAAAGACCTAAGAATTCCCGCGTTCATCGAGAGTTCGATCCTGCAAAGTATTCTACACGTCTCATCGCCTTAAAATTCGCGTACCTGGGTCAGCGCTACAACGGCCTTGAATATCATGCGAACAACCCAACGCCCCTGCCCACGATCGAGGAGGAGCTATGGAAGGCATTGAATAAGGCACGCTTGATCTTTCCAACACCGAATCCTTTGTTAGGCGATGGCGATGTCAATTGGGAGGGTTGCGATTTCTCGAAGTCCGGGAGAACGGACAAGGGGGTCAGTGCGTTTGGTCAGGTTGTAGGGATAAGAGTCAGGAGTAACCGTCCTGTGAACAGGGTCAAGTCGAAAGTCTCGGATGGAATACAAGAGGACGATGGAACTGGGAGCGATGTCGAACTGGCCTCATTGCCTTTAGAGGAAAGAGACAACGAATTATCTTCACCTTTCTCATTGGCTAACTCCTGGAGCGAAGAGTCGCTTTCCTTTCATCCCATCGATGACGAGATCCCGTATCCTCAAATTCTCAACCGACTTCTACCCCCCGATATTCGTGCTCTGGCATGGTGTGCTTCTCCGCCAACAGATTTCTCAGCTCGCTTTTCCTGCAAAGAACGTCGATATCGATATTTCTTCACCAATCCAGCTTTTACCCCAACGCATGGTTCTCCAGGTCTCGCCGATCGCTTGGCTGTGCGTATGGAATCGGGCAAGCGGAGAAGGGAAGGTTGGCTCGATATCGAGGCAATGAGGGAGGGTGCAAAGAAGTTTGTGGGGCTTCATGATTTCCGCAATTTCTGCAAACTGGATCCGTGCAAGCAGACTGGTAATTTTAAAAGAAAGATGTTTCGTGCGGACATTGAGGAAGTTGATCCAAGGACGGGTCCAGCAGGATACGTCGGGCTGCCCGATTTTCAAGAACATGAAGAATCAAATATGGGCATATTAGAAGGCGGCACAGATGTAAAGAACTCGCCAAGGATCTTCACGTTCACACTTCATGGTTCGGCATTTTTATGGCATCAAGTGCGGCACATGGTGGCAGTCTTGTTTTTAATCGGACAAGGCCTGGAATCTCCAGATCTCGTAGACAAGCTCCTCGATGTCCAAAAAGTCACGGAGAAACCTACATACGAGATGGCAGACGACGCTCCCCTCGTGTTTTGGGACTCTATCTTCCCACGAGAAGGAAGTGGCAGCCGAGAAGACGCACTTGAGTGGATGTACATTGGTGATTATACGGGCCACGAGAAGGGCCTAGCCTTAGCATTTAGTGGCAAGAATAGTGGCAAGTACGGATCAGGCGGCGTGGTGGACGATATGTGGAAAGTATGGCGGCACAGAAAAATGGACGAAGTGCTAGCTGGCTCATTACTGAATGTCATCGTTGAGCAAGGAAACTGTCGCAGCGACGGCAATGCCCCGGTCAGCAATAATGACACCTTGCGGCCAGAAATGAGATCCTCTAGCCAGAAGGTCTTCCAGGGCGGCAACGATCCCCGTTTTGCAGGCAAATATACTCCTGTGCTTGAAAAGCCGCGAATGGACAGTGTAGAGAAGGTCAACGCCCGATGGGCTAAGCGAATGGGCTTCGAGCAACAGGAGAAAGTGAAAGAAAAGGGCTTTCCAACGATTTGGAAGGACCCATCGGGCTACGATGCTGAACAGTCACAAGGCTGCATTTAATTCATGGGATATAGGCAAGGGCTATCAGACATAGATTGAGACTTTGATTGCGCGCTTCACCAGGATAAACGAATGTACGTCAGTCCCAAAAAACCTTCGGATCACCCTCCTGGTCGGCCGATACGCATCATCCACATTCCACAAGTACACATAAATAAAATATAGGCGCTAAGATACAAAATTAGTACTCTAGCGTCAGTAGAACTGAGTATGTACAAATAGAACCAGAGTTGTGAGCGCAGGTATTAAACTACTGTAGGCATGCATTAAAACCAAGGCATTCAGCCAAACCGATGAGATTTGCACTTTCGTCGCTGCTGGTACCGATAGAATTCACGGATACCATTACAGCAATGAAGCCACCTCTCGGCTCTTCTACAGTACGTAGCAACCTTCAGGGTAGCTAGTGGGTTGGATCCTAGCTAAGATAGTAAGTAGGGAACTTCTACGTACGGTTGTATAAGCAGGGTCAATCTGGAAGAAAATGTACGAGTGTGTACCTTGGTGGCTCACTAATCAAGAGACATAGCAAAGCGTTGTGAGACTGCTGTAGTTGTTAATTTGTGATAATACACTAGTTGTTTTCAAAAACTTTACATATGAGGATTTTATACATTTTTTATTAAGAAATCTCTTATCATAATATATGTATCATAATATGTATCTGTCGTTATTTTATAAAATCTTGTCTCGTCGTCACAACTGTTTCACAAGCACTTTATTGCTGAAACATATGTAAAAATCACAGACATTTTCATGTTACAATCATCTTTTGATCAAGTCAATGGAGCAATAATTTTGATTTTACACATGCTGCAAAAGAATCATGGAATAATCAGTTATACATGATCAGCGCATTACAACGTCACAACAATTGCAGGTGCTGTAGAAAGGTCACTATGATAGGATGAATGATTTCCGTTTCTATCTCTAGGCAGACACAGTGGGACCCGAGCTGAGGCTCGTTGGAGCCGGCGTAGAGTATTCGGCCGTTAGCGCGTGCGCAGACCCTGGCTATTGACCAAGAGAACGGAGTAAGGTCGATACCAAGGTCTGAGCGAGAGGTGATCAGGATGAAGCTAAGGATATAAGCTTGAGCTATAGGAAACCTTCAAGGCTCTAGAGCTAGTAATCGTATCTGCTGTTCTTCATTGCAAGGGCTAGAGAAAGTGCAAGGCAACAGAAGACCTGCTACACGCTCGAACAGTGATCGAACATGCACTACGAAAGGCGAGAGTTTGGCTCGCTAGGCTTTAAAAAGTCGCTGTCATAGGAGAGTAAGCTGCCATGGCTCAGGCGTGGTGCTGCTCCAATCACTGGCCTCTCGTACATCGCGGAGCAGCAGTCCTAAGAGATAGATTCCGTGCGTACCGTCATAAGAAAGCTGATCAAAAACGCCTCAATTTCTTCGACCTCCCAGCAGAGATCCGCAATCGCATTTACACACAGCTAGTCGTCGACCAGGACGTGAACTACAAAGAAGGAAAATCTGTGCTTCGCGATCACATTGGCGGCATACTCATCCACAGAATCTGGCCAGAAGGGGGAATGACAGGCTTGCAGCGGTCGTCGCTCATGACTCGAAGTGGGGAGCACGAATACCAACCCACCACCTACGCTGTGGCTACAAAATTCGAGTTCAAGCTATTTTACGTTTCTCGTCAATTCTACCAAGAGGCATCCTACATCTTCTACGCCAAGAATTGCTTCTATGCGGATTCCATCACTACACTAGTCCTCTTTGCTCAAGATAGGCCTATTTGGGCGCGAAGTCTCATAGAGGCCGTATCTATACCAGTCCCACACGGTTTCAGTCGAGAGCGACTAGGCGAGTCCAACGAAATAGTTCATCGAGTACCTAGACGCTCTAAGGTTGCGGAACGAATATTTGCACTCGCCTGCGCATCTTGGTCCACTCACTCAGATCTCCTTCCCAATCTCAAGAGACTGGATCTTCGGATGTGGGAGTTGTATGATTATGCTGAAGATAAGGGATCGGGACTGAACCTTTTTGAACCGAGCACGATCAGAATTACCGAAGAGCACTCAAAACTTCTGGCTTTGATCGCGGATCCTCATATAATGACATTATCTTTCTGCGACTGGCATCGCTTGGTAATGGGTAAATATCAAGGACAGCCAGTTTTTGAGCCGTTACCAGAGGCTGTCTGCCAGACGATTGAACGACATCGCGGTGAACTAATATCACGAAGCGATGTTATAGGTCCGGAAGCGTAAGCGCAAGTTCAAAATATTCTGAATGATCTAGCAATGACGAAAGTGGTATCGGATCTATGAAGATAGAGATTTGTGCAGTATTAGTGGCTGCGTTGAGGATGTCGATAAGGACATAGATCTTCTTCTGCGTATTGGGGAGAAGTAAGGTCAGTGAGTAGTTGAATGAACACTGGGTTGCAGCTCTGCTAGGTCATATGTTATGTTGAGGCAAAGAAAACTCCCTGCTCTTGTGCCGGTACTTTGGCTCAAGCTCATGATGCAGCGCAGGGAGAACCGATTCTATACAATATGCAGGGCAGGGGAAACATTTATCGACTTCCGCCAACACAATAGTCTTCAGCTAAGCGCAATCATCCGCAATCAGCTTTGAATCTTGGACAATCGGTAGGCCACGGGGAGACTGGACACAGCAGTCTTGAGTTTCCGATTGAGGGAATAGCACTGATACTCCTTGAAGGAGAATGGCCGTGATAAATCTTGGTGCTTTTACCGCTTGAATCTTTTGACTTTACAGTATTCCAACTTTACAGACTATCTACATTTCCGCATCCACACGCAGAAAGCTATCTAAAGTTAGAAAGTTTATTGCGGATATCTTTCGTGCGTGGAATGGACCAGGTTAATGCCCATACAGTTTACAGGAGAGAGGTTCACGAAGAAAAATATTCGACATTCGGTGTTATTGGCTGTTCTGATAGCAGACTTCTACAAACGATGCCCCATATCCGTCTATGACTTCAGCCTGATAACGTCACTGGGGTGTCTTTCTTCGACCGTCCACCTTTCAACGGCTTTCCGACTTCGAGAATACTCCACGAAAAGTTCGTTACTTCGCAGCTTCACGGTCGTTGGCATGCTCACTATGCTATGCCTTTTTTTCGTGGATGAGTTTCTCACACTTATTTCGGCAATTCGGATTTGATCTTGCATGGCGCATCAAGTGCTCCATCGAAGAGTCGATATTCGGGATTAACTCAATTTGTCGTTCTTTCTTTGGCAGTCAGAGGTTGTTCTAGAACTGTTACCGCATCCATGATCATACTAAGCTTAAATATTCAGCCACACTTGGAAGCATGGGTATTCATTTATTTTTCAATTGCTGTGTATACTGCAATCTCACTGAGATTTTGACGGGAGACGGTGATGGATTGACAGCCAATTTGCTTATCTTTTGTGTATATGTGAACGAGCCTCTTCGCTGCCCTCACATCAATGAGCTCATTGGCGAGTCCTGCTCTTGTTGGGAATGGAAAACGTAGAAATGGAGAAATGGTCTTGACACCTGGCTATACCTAAAAGGAAACCTCCAGAGGATGAAATGTTCGCTCTACAATCCTACAGTAGTACGCACCGTACTGAGAATATCTTAGGCTGCGGGGGTAGGGGGGTCATGCCGGCACGGCCGGGAAGTGGCCCCGCCGTGCATGTCGAGAAACGAGGGAAACTGCGTGGCTGTTCACTTCGACAATTGCAAATATCGCTCATCCATCTACACATATCGGCAATGCGTTCCTCTTAGAGCACACCAAGGAATCATTCCGTTGAACTACGATGTTCCAGAATACAAAGAAGACTAGCCATCAAGAGGAGGACCAAGGAAGAGCTGGGCAGATTGACTCCAATCTCCAGATAGGAAAATTAGAAGACCTGAGGCTTTCAGACCGAACTCCTCCAGAGAGATATGACGAGCTACAAGAAGCCCCATATACCATTTTCAGCGAGCCTACAAAGCGAGGAATAGTATGCATCATTGCCTTAGCCGGTTTTTTCTCGCCACTGAGTGCCAACATCTACTTCCCTGCCTTGAACTACATAGGGAAAGACCTGCACGTCTCTTTGGAACTGATGAATCTCACAATCACTGCTTACCTAATTTGCCAAGGCATTGTGCCATCCGTACTGGGTGATCTGGCTGATACGCTAGGGAGACGTCCTGTCTACATTACAGTCTTCCTAGTTTACTTCGCTGCCAATATTGGTTTGGCTGTACAGGGCACATACCCAGCTTTACTTGCTCTGAGAATACTTCAAAGCAGTGGAAGTTCCGGTAAGACCAGCTTCCTAGATTATGTCGGACCTTGCACATACTAGGTTGTCGCTTGAATAACAGGCTAGGTACTATTGCTCTCGCCATTAGCGTTGTGGCGGATATTGCTCCTCCTCACAAACGTGGCAAATACATTGGAGCTGCACTTTGCGGGTCTGTATCACCTGGCTCTTCTCGTTTCGACGATCAGAATGGATTCAAACTGAATTTGACAATGACAGACCGAATACAGCGCCAAGCATAGGTCCTGTTTTGGGAGGAGTGCTAGCTGAAAAAGCAGGCTGGCGATGGATTTTCTGGTTCCTTGGCATCCTCTCAGGCATATGTCTCCTAATAATAGCCATTTTTCTCCCCGAAACGTCTCGAAATATAGTCGGCAACGGGAGTATTCCTAGCAGAGGAACCAACAGAACAATGCTATCATATCTTAGAAGAGGTCCGAAGACCTCAGCCGGCGATTCAGTACCTTCCAAGCCCAGGTTCCGGCTCCCAAATCCTCTTGCGTGTCTTCGCATAGTGTTTCACAAAGACACAGCATTGGTATTATTCTCAAATGCCATCTTCTATATGAACTACAGCTGCATGCAGGCCTCGCTTTCTCCCTTGCTCATGCAGATATACAACCTGAACGCATTACAAGTAGGATTGACTTATTTAGCATATGGGGTAGGCTGCGGCGTCGCCTCCTATGTTGCAGGTAAGGCCCTCTTAATCAGTTCGCCATGGTTCTCATTGGGCTTTTACTTGCTATTGCTCTAACCTCAGTGTTGCGGTCGTGTCCTATTATTACACCTTTCTCTTCTCGCCGCAGAAACTTACCAGATATCTCGCAGGCAAGATAATAGATCGTGACTACCGTAAAACGGCCGCCTCAGTCGGTTTCACCGTCGACAAGGTCAAAGGTGACGATCTGACCAAGTTTCCCATCGAAAAGGCACGTTTGAGGAGCATTTGGTACTTCATAGCGATTTCGACCTCATGTACGCTAGGGTATGGATGGTCTCTACATGCAAAGACGGTGAGTAAGTCTAGCAAAGCGCTGGGAGACGTGGGAAAGTGGATTTAGAAAAACAGAACCTAATACGACTTGCAGCATCTGGCAGTGCCCTTAATTTTGCAATTTTTATGTGGACTCACAGTGACCGGTACATTCAATGTGAGTGAACTTGACCGCCTCTGATCCCTCCCCCTAAGTGCCACCAGATTTGCAATACCCTCCTCATCGACCTGCACCCCTCATGCCCAGCAACCGCTAGCGCATCGGTAAGCATCGTCCGCTGCAGCGTCGCCGCAGTTGGCGTTTCTGTCCTCCAAATTCTGTTTGATCACATTGGCGTAGGGTGGACATTTACGTTTTTTGGTATCTTATGTGCATCTACGGTGCCAATGCTTTGGATGGAGTGGAGATGGGGTATGGATTGGAGGGAGAGAAGGGCTTGAACTTCTCTCATCGCACAAAACCCCACGTTACACCGCACCGTCACGACCTCATGCCTTCAGCCATCTGAGAAGGATTCGAGTAACTATGATGTTACGCGTAGAAACGTGGAAGGGCTTGTTCGAGTGAGAAATATTCTTACAAGTTCAGCAAGTCCATATCGGGAACCTTTGAAGGAACAGATATATAAAAAACTTGCTAGACCGGGAAGGAAGTGTGGAAATACAAGCGGAAAGATTCAAAAGAGGAAATGAACCAGGAGACAGCGTACATGAAGCTGAAGAATATTTTGATGGCCAAGGAAGGAGATCTTGGTCTCTGTGTATCAAACAAGGCCCGCTATTAGAATGGAGATGCGGATAAGATCAATAGGGGATCCACATCGCATTACTAGCCATCCTTGGAAACGGGGCAGCCTCCGCCTATCCCTTCCGTCACGAGACTAATCAAACATCAAGTTAACGATCCAACTTATCGGATGGTCTGTTCTTCAATCTATTCGATGCTCCTCTTACCTCGGTCTAATTACGACTTGAAGTATCAACTATCAAACGATATTCTGGAAAGAAAACGATCTATGCTAAGGATGAATTACCCGTCAACGCCAACTCTACTCTGCTCTGATAACCTAGATACAGGGTCCGCCTCGACCCTCCGAGACACATCATAACTACGGCCTTGCTCCGCTTGAGCCTCTTCGGAAGATTCGTTTAACGAAGCTTTTGGAGGGTATTTATGGACAAGATAACACATATCGTTATATATTCTGAGAAGAGTAAGCACCATAGACATTCCGTCAAAAAAATAGAGTACGTACTGTCCCCTAACCACTGGTGCACCAGGCCAGCCAATCATGTGTGCCAGGTTGAATTTGATGCTGTATAGCCTAATTCGGTCGTCCCACTGTTCAACTGGCTCGCTCGGGCGAAAGTGCCGAAGATACTGGCTGAAGTAAGGCTGCCCGAATTTGATTATCTCACGGCGCCACATGCCTAGCTCATATTCGTTGTGCGCATAGAAAGCCGAGGAATCAAAGACTACCGGCTCACCTGGGTGCCTCGAGGTTAGCCACAGTGCTCTATATTACACCAGGAGATTTAGAAAAATTGGTTGCCGGATTACGTTGGAGATGTCTTGGTTCGGGCCTGTGATCTTTTGCAGGAGTACTAAGGACTGCCAACATTGATCTTACCTGTTTCGAGGTCGGTCGCAGTGTTTTCCTCCCATAAGTCACCATGAACCAAGCAGGGTTTCAGTACACGTCCATGAGACTGCAATGGCTCCAGAAGCTGAGGAATAACGTGCGTGACCACTTCTTCGAAAACTCGCTCGTATTCGGGCCAAGTACCATTGACATCGATCTCAGTATGGAAGAAACTTGTTAGAAGCTTCGTATAAAATGAGGCCCAGCTAATATTCCATTCGACGGTTTGACGGATCTTACCATGGCAATTAGGAACGTGGAACCCAAATTTACCAGTTGGCGACATGGAAATACGGTGAAGTTCCGCAACACGAGCTGCAAATCTTACAGGATCTGGCATGTCATTGCTGATGTCTAAAAAATCACACAGGAAGAAGTGTGTCACTGGTGATGCAAGTTTGAATCGTCCCCAGGCGTGGGGCTTTGGAACGAAGGAAGGCAGTAGTTTGTATATCTCGTTCATGGAATTGAACTCTCCTTCCATCATAACCCTACCTCCTTGTGTAGCACACTGTGGTGGATCAGCGACATGAGAGCTTTAAAGAAGTCAAAAGAGACAGTCTCAGGGTCGAGCCCATCAGACGTATGATCGATACGATAGCAAGGAGGTCAATGAAGTGGGTAGCATGAACGATTTCCCAAATAAAGATTTGGCGTAAGGAAAGGCGAAGGGCAGTAAGTTGAGTCAACGGACCTTGAGAAAGTAAACTTTCTGGGAGCCATCTGAAAGCTGGACCCTAATCCGTGCAGTTCGAGTCCATGCTGAGGTACCAAAGCTACTTGCTTCAACCACTGTGGACCCCTCAGGAAGCTCCGCGATGACACCTTGGTCAAGTTCAAAGTCCCCTCCAACATCGGGAATAACTTCTTTGACACTACTTCGTGTTACCGTCATCTGGAATGTCCTACCTAGGCAGTACTGCAACAAGTGCAGGGCATCGAGCCCCTAGGCATACAGCCAGAGGTGATCTGTCCCTTCATGAAGAAGCTCGCTTAGAAATCCTCGCTAAAGACGGGTCACTGCCGCGCCGTGTTCTCCGGCCTGCAGATGATGCAGCCTCCATCCGGGTTGGTCGCGTCGAAAGGTGTCTATGAACAAATGAATTGCTTGAGAGGATGTTATCTATGCAGGGTATTATTCAGGTTTCCGAGGTTGGGTGTTGTGTCAACCGAATCTATTTAATCTTGTTGATTTCAATTGAATGGACCTTAACTAGATTAATCCCGCTTTGTCACAGATCTGCTGTTCCGGGCGGCTGTTTGGCTCGGTGTAAGGCCCAAAACGAATTAAAAGGGGACATTTATTGTGCCGTGCCTTGCACGCAGCTGCTTACCACAGTATGCGATGCAGCATGGGTCCGTTAAACCCCTCTTCAATCTTACTAAGAGTTGACGATATAGCAGCTTTACGAACTGCTGACCTGTCGGTTTGGATGGCTTCGACATCAGTACTGCAAAATGTTTCATAATGGTGAGCAATCGGTTTGCTTCTCAGTATTAGCCTGATCGACTAAAAGCTAAATCTTGCTTTAGTTCCACAGATTTCGCCGGAAGAAGAGAGATATCCTCAGTTCATCGGACGAAGAAACTGCTCGTCCACGACAAGATCCTCAAGATCTTCCTCGGCCCTTGACAATCAATCGCAACTCCGCAGTGCGGAGTACCTTGTCCACGTTTAGCCCTGTGTCCCCAGAAGATCCAAATGCTGTCGTTGAACGACGCTTGAGAGACCGGTCTAGGGAGCGTCACACTGATCCCCTTGGCCTCAATGTCATATATGCGCCGTCGAGCGCCCCTACAATAGACATCATATTTGTGCATGGGCTCGGAGGAACTAGTCAAAAAACATGGTCAAGGAATAGGGACCCAACCCTTTTCTGGCCTCGTGAATGGCTGCCTTGTGAGCCGGGAATAGGGACAGCTCGAATCTTGTCCTTTGGCTACAATGCAAACTTCGCGTCTGCCGGCCGGGACGTCTTCAACATTGCGGATTTTGCGAAGGACCTATTGTTTGGCATGAAATTTGGAGTGGACGAAAGTGCGAAGGAACTTGAGGTCGGCAAGGTTCGTCTTCATGTCAATATCTATCTACTCAAGGTCTATTCGTAAAGAGGAATTTCCACTCCAAGTGAAGACCTTATCAATCATGGCAGGATATACGGTTATGAAAGATCTGTGTATTTGCTAAGGTGTGACTGCAGATCCCTATTATCTTTATCGTTCATTCAATGGGTGGGCTTGTGGTTAAGAAGGCTTATATTCTCGGACAGAATGATGATAATTATAGGGATATTGTTCAGTCTTCTTGTGCAATTCTTTTTCTATCAACTCCACATCGTGGCACACACCTTGCGGACGCCTTGAACAGGATTCTGACCGTTTCGGTGTTCAATCATTCGGCAAAGCAATACATCGCAGAGTTAAGGCAGAATTCCCCAACTCTACAAGATATCAACGAGCAATTTCGGAACATCGCGCCAAAACTACAGATAGTCTCATTTTTCGAGACACAACAAACAGCAGTGGGACCAAAGAAAATGATGGTACTGGAAAAGGACTCCTCAATACTAGGATATCCGGGTGAAATATCAAAACCCTTGGATGCGGATCACCATAATGTTTGTAAATACACAAGCCAAAAGGACCCTAACTACGTAAGCGTGCGAAATGTTTTGAAGTCTCTGATAGGTAAATTCGGGAAGAGAGATTCGCTACCAAGCGATCGTAGCCTAGGTCAAGATGACGAGAAGCTTGAAAAGCTTCTTAATATCTCTCAAGCTCCGGACGATGACTATGAGTTCTTTCGAGACCGTTGGATGCCAGGCTCCTGTGAGTGGATCACGTCAAACCCCACGTTCACATCCTGGTCCCTAGACGATTCTTTCACTCCACGCTTCCTCTGGGTAAATGGACTACCAGGTTCGGGAAAGTCGGTTCTGTCATCCTTCGTCATAAATCACTTAAAGGGACTGGGGGAAAGCTGTCAATTTTATTTTTTCAAGTTCGGAGACCAGTCGAAACGGTCACCGAACTCACTTTTGAGGTCACTAGCATATCAAATAGCATGCGATACTCCAGACTACAGCACTCGGCTTACGAAATTGGCTGAGGATGGCTTAAACCTTGAAAAGGCCGAGGCTCGATCGATATGGCAAAGACTTTTTGTGTCAGCGTTGTTTAATATCGGCCTTACCAGGCCGCTATTCTGGATTATCGACGGCCTGGACGAATGCGATGCGCCGCAGTCACTCCTATCACTTCTAGCAGCTGTCTCGGCTTCAAACATACCACTTCGTGTGATGCTCATAGGTCGGAAGAACCAGTCTCAGTCTATAGCTTTTGATAGGCTTGCACAAGTCTTTCAGGTCAGTAATATTTTTCTGGATACAAGTGGACAGGATCTGAGAATGTATTTGGACAAAGAGATGGAGTACATGCGTGGGAAGCCTAGCTTCAAAGAAGATGTGATCACAAAGATCCTCGACATGGCCGATGGGAACTGGCTTTGGGTTCATCTGGTCCTTAGAGAGATACTTGACTGTCATACCGAAGTAGCTATTAACCAAGCTCTACAAGAAGTACCTACGGATTTGGAGCCTTTATACCAGCGCATGGAGGCTGCTCTTGTAAGGACGTCTAGACCTGCAGACAAAGGTCTAGCGATTCTAATATTGACATGCGCAACGTGTGCGCGCCGGTCCCTGAGCCTTCTGGAACTATCCCAAGCAATTCAGCCAGAGTACTCATCGGTATTGGATCTCAAGCATACAATAAGCCAGGTATGTGGAGATTTTGTCATTATAGACAAAAAATTCCGTATTACCATGGTGCACCAGACCGCACGGGAGTATATTACGAAAGCATCGGAGCTCCAGTTCTACATCTCGCCAGTCACAGGTCACCAAAAGCTATTCAGCAAGTGTTTATCTTTTCTCTTAGAAAATAGCTTGAAACTTCGTCGGGATCAAATCATTTCTCAGTCTTTCATGCTTTATGCAGCTACTTCTTGGTCATATCATCTGTCTCGAAGTGCTGCTTTCTCGGATCAGGTATCAATCGAAATGTTAGCTAGATTTTTCCAAGGACCCTGTGTGCTAACCTGGATTTACGTTCTTGCGCTGACGAGCCAGTTAAGGATCCTGGTGTACACCTCTCAAACTCTGACTTCTTTCCTCGATAAGAAGGCTAAGACAGACGCCGAGAAGAGCCCTTTGACGCATCGGCTACGAGAGAAAGAAGTACTCGAGCTTTGGGTGACCGATCTGGTAAAGATTGTAGGAAAATTTGGCGCACACCTGCTTGCTCACCCAAGGCTGGTGTACAAATTGATACCACCCTTCTGTCCTCAGGAATCGGCAATACATCGTCAGTTTGGGTCCAAAAGCTTGTCTTCCACTTTGGTTGTTACTGGAATCTCAGTCCGGACCTGGGACGACTGCTTAGCCAAGTTTTCTGTAGGGAGGGACTGCCAAGCCCTGAAGATTTTGTGTGTAGATCGCTACTTTGCAATCTTGACCACAGATGGCACGGTCATTTTGTGGCACGCACTTACATGCGAAGAAGCGCGCAGGTTTCCTCACGGTGAACGAGTCCTGACTATGAACTTCAGTAGCTCCCAAGACCTCCTAGTCACTTATGGCTTCCGGACAACGAAGGTGTGGTGTGTTTCTTCTGCACGACAGCTCCACTCCTTCACCAATCCTATTGGCGCAAGAGCACTCGCGATTGTGTTTGCGCTGAATGACACCACAATCATATCATGTTCAGACGAAAAAGCTATAAGACGAATCTCCCTCGAAGTACCTGATCGAGGGTGGGGAGGCGCCGAGTCAGTTGTAAGGGATGTGGCCTTTGACGGCAAAAACTACAATTCTCCTCGAAGGGTGGCATTTAATGCAGATGGCAGTCAAGTCGCCGTATCATATAGAGGGTTTCCGCTCATAGCCTGGGGTGTCGACTCACCTGGTCTTATCGGTAGATGTGAGCGCCCAAGTGACAAGGGTAGAGGCCGGCATGACATGTGGACGGATGTTGGTAGCATGGGCTGGAATCCCGTAACAGGACATGTTCTAGGCCTATACAACGATGGTTGTATTTTCAAATGGCATCCATTCGAATCCGAGATCGATGAGATCAAGACCACTGCGGCTGAGATTCAATGCAGTCCTGACGGTAACCTTTTCGTAACCAGCAATGTTGACGGTACTTTGAGGATCTGGAATTTTCACCATTTCGCCCTACTCTACCAGCTTTCTTGTATGTCACCTGTAACTGACCTTGCAATAAGTCCAGACGGAAGACGAATCTACGACTTAAGAGGAGCCTTTTGTAATATTTGGGAACCAAATGTGCTAATTCGCCTTGCCGAAATTGACGAAAAGGGAAGTGAAACGTCAAGTAATATGGGTAGTTCGACGCAAGTATCATTGGTATCTGAGGCATCTGCCGAGATGCCGGAACCCATAACAGCGCTTGCTGTCAGCCCGCGGACCTCTTCGTACTGTGTTGGCGACGATGTCGGTGTCCTGAGGCTATGCCGAGAAAGCGGCAACGAGCTGGAACAGATGTCCCAAAGCTTCATGCCCGTCGATCTGATAGCATGGAGCCACGATGAAAAAAGGCTTATTAGTGCTGACTTGAGTGGACGGATCAGTGTTCGGACAATGGACATGGAAAACTCGAATAAGCCTTCGCGGCTTCTGTTCGAAGCTAATGCTGCTGATGATATACACCAGCTCCTCATCAGCCCTACATCGAAGTACTTCCTGACAGCAAGCTACAAGTCCGTCAACGTGAGGTCGCTTGACACTAACACGGTACAGGCAACGCTCTTGGTTTCAGAGGCTTTTGCTCGATGGGCAGCTCACCCTCTTAATAACGACTTGGTGATACGCTTTAGCTTCGATAGTCTCCAAGTCTACCAGTGGGCCACCCTAGTTGAAATACAAAGCTTCAAACTCGACCGTGCAACGATTGATATTGAGCCTCATCCCCGCGGCCAACTCGAGTCTCAGAGGAGACCCTCCGCTCGGTACCTTACAAACTCTGCAGAGCTGCAGAATTTTGTGGACAAGATCCTTGTAACGGCAGACGGGATGCATGTACTACTCCAAACATCGAGAGGCCTCCCGCACCATAGGCGCGATGGCAAATACATGCTTCTAAGAAGCCAAGACATCGAAGAAAATGTTCCGGCAAAGGACGATCTCATACTCGCACCTATAGCATTGCCTCCATCTGTTATTTCTCGAATGGCATTGCCGCTAGGGTTTGTTGCTGGCGACTTAGGAAGGTTAGGGGCGTTCACAAACGGAGATGTACTTGCCTTCTTGGATAAAGAGTTCTGGGTATGTACATGGTCAGTCGACGAGGGACACTCTGACGGCAAAATCAAACGTCACTTTTTCCTTCCCCGAGATTGGTCGACTATAGAGTGCCTCGAGCTTTCCGTGATGACAACGGATGGCACATTCTTGTGCCCAAGAAATGGAGAAGTTGCCGTGGTTCGAAACGGACTTAGCGAAGAGTGGATTGATTAATGAGTATTGAGATACTGAGACTGAATCAGTTGAGGAAGAGATACTGCTCGTGCAAACTGGCCGATAGTCTCAACGGACCCAACGGTGAGATGATAAACAAATTTAAGTTTGGCGGACCCTTGGGGCACAGACATTTTGGGATGCCCTAATTACGAGAATGGTAAATATAATGTCAATGGTATGAAGGGACGAAGACTGAAAGGTAAGGGACTCCGTCACCATAATTGATTCCTACAAGCATACTGCTGCTTCTCTGAATCATTCTACGAGACTACTTCACGATATAGAGAAGGTTTTGTGTGTTGAATATGACCAAATACAGTCAGATCACGGTTGATCCAAGCCTTGATATTTAGAAACACAGCTCTTGAATCTTACGGTATTCGGAAAATAAGATTCACAGCTTTGGCAGAGCCCATAGTCTCTCCAAAGTCTTGATTAAAGAAACCTCTGCAACTCTTGTCAAATGGCTCATAGCATGGCTTATGAAAAGCCTGAGGGCATTACTGACGCGACCGTCGTTTCGTAGAGGACTTCCACATTTGGACTAGCTAACTAGCGTTATTCAGCTAGCAGTATAATACAATACTAGCCGCTATTGTATGAAACATTGGTCGATACTTCAACGTCTCTGATCCGACTTTGCATAAGGAAATGCTCGATCTTTTTGCAATCAGACTCGGATTTCTAGCTCAATATAGTTGACTTTTCCAAAAGCCTGCCCCAGCATGTCGCAGCCTTCACCCGAGTTCCCTGTCTACGTGCCTTTATCCTCACACAAAATGGTGACGTCGTGGATATCCGCAGCGCTCCGCCAGTCCCAGTCCCATTCCTGAACCTCCTAACCCACATCCTCTCTTCTCACCCATCCAACAAATTCACAATGGCCTCCGCAACCCCATCCCTTCAATATTCCACCTTCCCAGTGCTCTACACCCACCTCCTCTCCCTTCCCCCTCCCCTCCTTCCCCCGTCCCACCCCCCCAACCCTACCCTCACCACAGCCATCGCCGCGTTGTCGCTACACCCGACCCTCGAAGCCGCCTGCCACATCCTCAACTCCGACCTCCCCAGCGCGCATTTCCTAGTGCGGCACATGCAGGCCCCGCCCGCGCTCGAGGGCATGTTTCTGCACGGCATCTTGCACCGCGTCGAGGGCGATTACGATAATGCGAGGGCGTGGTACGGCAATGTCAAGGATAGCGATGTGTTTCGGGACGTGTGGTCTGGAGAGGAGGAGGCGAGGAAGTTTATTGGTTGTGTGGAGGGGTTGAGGAAGAGGGGGGAAGGGAATAGGGAGGCATTGGGGAAGGAGAGTTTGAGGGAGATTAGGGGAGTGGTTGAGTGGTGTAGGAGGAAGTTTGGGGAGGGCGAGGTTAGGGATGCGAGGGAGGCGTGGTAAGTGTGTTTGGAGTCGCTCTTCCCTCATTCGAGGCTCGTCTTTGAGTCTCCAGACATGTTTCGGGAACATCCCGATGGCTTTTCATTTTCCTTTTCTCTACCTTGATACATCAAGAGTTCAACTTTGCAACCGAAAACGCAATACTGACCCCGAATTAATGACAGGGTGCAGCCGAGTAAGGAGCATAGGGAGATGGGGCAGAACATGGTTATAGGTGGGGAAGGGTGGAGGAAGTTTTGAGGAGTCGGCGGACATGGGCATGGCGGTGTGGAAGATATCAAAAAGAAATTGAAATCTAATATCAAATCAGAATCCTTTCGTTTGCCCTGACATCATCTGCTTATTACTTGACGGCGGTTCCGTCTTGACAATGCCCTCCTATTCATGCTCTGTAACCCTTCTTTCCCACTTTTCCCCACGCCGCCCAACCACCCTTTTCCTCTCCTGTCAAAGATCTCATCCACGACCCCCTTCAACGATTCCTTTATCGCACATAACAATCCACACACAAATCTCCTCCCACTTCCATCCCAAATCACCAGCCATCTCTAGCACGACTACCACCTCAAGCGCCACGGCAGTACTGTAAGACCGAGATCGATATGTCGTGTCGTACACTCTGAATTTCTAAACCCGGTCTCCAATCGTATCCAATCCATAACCAGTCGCCGTCGTCAAAGCCGCCATCCCCCTCACCTCACCTCACCTCACATCCCCCTCCCCTCCTCACCATTCCCTCCTCCCCCCCCTCCTCCCCCCCTCCTCCCCCCCCATCTACCCCTACCCCCCACCACCACCAACAACGCCACAAATCCCCACCTGCTCCGCCTCACTAAACCGCAAATCGCACTCCTCCACCACACAATCCAGCAGCCCCAGCTCCGTCGGCCGCAAGTTGCAGATCGTGAGCAGTTCTGTTTTCGTGAGCGCGTAGGGTTGGAGCGCGTGTAGGAGGGTGCGGGTGGTGGGTGTGGTGGGTGTTGTGGGTGTTGTGGGTGTTGTGGGTGTTGTTGTGGTGGTGGTGGTGGTGATG
>JAABVA010000962.1_pt1 | contig 32578 bp, 26 predicted proteins | sample 5560331 | NCBI WGS metagenome assembly JAABVA01 (sample SAMN12812661, study PRJNA571458) | rock metagenome | isolation source: Antarctica rocks | place: Antarctica: Victoria Land, Mt New Zealand sud | collected 2016-01-07 | reverse complement strand
GCGGCGCCAGGTTGGGCGTGGGCGGTTGCGCCGACGGTGGCGCGACCAGGGGGGCGTAGGCGGCGATCATGGGCACTCCTCCTCCCCCCAGTCTACGCCACGCCCACCAAAACCTAACGTTGTAGTAATAAGGAGTCGGGCTATGGCGACAGAAACGATGCGGGCGGTGGTCTGCCACGCGCCGCACGACTACCGCGTCGAGGAGGTGGCGAAGCCGGCGCCCGGCCCCGGCGAGGTGCTGGTCAAGGTCGGCGCGGCCGGGATCTGCGCGAGCGACATGGCGTGCTACGCCGGCGCCTCTATGTTCTGGGGCGAGGACGGCGCCGGCGGCTACTGCGAGGCGCCCGTGATCCCCGGCCACGAGTTCGCCGGGACCGTCGCCGCCCTCGGCGAGGGCGCGGCCGAACTGCACAAGGTGGCCGTGGGCGACCTGGTGGTCGCCGAGCAGATCATCCCCTGCGGCGCGTGTCGCTTCTGCCTGACCGGCCACTACGCGCAGTGCCAGGCGCACGACATCTTCGGCTTCAAGGGCCACCGCGCCGAGGGCGCGTGGGCCGACTATATGATCTATCCCGTCCGCTCGCTCATCCACAAGATCGACCCGCGCATCACCATGGCTGAGGCGGTCTACATCGAGCCGCTGGCCTGCGCCATCCATGCCGTGGACCGGGGCGACATCCGGCCCGGAGACACCGTGGTGATCGCGGGTGTGGGCAACATCGGGATGTGCGCGCTGCAGGCGGCCAGGGCCTACAACCCCGGCCAGCTCATTGCCCTGGATACAAAGAACAATCGCCTGGAGCTGGCCAGGCGACTCGGGGCGGACGTGGGCGTCAACCCGCTGGAGGAGGACGCGGCGGCGCGGGTGCGCGCGCTGACCGACGACTACGGCTGCGACGTGTACGTCGAAATGTCCGGCAGCGCCAAGGCTCCCCAGCAGGGGTTGGACATGATCCGCCGCCTGGGGACGCTCGTGGCGTTCAGCGTGCTCAAGGAGCGGGCCGTGATCGACTGGAACATGGTGGGGGACCAGCGCGAGCTCAATATCCATGGCAGCCACCTCGGCCCCTATTGCTACCCGCGGGCGATCCGCGCCATCGCCGACGGCTCGGTCGACGTGAAGAGCCTCATCACCGCCCACTACCCGCTGTCCGAGTTCTCCGCCGCCCTGGACGCCGCCCGCGACGGCGATAACCTCAAGACGCTGCTGATACCGTAGATAGTCGATAGTCGATAGTCAACTCCTTGCCCCTAATCGTCGGCCGCCCAATCGCGCGACCGCTCCACCGCGCGCTGCCATCCGCGGTACCCTTTTTCGCGGGCCGCCTCGCCGGTCGCGGGCTCGAACACGCGATCCTCGGCCCACTTGGCGGCGACCTCCCGCTGGCTCGACCAGTAGCCGACCTGCAGACCGGCCAGGTAGGCGGCGCCGAGCGCCGTCGTTTCGGTCACGGCCGGACGCACCACGCGCGCCCCGGCAATGTCAGCCTGCAGCTGCAGCAGCACGTTGTTGGCGACCATGCCGCCGTCCACGCGGATCTCTTTGATGGGCAGCCCCGAATCCGCGCGCATCACCTCGAGTACGTCGCGCGACTGGTAGCAGACCGACTCGAGGGTCGCGCGGACGATCTGGGCGCGCCCGGAGCCACGGGTCAGGCCCAAAAGGGCGCCGCGGGCGTAGGGGTCCCAGTAGGGCGCGCCGAGGCCGGCGAAGGCCGGCACCAGATAGACGCCGCCGCTGTCGGACACGCTCCCCGCCAGCCCCTCGGTCTCGGCGGCGTTCTGGATGATGCCCAGTTCGTCGCGCAGCCACTGCACGGCGGCGCCGGTTACGAAGATGCTGCCCTCCAGGGCGTAGGTCACCCTCTTGTCGAAGCCCCAGGCGATCGTGGTCAGTAGTCCGTTCTCGGATGTTCTGGGCTGGGCGCCCGTGTTCATCAGCATGAACGAGCCGGTGCCGTAGGTGTTCTTGACCATGCCGGGCTCGAAGCAGGCCTGGCCGAAGGTCGCGGCCTGCTGGTCGCCTGCCACGCCGGCGATAGGGATGGCGGCGTCGAGCACGCCCTGCGCCGTGGCGCCGAAATCGTGGGCGCTGGGGCAGGCCTCGGGCAGCACGCCCCGCGGGATGTTCAGCTCGCGCAGGATGTCGTCGTCCCAGTCGAGCGTGTGGATGTTGAAGAGCATGGTGCGACTGGCGTTGGAGTAGTCGGTGCGGTGGATTTCTCCGCCGGAGAGGCGCCACATCAGGAAGGTGTCGACCGTGCCGAAGGCCAACTCGCCCCGCTCCGCGCGCGCGCGGGCGCCGGGCACATTGTCCAGAACCCAGGCCAGCTTCGTGCCCGAGAAATAGGCGTCGACGACGAGACCTGTCTTCTCGCGGATGCCGCCGGCCAGGCCGCGGGCGCGCAACGCGTCGCACGCGGGGGCAGTGCGGCGGTCTTGCCAGACGATGGCGTTGTAGAGGGGCTGGCCCGTTCGCCGGTCCCACACGACGGTGGTCTCGCGCTGGTTGGTGATACCGATCGCGGCGATGTCCGTCGCCGCCACCCCGCCCTTGTTGAGGACATCGCGCGCGACCGTGTTCTGCGTCCCCCAGATGTCCTCCGGGTCGTGCTCGACCCAGCCTGGTCGCGGGTAGAGCTGCGGGAACTCGCGCTGGCTGGTCGCGGTTGGGCGGCCGTCGTGGTCGAACAGGATGGCGCGTGAACTCGTGGTTCCTTGATCGAGCGCGAGGATGTAGTTATCAGTCACGAGAGTCCTCCCCCTTCCACGGCCATGGACATCCTCGTCGTCTGTCCGCTCACCGGGGCCGCGATGAACCCGGCGCGCGCCTTCGGTCCCGCCCTCGCCGGCGGCTTCTTCCAGAACGACCTCGTCTGTCGTTCAAACCCATCTGATCCTCCTCAGTGACACATGCCACCAACCCGCTCGGTGACGCAGGGACCAGGCCGGGCCGCGCCGGGCCACGCCCACTCGGCCACCCGCCCAATCTGCCCGTCTGGTCCGTCGATGGGCAAGGGTTGCGGCCCCTATTTCAGCAACGCCTCTCTCACCATCTCGGCGCCGACGATGGTGGGGCAGACGGTCTCCAGGCCCAGGTCGCGGAAGATCTCGCCGCGCAACGGGTCGTTGATGCGCGCCACCACCTTGGGCACGCGGAACATCTCGCGCGCGACCTGGCACGCGGCGATGTTGCGGTTGTCGCCCGGCGTGCAGGCCACGAAGGCGTCGGCCCGCTCGATCCCGGCGCGCTGCTGCACATCGATGTCGGCGCCCGAGCCGCGCACCGTGCTCCCCTTGAAATCGGGGGGCAGACGGCTGAAGTTCGTTTCCTCCAGGTCGATGATGGTGACGTCGTGCCCTTTGCGGTCCAGGTTTATGGCCAGGAGCGCGCCGACACGCCCACAACCGGCAATGACGATGTTCATTGGCGCCCTCTGTATGGTCGATGGTCGATGGTCATTAATAAAACGCATCACGAACGCATCACGATTGTACCCAAACTGGTGTTAACGTTACCGATCAACATTCCCACCAAGATCACTATCGCCTATCGCCTATCGCTATCGCCTAGGTGGTCGGCGAGGCGCAACATGGCGTATCCATCCCTCAGCTCGACGATCAGCTCGCCCTCGGCCAGCAGGTGGTCGACGGCCCGCTCGATCGAGGCCCTGGACGCGTGCGCCAGCGCGCCGAACAGCGGCGTCTTCGCGGCGTGCAAGCGGCGCGCCATGACGCCTTTGAGCACCTCGACCACGCCGCTCTTGCCGTAGCCGAGCGGGAACTGGCCCACCAGCCGGCGCACGCCCTCGGCGGGGTCGTCGAGCCGCGGCGCGTCCGCCGCCACCGGCTCGGCCTCGGCCAGCGTGACGGGGCGGCACACGTCGCAGCGCCGGCACACCTCCGGCGCGTCGTGGCCGAAGTGGCGCGCGATGAAGCGGTGGCGGCACTCGCGGGTGTCGAGATAGGCGAAGAGCGCGCGCAGGCGACGTCTGTTGCGCGCGGCCATGCCGTCGAGGATGCGCGCCATGTGCGCCGCGGCGTCCCCCGGCGGCGGCAACAACGCGATGAGCATGTCCCGGCCCACGCCATGGTAGGTCAGACGCTTCTGGTCCTGCCAGGTGAGCAGGCGGTCCTCCAGCGCAACCACGTCGAGGTCGAGCGCGCCCGCCACCGCCACCAGATCGAGCGGGGCCGAGCGCGCCCGCCGCTGGAGCGCCCCCGTCCCCGTCCCTGTCCCCGTCCCTGTTCCTGTCCCCGGCTCCGGTCCCGGGCCGTCGAGGCGCGCCGCGCGCAGGAAGGGCTCCCACAAGGGGTCATCGGGCTGCGTATCGGCGGCGCCGCCCGACAGTGCGACCGTCGTATCCGACGACTCATCGCTCACGACCGGCGACCGGCGACTCGTATCGGGCGCGCCCGACAGCGTGACCGTGGCCCCGCGCGGGACGTCAGGCCCGCGCCGCAGCAAGGCGGCGCTCTCAAGAATACTGATGGCCACGCGCAGGTCCACATCCTTGTGGCCGTCCATCTCCAGGCGTTCGCGCAGCGCCGGGGCGTCGACGAGGCCGCGTCCGCCGTGCCCCGCGTGCCCCGCAGGCCCCGCGTGCCCCGCGTGCCCCGCGTGCCCGACGCCCAACACGACGCGCAGGTGGCGGTAGACGGCGCGCAGCCCCTCGATGTCGACGGCATCCTCTTTGCCCCATCGCTTGAGGTTGGTGCGGTCGCCCCGCGCGTGCAGGAGCAGGCAGACGGCGGGTTTGCCGTCGCGCCCCGCCCGCCCCGACTCCTGCGAGTAGGCCTCGAGCGAGCGCGCGGGGTGGTAGTGCGCGATGAAGCGCACGTCGCCCTTGTCGACGCCCATGCCGAAAGCGACCGTGGCGATCATCACGCGCACCGCGCCGTCCATGAAGCGGTCCTGCAGCATAGAGCGCTCGGGCGCCTCCAGGCCGGCGTGGTAGGCGCGCGCGTTGACGCCGGCCTGGCGCAGCACTCGCTCCAGGCGCTCGGCGTTGTCGCGGCTGTTGACGTAGACGATGCCGGAACCGCGTTGGCGCTGCACGAACGGTATGAGGACGCGCATCTTGTGGTCGTCGCTCTCGACAGGGCGCGCGACGAGGTAGAGATTGTCGCGCAGCACGCCCGTGTTGACCAGGCAGAGCTCGCGGCCGAGCGTCGCCGCGATCTCGCCCATCATAGCGGGGGTGGCTGTCGCGGTCATGGCCAACACCGGCGGGTCGCCGAGGTCGGGCAAGACCGAGCGGATAAAGAGATAGTCAGGGCGGAAATCGTGGCCCCACATGCTCAGACAGTGCGCCTCGTCGATCACCGCCAGGCGCACCCCCGCCCGGGCGAGGGCGTGCACGAAGGGGCGCTGGCGCAGCCGCTCGGGAGCGGCGTAGACGAGGCGGTAGCGACCGGCCGCGATCTCGCCCAGGCGCAACTCCATCTCGGCGTTGTCCAGCGCGCTATTGACGAGCGTGGTCTGCGCGAGCAGCGCCGGGGGGAGCGACTCGACCTGATCTTTCATCAGGGCGATCAAGGGCGAGATGACCAGCGTCACACCCTCCACCCCGGCCCCCGTCAGGGCCGGCAGCTGATAGCAGAGGCTCTTGCCCGCGCCGGTCGGCATCACGGCCAAGGTGTCGCGCCCGGCGAGCACCGCCGCGATGGTCTCCTCCTGCCCGGCGCGAAAGCCCTCGTACCCAAAGGCGTCGCGCAGTAGCGCGACGAGGCCCTCGTGCGCGGTGGGGTCGGGCGGCGGCGCGGGTGGCAGCGCGACCGCGTCTTCCTCCAGCAAGGCGTCGTCCTCCCCACCCTCGCCCGCGTCGTCGCGCGCCGAAGGTCGCGCGGATGCCGGTGGGGTTGGGGGCCGCCGCTCGCGCGCCTCGCGCGCGTGGCCGCCGCCATCCGCGCGGGCCTTGCCGACCTCGGTCGCCAGGGCCGCGCGCAGCGTCTCGTCGCGCTCGGCCAGGGCCACTTCGCGCATCCGCGTCGCCGCATCGAGCCGCCGCCTTGCGTTCTCGGCGTCCGTCCCAATGGGCATGCGGGTCATGTAGAGGGCGAGCTCGCGCAAGAGGTCGGCCGGTGGGATCGTGGCGTCGTCGAGCGCGCGCGCGGCAAGCTCGAACGCGGCCGCGGGGTCGCCTTCGGCCAGCGCGAGCCGGGCCAGGCCGCGCGGCCCTGAAGGGCTCTCCTCGTGCAGCGCGATCAGGCGCTCGAAGTGCGCCCTCGCCAGGTCGTCGCGCTTGCGCGCGAGCGCGACAAGCCCGGCGCTGTAGAGCGAGGTGATGCGCTCGGGCGCGGCGGCCAGCATCGCCGCGACGATCTCCTCCGCGCCGTCGAGGTCGCCCTTGTTGAGCAGGGCGCGCGCGAGATAGCCCCGCGCGGCGAGCGACTCTTTACGGGCCAGCCGCGCGCGCGCGGCCGCCGCGGCCTCCTCGTAGCGCCCGTCCTCTAGCAGCAGGCGCGCGCGCTCGTCGACCAGCGCGAGGCCTTCCTCGCCCTCGAGCCCATCGTGCGCGGCGTCGAGGGCGTCGAGGGCGCGCGAGGTACCGGCCCGGCGCGCGAGCAGGGTGACCACGGTCGCGACCGAGCGATCGGTCAGCAGCCGCAGGTCGTCGCGCGCCAGCCCCAGGACTGTGTGCAGGGCGTCGTCGAGAGAAGTTTCCATCAAAGTCTGTAAGATGAGTGTGCTACCGCTCCGCCGCGCCCCGTACAGTTGTAGGATCGATCGTACGGCCGCGAAACGGCTACCTGAAGGATACGACAAATGCTCTTCCGCCCGGCGCGTGTGTCGGACCTCGACGCGGTCTACGAAATCCTCGCGACGCCGCGACAGGGACCGGACTATTTCCGCGCGCTCTTCGCGTCCGACCCGGCCTTCGAGCCGGCGCAGATCCGCGTGGCCTGGACCGGCGGCCACGTCGTCGGCTGCGCCAAGATATATCCGCGCGCGCTGCGCATCGGCACGGCGGTCGTGCCGGTCGGGGGCATCGGCAACCTGCGCATGGAGCCGCGCCACCAGGATCAGGGCCTGACCGCCTCGCTGCTGGCCGAGTGCCTCTCGGCCATGCGCCTCCAGGGGGCCGTCCTGGCGCCCATTTTCGCCGCCCAGCACGGCCCCTTCGCGCGCGAAGGGTGGTCCGCGCTGGGCGAGCCGGAGATCGAGATACCGGCGGAGGCGCTGACGGCGAGCGCGGCGGCGGCGGCGGCGGCGGCGGAGGCGGCGGCGGCGGCGGCGGCGGCGGCGGCGGCGGCGGAGGCCAGCCCGCGTGGGCGGGTGATCCGGCTGCCGCGGGAGATAGCGGTGCGGCCGCTCGAGAGCAGCGATCTCGACGCCGTGCTGGCGCTGCACGAGAGCGTCAACGTGGCGCGCACGGGCAGCATGGTGCGCGACTGCGATACGTGGGCGGGAAGCCTCGCCGCGCTCGACGCGCAGGGCGCCCGAATGCTCGTGGCCGAGCACGGCGGCGAGCTCGCCGGCTACGTCGTGGCACGGCAGCAGCAGGATTTGCGCGACCGGCAGGTGCGGCGGGTCGAGGTGCTCGAGCTGTTGCTCGCCCAGTGGTCGCAGGAGGCGTGGCTGCCGTTGCTGCGCGCCGCCGCCGGCGCGGCCACGGCCACGGCCACCGTCGTCGCGGACGGCGAAGCGACCATCCTGTCCGCCTGCCTGCCGCGGGATTACCGCGCGCTGATCGCCGACGCCCTGGGGGAGGCGGCGCCGGCGCTGGGGCGCGAGCGCGATGACTTGCTGGTCAAGGTGGTCGACCTGCCGCGGCTGCTCAAAGAGATCGTCCCGCTCCTCGTGACGCGCCTGCGCAAGAGCCCCGCCCCCGAGTCGCTGCGCCTGCGCATCGGACCCTTGCGCGGGGGCTCCGCGCTCTCGATCGCCGGCGCGCGCGTCGCGCTGGATACTCCCAGCCGGGACGACCCGCATGGCCTGTCCGAATCCGCGTTCCTGGCCCTGCTCTTCGGCACGGAGGGCGCGCACGCGCGCCTGCGCGACCCCGCTGCCACCGGCGGCCTACCGCCGCTGCCCGATTGGGCCCGGGAGACGCTCGAGCGCCTGTTTCCGCCGCAAGACTGGATCTACTGGCGCTCGGACGCGTTCTGACCGCATCGGCGGCCTGGAGTGTACCCGTAGAAGTACTCTACCCGCAAGTCCATAGCCGCCTCCCTACATCAACTTCCTGAGCTCATCGCTTGAGGTTAGACGGCCGTCATATACCGTCGTGTCGTACTCGACGGCCACGGTTCCGCCCTCCTGATACCGATCGAATAGGGCGCGCAACTCCTGGAGCATGGCGTCGTGCCCCGGCTGACCCGCCTCGGGCGCATAGGACGACGACAGCAGCCGGCCGCGCAGCCCCTCGTAGTCGAACACCTGCCTGTTCTCGAAGGTCATCCGCGCGTATCCGCCAGGCCCGAAGAAACGCTCCAGCGCCGGAGTATCCGCCGCGTCGTGGCGCCCTATCTGGGCGTAATCGGTCCCATACGCCAGCAGCAACTTCTCGTAGGCGACGAGGAAGGGCGTGGAGTCGATGCGGCGCTCGTTCCACACGAGGGCGACCCACTGCGGGGGCCTGAGGATGCGCGCGAACTCTTGCCGGGCGCGCCCCTGGTCGAACCAGTGGAAGGCCTGCCCGGCCACGACCAGATCGACGCTCGCGTCCGTGAGCGTGGTCGCCTCCGCTGCCCCCGCCACGCTGGTGAAAGCGGGATAGCCGGCGAGCAGGCGCTCGCCGGCCTCGCGCATCTCCCTGTTCGGCTCGACACCGTACATCTTGTTGCCGTTGTCCAGAAACAGGCGCGTCAGGTTGCCCGGTCCCGATCCGATGTCGGCGATGGCCCAATCCGGGCTCAAGCCGCATTCCCGCTCGAGGAGGTCGAGGACAGCAGCCGGGTACGACGGCCGGTATTTGACGTAGTTGTCGACCCTGCTGGAGAAGCGTTTCGTGGGATCGGTCACAGATCAATCTCCATGACCAGATACTCGGCGACGGTGAAGGTGAGCGTCTTGGGTTGGGCGACCATATTGTGCCTCCTTGCCTCGCCGCGCTATAGGTCGATCTTGTCGTAGATGTTGTCGACGGAGATGGTAATGCTCAGGTTATCGATGGCGATCCGGTCGCCCGGTCCATGCGCACGGTAGTCCCAAGCGTCATCGTCGGTGTCATCGGCCCGCCGATGGTAGTGCTCGACCTCGATACGGTGCTGGTTGATCAGGAGGTAGTCCTGGATAGTCTCGACGGCGCGGTAGGCTGCGAACTTATCGCCGCGGTCGTTGGCCGCGGTGGAGTCCGAGAGCGCCTCGGCGATGAGGCAGGGATAGTGGATCTCCTTATCCTGCCCTCCGCGACGGTCCCGCTCATCGCAACTCACGGCGGCGTCGGGGTAGACGTAGCGCGTGGGCGAGAGCTGCACGCGAACGTCGGAGTCGTAGACGCGGCGGGGGTTGCCGCGCAGGGCGACGACGAGCTCGGTAACGACCTGCGCGCCGAGTGTGGCGTGGTCGGGCGTGCCGCCGGCCATGGCGTAGATGTAGCCGTCGAGGTACTCGTGCTTGGTGTCGCTGGCATCCTCCATCGCCAGGTACTCGGCGACGGTAAAGGTGGGCGTCTTTGGTTGGGCGACCATGATGTCCTCCTAATCGAAGGCGGTGAGGACGCGTATCCACCGGGACCGCCGGCTGGAAGCCGGCGCTATCAGTGGATACGCGTCCCCCACCACCTGTCCGACTACGACCGCAGCAGCTGCCGCAGCACGTATTGCAGCACGCCGCCGTGGCGGTAGTAGTCGACCTCGATGGGGCTGTCGATGCGCACGACGGCCCCGAACTCCCTGCTGGCGCCGTCCTCGCCCGTAACGCGCACGCCCACACGCCGGCCGGGCTCGAGGTCGTCGCCGAGCCCCACGATGTCGTAGGTCTCCGCGCCGGTCAGGCCCAGGCTCCCCCGGTCCTCGCCGGGCAGAAACTGCAGCGGGAGCACGCCCATGCCGACGAGGTTGGAGCGGTGGATGCGCTCGTAGCCCTCGGCGATGACCGCTTTGACGCCGAGCAATAGCGTGCCCTTGGCCGCCCAGTCGCGCGAACTGCCCGAGCCGTACTCCTTGCCCGCGATCACGAGGAGGGGCGTCCCGGCCTGCTGGTAGAGCTGCGAGGCGTCGTAGATGCGCATATGCTCCCCGGTTGGGCCGTAGACGGTCCAATCGCCCTCCTGTCCGGGCACGAGTTCATTGCGCAGGCGGATGTTGCCGAAGGTTCCGCGCACCATCACCTCGTGGTTGCCACGCCGCGAGCCGTAGCTGTTGAAATCTTTGCGCTCGATGCCGTGCGCGGTGAGGTAGAGGCCGGCCGGGCTGCTCGCCGGGATGTTCCCGGCGGGCGAGATGTGGTCGGTCGTGACCGAGTCGCCGAGCATGGCCAGCACGCGCGCCCCGCCGATCGCGCCGATGGGCGCGGGCGCCGGCGCAAGGTCCTGGAAGAACGAGGGCTCCTGGATGTAGGTCGAGTCCCCGGCCCACTCGTAGAGGTTGCCCGCGGGGATGGGCAGCGCCTTCCACTGCTCGTCGCCCTCGAACACCTCGCCGTACTTCTCGACGAACATCTCCGGCCGCACCGACGCCTCGATGATGCGCTGCACCTCATCGGGCGTCGGCCAGATGTCGCGCAGGTAAACCGGTTTGCCGTCCCGATCGTCGCCGAGCGAGTCGCGTGTCAGGTCGACGTCGATCGAGCCGGCCAGGGCGTAGGCCACGACGAGCGGCGGCGAGGCCAGGTAGCTGGCGCGCACCTGCGGGTGGATGCGCCCCTCGAAGTTGCGGTTGCCGGAAAGCACCGAGGTGACGATCAGGTTGTCGTCCGAGATCTTTTTGGCGACCGATTCGGGGAGCGGGCCACTGTTGCCGATGCAGGTGGTACAGCCGTAGCCGACCACGTTGAAGTGCAGCGCCTCGAGCGGCTCGAGCAAGCCGGCGTCCTTCAGATATTCGGTCACCACGCGCGAGCCGGGGGCGAGGCTGGTCTTGACGTAGGGTTTGACCTGCAGACCGCGCTCCACCGCCTTCTTCGCGACCAGGCCGGCCCCGATCATCACGGCGGGGTTGGAGGTGTTGGTGCAACTCGTGATCGAGGCGATGGCGACCGCGCCGTGCCCGAGGCCGGCCAGCACATCGTCGTCCTTGTCTTCGTCGTCCTTGTCTTCGTCGTCGCCCTCGTGGCCGCCCACGATGTCCGGGTAAGCGTCGTGGAAGCTGCGGGGAACGCCCCTCAGGGCCACGCGGTCCTGCGGGCGGCGCGGGCCGGCCAGGCTCGGCTCGACCGTGGTGAGGTCGAGCTCCAATGTCTCGTCGAACACGGGGTCGGGCGTCTCGTCGGTGCGGAAGAGACCCTGCTCCTTGTTGTACCGCTCCACGAGGTCGATGGTGGCGGCGGGGCGGCCGGTCATCTCGAGGTAGCGCAGCGTCGCCACGTCGACCGGGAACAGGCCGGCCGTGGCGCCGTACTCGGGGGCCATGTTGGCCAGCGTGGCGCGGTCGGCCAGGCTGAGCGCGGAGAGGCCGGGGCCGCAGAACTCCACGAACTTGCCGACCACGCCGTGCTTGCGCAGCATCTGCGTCACGGTCAGCACGAGATCGGTCGCCGTGGCGCCCTCGGGCAACTTGCCGTTGAAGCGAAAACCGACCACGATAGGGGTGAGCAGGTAGAGGGGCTGGCCCAGCAGCACGGCCTCGGCCTCGATGCCGCCGACGCCCCAGCCGAGCACGCCGAGCCCGTTGATCATGGTCGTGTGCGAGTCTGTGCCCACCAGCGTATCCGGGAAGGCCACGAGGTCTCCGCTCGTGTCATCCCTGCGCGTGCCGACGACGTTGGCGAGGTACTCCAGGTTGACCTGGTGGATGATGCCGGCGCCGGGTGGGACGACCTGGAACTCGTCGAAGGCCTGCTGGCCCCAGCGCAGCAGAGTGTAGCGTTCGCGGTTGCGCTCGTACTCCAGTTCGACGTTCCCGGCGTAGGCTAGCGCGGAGCCGAACAAGTCGACCTGCACCGAGTGGTCGATAACGAGGGCCGAGGGCGCGAGCGGGTTGATACGGTTAGGGTCGCCGCCGAGGCGGGCCGCCGCCGCGCGCATCGCCGCGAGATCGACCACGGCGGGGACGCCGGTGAAGTCTTGCATCACCACGCGCGCGGGCAGGAAGGGGAACTGCTCGGCCTTGCCCGTCCCCGGAGTCCAGCCGGCCAGCACCCCCACCTCATCGGGGGTAGCCGCGCCGCGGTCCTCTTGCCTGATCAGGTTTTCCAGCAGGATCTTGAGCGTGATCGGCAGGCGCTCCAGCGGCGTAGCGGTCCTCCCGGCCAGCGCGGCCAACCTGTAGTAGGTCAACTCGCCCTGCGCGCTCGCGAGCTTCGCCCGCGCCCCATATCTATCTCCAAGCGACTGCATCGTCGTTCCTCCTGTAACGGTACTGTACTGTAGCTACTTACCAGGATAAGGCACGCGGGGCATGCCCTTATCCCCTCCCGTGCGCCTTACCGGGGTAGGGTTTTTGTGCGGAGGGGTGGGGGGGGGGGGCCCCCCCCCCCCCCCCCCCCCCCCCGCGCCTCCCTCCTTCGTGAAGAATCTACCCCTAAAAGCTCTCACGCGCGGGAGAGCGGGGAGCGCTCCGGCTCCCTCTTCACTGTGCCGCCGGCGTGTCGATACGTCAAAGACGTGTTTGCTCTGGCGATGATAAGGGGGCCTTATCGCCGGGGGACACCCTCACCTTATCAAGGGTAGGTTTTTCACGAAGGAGGGAGGCGTGGAGGGCACAGCCCTCCGAGATACCTCTTGTACGGAGGGGTAGGCAGCGACACTGCCCACCCCTCCGCACAAAAAACTTACCCTTGTAAGGTGGGGGGGTGAGGAGACTTCCGCATGCCGCGGTCGAGATGGATGCTCAACGCGCCGACGAGCACGATGGCGACGCCGAGGCCCGTCATGACGGCGGCGGGGCCGAACAGGTCGGCGAGGGGGGCGACGACGAGCAGGGGGACGATGGGGATGGCGCCGCCGATGAGCTGCTGCGCCGCCAGCACGCGCCCGCGCACCTCCTCAGACGTGCGCTCGAACACGAGGGTCTGCGCGGGGATGGTCGAGAGGGCCATGGCTAGCCCGATCACGACCGCTATGGCCATGGCCGGGCCGATTAGGCCCAGGTTGCGCGGCTCCGCCGGCAGGGAGTGGACATGGCGGCCGATGAAGCTGCCCGCGCGCCCCGCCGCGAACCCGAAGGCGTCGGCAATGGGGGCGACCGCGCCGAGCACGGTCACCGCGACCCCCAGGGTCAGCAGCCCCACGTTGATGAGGCTCTCCTTGCGCGCGCGCGCCGCGACCCGCCCCATGCCCAATGCGCCGGCAACCAGACCGGCCCCCGCCGGCACCAGCAGCAGCCAGGTGCGCTCGGACGGCAGGTTGAACGTCACCTGCACGAACTTCAGGCCGAGCGTCGCGAACACGAAGAGAAACGTCGGCGCGATGTTGATCTGGAAGATGGTGAGGCGTAGGCCGGGGTCGCGCGCGAGGAAGTGTATCGCCTCGCGCGCGTCGTCCGCCAGCTGTCGCGCCGACGCGCGCAGCGACCCCGCCACTGGGATGGGCCTGGACACCGTCGTTTCCTCCGGTAGCGTGGCCACGAACAGGGCGGCCACGACGTAACAGGCCGCAACGCCGAGAAGCACCGGCACGATACCGATGAGGTCCAGGAGCAGGAGACCAAAGATCGCGGGCGCGGCCTGGCAGGCGTTGAGGGTAATGTTGAAGAGGGACGACGCGGCGAGCAGGTTGCGCTTCTCCACGATCAGCGGGATGGTCGAGGCCTCGGCCGGCGTGAAGAACTGCGCCACGGCGTTGGCGACGAAGACGAGGGCGATGATGCCCGTGGTCTGCACCCCCACGTCGAGCCGCGTCATGGCGACGAAGAACAGGGCGAGCACGACCCGGATGGCGTTGCTGGCGACCAGTACGCCGCGCTTGCTGGCGCGGTCTACGAGCACGCCGGCGAAGCCGCTCAGCAGCAACTGCGCCAGCATCGCGCTGACGGTCAGGATCGAAACAAAGGTGCTCTTGCCCGTCTGGTTCTGCACGAACGCGCCGAGCGCGATCCAGGTCAGGTTCTGGGCGAACTGCGAGAAGACCTGCGCGATCCACAGCGCTCGGAAGGGGCGGTTCGCCAGCACGTCGCGCAAGCTGGGCGCGCGGCCATCAGGCTCGGTCGGCCCATCCGGCCCGACGGGAGCCGGCGCCTCGGGCAAGGCCGGCGCGTCGGGCGCGCCGGCCGGTGGTGGAGCTACCCCCACCCGCCGCGTCCCCTCAGCGGGCGCCCGTGTCCGTGTCTCTCGCATCGCCCCCTCGCCCGCTACCTCTCACCACCCCTCCTATTGTCCCTACATCCTGATGTCCCCACGGCGCCCCGCGGAGCGGGGCGCCAAGCCTCCCCCTCCATTAAGGTCGGATGAGGGGAGATCAGGTACGACACGACTAGAGGTCTCCTCGTCAATCCTAAGACGCACGGGAGAGGAGATTGGGGGGTGTGGGTATACCCACCTGTGCGCCATTGTACTGTACAGCATGCGACGAGTAGCCAGTAGGTGGGCACGGTAGCAAGTAAAGTACTATCGGGGGCCGGCACGGCCGATAATAACGCTGTATAGTGCAATTCAAGCTCTCGAATCCGCCGGCCGGCGCCGATGCTCCGACCAGCCTCTACCGGCTACCAACTGCCGATGTCTGGTACACTCACAAGTACGATTGAACGGAGGATACGCCCTTGCCACGCGCGCCGCGCACCCGCCGGGCGTCCCAAAAGGGAGCCCCTGACACCTCTTTCAGCCTCTCCGTGTTGCCCCTGATCAACACGGTCATCTTCCCGCGCGCCGTCACGCCGCTCTACGTCAGCCGCGAGCAGTCGCTGCACGCGGTCGCCGCGGCCACGGCAGGGGACGCCCACTTGCTCGTCGTCGCTCAGCGCGACGGCGATCAAGAGGTCGTCGGCGCCGACGACCTCTATCCCATCGGCGTCGAGGCCGACATCGGTCGCGTGCTCAAAATGCCCGACGGCCACACGTCCGTACTCGTGCAAGGGCTGCGCCGCGTGCGCATCCTCGGCTACGAGCAGCAGGAACCGTATCTGGTCGCCCGCGTCGAGCCGGTCGCCGAGGAGGTCGAGAAGACCACGGCGGTCGAAGCCCTGATGCGCGCCGTGCTGGCCCTGTTCGAGAAGACGGTCAAGGGCAGCAAGAGCCTACCCGAGGAAACCTACATCGCCGCCATGAACGTCGACGAGCCAGGTTGGCTGGCCGACCTCGTGACCACGACGCTGGACATCTCGGTGGCGCAGCGCCAGGAGATCCTGGAGACCCTCGGCCCCGAGGAGCGCCTGCAGCGCGTCAGCGTCCTGCTCAGCAAGGAACTCGACATCTTGGAGCTGCAGAACCGCATCCACTCCCAGGTGCAGCAGGAGGTCGACAAGAGCCAGCGCGAGTACTTCCTGCGCGAGCAATTGAAGGCGATCCAGAAAGAACTCGGCGAGAACGACCCCTTTACGCGCGACATTGCCGAACTGCAGGAGAAGATCGACGCGGACGGGCTCCCCCTCGGGGTCAAGGAGAAGGCCGAGGTCGAGTTGCGCCGCCTGCAGGCCATGCCGCCGGCCTCGCCCGAGGTGGGCATGATCCGCTCTTACCTCGACTGGCTGCTGACCCTGCCCTGGGTCAAGGCGAGCGAGGACCACCTCGACATCAAGGAGGCGGCGCGCGCGCTCGACCAAAACCACTACGGGCTGCCCAAGGTCAAGGACCGCATCCTGGAATACCTGGCCGTGCGCCAGCTCGCCCCCAAGATGCGCTCGCCCATCCTGTGCTTCGTCGGCCCGCCCGGTGTGGGCAAGACGAGCCTGGGCAAGAGCATCGCCGAGGCCATGGGCCGCACCTTCGTGCGCGTATCTATGGGCGGCGTGCACGACGAGGCCGAGATCCGCGGCCACCGCCGCACCTACATCGGCGCCCTGCCCGGCCGCATCCTGCAGACCATGCGTACCGCCGGCACGGTCAATCCCCTGTTCATGCTCGACGAGGTGGACAAGATCGGCAGCGACTTCCGCGGCGACCCCTCGGCCGCGCTGCTGGAGGTGCTCGACCCTGAGCAGAACGGGGCCTTCTCCGACCACTATCTCGACGTGCCCTACGACCTGAGCCGCGTGCTCTTCGTCTGCACCGCCAACATGCTCGACACGGTGCCGCCGGCGCTACGCGACCGCATGGAGGTGATCGAGCTGCCCGGCTACGTGGAGGACGAGAAGCTGGCCATCGCGCGCCAGTTCCTCGTCCCGCGCCAGCTAGAGCAGCATGGCCTCTCCGACGAGCAGTTGCGCTTCGGAGACGAGGCGCTGCGCCTGATCGTCCACGAGTACACGCACGAGGCGGGCGTGCGCAACCTGGAGCGCGAGATCGGCGCCATCTGTCGTAAGGCGGCGCGCCGCATCGCCGAGGGGCGGCGTGTCATCCGCAACGTGACCGAGCACTCTATCCGCACGTACCTGGGTCCCGGCCGCTTCAGTTACGGCGTGGCCGAAGAGCGCGACGAGGTCGGCGTGGCTACCGGCGTAGCCGTGACCTCGGCCGGCGGCGACCTCATCTCCTGCGAGGTCACCCTGCTCGAGGGCAAGGGCAACGTGACCCTGACCGGGCAACTCGGCGAGGTCATGCGCGAGTCGGCCCAGGCGGCGCTCTCCTACGCGCGCTCACGCGCGGACGCGCTCGGCCTCGAGCCGCGCTTCTATGAAACGCTCGACGTGCACGTGCACCTGCCGGCGGGCGCCGTGCCCAAGGACGGCCCCTCGGCCGGCATCACCATGGCCACGGCGCTCATCTCGGCGCTGACGCGGCGACCGATCCGGCGCGATGTGGCTATGACCGGCGAGATCACCCTGCGCGGGCGCGTGCTGGAGATAGGTGGCTTCAAGGAGAAGGTGCTGGCGGCGCACCGCGCGGGCCTCAAGACCTTTATCGCCCCGGCGCGCAACCGCAAGGACCTGCCGGACATCCCCAAGGACGTGCAGCGCGACCTCGGCATCGTCTTCGTCGAGCACATGGACCAGGTCGTCCCGCTGGCCCTGCAGCAGGAAGAGGCCAAGGAGCAGACCGGACTCAAGGTGCTGGCCGGGACATAAAGGAGCTTGCAGCCATGACTGATGTCCTTGAACCGCAGTTGGAGAGCGAGCAGGCTATGCCTACGCTACGTCACGGCGCGATCATCGCCCGCCTAGGCCGCTACCTGGACGAATACGTGCAGGGGTGCCACCTGGGGCTTGTATGCGGTCCCCAAACCACGTTCAAAGTCGTCGGCACGCCTCCCACACGCTATCCCGACCTCGCCTTCGTGCGCGGGGATCGCCTGCCCGCCGACCTCGACGTGGACGCCGATTTCGCCCCCGACCTCGCCGTAGAGATTGTCTCGGGGAGCGATACGTTCGGGGACGTCGCGGCCAAAGTGCGCCAGTATTTTGCGTCGGGCGTGCAACTCGTCTGGATTATAGACCCGCTCCTGCGCACTGTATCCGCGCACACGCCCCACGGCCACCCGCTTCTCTACATAGGGACCGACGACCTCGTAGGCGATCCCGTGTTGCCGGGCTTCCGTGTCTCCGTAGCTAGTCTGCTCGACTTCTGAGGATATGCGCCGCCCGCTGCGCCGATCGAACCGCGAGCGGGTAAACTACGGGTAGACTAGATGGAGAAACCTAAAGAAGGGGCTGAAATCGATGCTGCGCAACTTGCTCAACCAACGCCACCCGTTCCTCATGCAGGCGCTCGGCGGCCTGATCGCCGTCGTCCTCGCGATCCCCATCGGCATCTGGGTCGTCCGCAGCGTCGTCAACGGTCCAGCCCCACAGGCGGCCATACAGTACGCCCAGCCCAGCAACGACCAGGCGTCGCCGCAGGCGGCGACCGGGACGAACGGCGGAAACAACTCCGCCCAGCGCAAAACCCCGGCGGCCGGCGGGAGCGGCGGCGCGTCCTGCTCGTCCAAGGCCTGCACCGTCCAGATGAAGCTTGGCTCGAACGGGTACGTCTTCGACCCGGCCGTCCTCACCGTCAAGACGGGTACTACCGTCACGTTCAAGGACGTCGGCGGCGTGACGCACAACGAAGTGCCGAATACGACTTACCACGAGCCGGGCAATCCCATCAACCAACCCAACTATAGCCCCAAGGACTACACGGTCACGCTCACCAAGAAAGGCACCTGGCATTACGAGTGTGCGATACACTTGCCGAGCATGATCGGCCAAATCACCGTTAGCTAGCGGCGCACCCGACCATGATCGCCCCCTAGGCAGCGCCCCTCGAAGGGCGTATACTGTGAGGTAGTGAGGCGCCCCGGCCTCTGGGTGCGCGCCCGTACGTTTCTGCTTCTATACCGCGCGCCCTCTGTGCCCCCCTATAGACCATCCGCGCTATCAGAGGAGGAGGAATGGCGTCCACTGCACCGCATCGGTCCGAAACTCACGTGCCCCCGTCGCGCTATAACTTTATGGTGCTCGTGCTGACGAGCCTGATCGGCCTCGTCGGCATCACGTACGTCGGCGCCGCCATCGCGTATCTGCTGCCGCGCTCCAACGAGGGGGCGAAGCCTGATCATATCGGCAAGATCACGCCGCAGGGCGTCGGCGGCCTCACCTTCGCCAATAGCGTGGCCGGCCCCTTCACCTATGACTCGACGGGCCGCGGCGACGCGCAGGGCGTCTTCCTGGTACAGCAATCGGGCAGCGCCGGCAGCACGATCGCGGGTGACTACCTGGTGCTAGACCAGACCTGCCGCCACCTGGGGTGCCCCGTGGCCTGGACCGCCAGCAGCGGTCAGTTCCTCTGCCCCTGCCACGGCTCCGTCTACCACAAGGATGGGACGGTTATATCGGGGCCGGCCCCCGCGCCGCTCTACAAGCACGATTTCTCGATCCAGGGCGGCGAGTTGATCATCAAGGGAAGGATGCCAAGCTAATGGCGACACATCAGGCGGCGCCGAATCGCAAGCGCACGGGCATCGACGCCTGGCTCGACGAGCGCATCCACTCCGGCAAGGCCATCGACTTCTCGCTCAACCACCCCGTCCCGCTGCATATCCACCCGCTGGACTACCTCGGCGAGACAACGCTCTTTATCTTCATCAGCCAGGCCGTCACCGGCATGCTGCTGGCCATGTTCTACCACCCCGTGGCGCAGACGCCGTACCACTACTGCCCGACGGCCGCGTCAGCGCTTATGAACGGCCTGCACCTCTGCCCCAAGGCGCAGACAATCGCGCCCTCCGAGGCCTGGCAGAGCATCCAGGTGATCATGAGCAGCACCTTCGGCTCGCTGATCCGCTCGATGCACTTCTGGGGCAACTACTTCATGGTCGTGCTCGTGGTGGTGCACATGCTGCGCGGCTTCTTCGCGGGCGCCTACAAGTACCCGCGCGAGCTGACATGGCTGACCGGCGTGGCCCTGCTCGGCCTGACGCTCGGCTTCGCCTTCACCGGCTATCTGCTGCCCTGGGATATGAAGGCCTACTGGGCCACGCAGGTCGGCGTCAACATCGTCGACACACTCCCAATCGTGGGGCCACCTATAGGTAATATAGTGCGCGGTGGGCCGGTGCTCTCCGGCTCGACGCTGGGGCGCTTCTTCGCCATCCACATGCTGCTGCTCCCGGCCCTCACCGGTGGGCTGATTGGCCTGCATCTGCTGCTGGTCAACATCCAGGGCGTCAGTGCGGCCGACGGGCTGGTGGTCGAGACCGACCAGGAAACGCTGCAGCAGATTCCCAACGTGCCCGAGGCCGCCGCCAACTCCAACCAGCGATTCGTCCCCGGCGCGCCGGGCGTACGCCCCGTGGGCGACACCGGCTACGGCACGACCTCCGCGGCGTCGCTCAACCCGGGCGCCGACGTCAACACGAGCGCGGATAGGCTGTAAGGAGAGTAGAGATGGCTACAGTCCGCGAACCCGACAGGCTGACGGAGGATGAGGCGTCGCAGCATGACCGCATGCGCGCGGTGCAGGGGCATCTGACGCCGGGACAGCGCCGGCCGCGCTACGGCCAGCCCTTCTGGCCGGTCACCATCTTCGGCTCGGCCATGTACATCACGGCCACGGCAATCGCCCTGATCGTGCTCTCGCTGATCCACCCGGCCGACTCGTTCTACAGCGCGCCCGACAACGGGGCGGTCATCCCGGCCGACCCGATCAACCACACGGCGTACAACCCGCGACCCGAGTGGTACTTCCTGTTTCTGTTTCAGATCCTGAAGTACTTCCAGGGCCCGTGGGAGTTGGTGGGCACGGCGGTTATCCCAGGCATCCTGAGCGTGCTACTGCTTGGCCTGCCCTTCTATGACCGCAACTGGAGCCGCCGCGCCGTGCGCCGGCCCATCGCCATGGCCTCGATGGGGCTGGCCCTCGTGCTCATAGCCTTTCTGACCTACAGCCCGATCGCGGGCAGCGCGTCTGGCGCGGTAGGCAATGACTACCTATCCACGGTGGCGGCCAAACCGACCTATGCCAACATCCAGGCCATCTTCGCCAAGAACTGCCAGCCCTGCCACTATGTTGCCCCGTACTCCAACGCCCTGAATCTAACCAACTATCAGGGCGCCATAACTGGCGGAAGTGGTGATGGAGGGTTGCCCAAGAAGGTCATCATACCCCACAACGCCGAGGGGAGCTACCTGTGGCAGGTCATCAACTGGGTGCAGAAGAAAGGCGGCCAAATGCCGGCCGGGGCCTCACAGAAAATCCCACAAGCGGACCGCGACAACATTAAGAACTGGATCAATAACGGTGCCTCCTCCAAGTAGGTCTGGCGCGCGGCCCTCACCCCCGACCCCCTCTCCCGTGCGCGAGAGAGGGGGAGGCGTCCGTACTGTCGCCTGTTCCCTCTCGTATAACTAAAGGCGATCACAGATGGCACGACAACGCAAGAAGCGCACCCCCCCGACGCCGGCGGCGCGCCGTCGCATGATCATCATCGGCGCGCTCCTCGTCGCCTTCGCCTGCTTCGCGGTGCTCTACGAGGCGCTCGCGTACGAGGGCGGCAATGTCCTGACCCTGCTGATCGTGTCGACCGTCCTGTTCCTGGTTTTCATCCTACCCATCGTCGGTACGCTGCGTGCGACGCGACACAAGGCGCCCACGCCCGCAGACGTGTAGGGAGGGCAGCCGGCGTAGGGACGTATGGTATACGCCCGGCATTAGCGGCGATCACGCCAACGCGCGGCGCACATCGGGCCGCGCGCCCGCAATCGTCTGGGCGTATGCCATACGCCTCTACGGCCAACCCGGTCCGCCGCAGTTCAATCGAACGGCTTCCCGGCCATCGGAGGGCGGGCGCGACACAGGGCAACCACAGGCCCTACGCGGCCGCGTCCGCCGACTCGCCCGCGTAGGCGAGCACGATCTGCCTGCGCGGCACGCCGGCCTGGAGCAGGGCGTCGACCAGCACCTTGTCATTCATGTCGCGCTCGATGATGATCTTGCCGCCCACGTGGCGCACAATCAGGCCGGCGTCCGCGAAATGTTGGTCGGATGATTGCGCGATGTCTACGACCGCGAGAATTTGCCCGTCGGCACTGCTGGTCAAGTAACCGCGCGCATTGAATCCCTTGACGGCATACCCTCCCATCACGCGAACTAGCGTTTCCCTTAAGGACTCCATCGAATGACCTCCTCTCTTTCAGGGTCAAAGACCATGATATCTATGTTGGCCTTTCGGATTGCTCGCCGCCCTATCTCTTCATTCAGGATACCCTCGTAGGCCACGATAGGGACCACCATGTACAGGCGCGCGTCAAGCCTGGCGTAGTCCAGGGCGCAGAGATATATGACATATTTGCCGACCGCATCGGCGAGGTAGTCCACCGGCGAGGGCATGCTCTCGAAGCCTTTGACCTCCACCACGATCACCAACTGCTCGGACGCTTTGGCCGCCTGAATGTCGATCCACAGCCGACGCTCGACAAACCTAACAAGCATCTGCTCGGTCGTAATAGTCCAGCCATTTTTAACGAGCGCGCGGACGACGGCGTCGTGGTAGCGGTCTTTAGCGGGCATGGCTCTCGTCGCTATACTGCTTTGCCCACAGTATACGCCTTGGGCGCGGCCGCGCGCGAGGGGTGACCAGAACTACGGCAGGGCCTGTGCATTGTCGGGGGGACCATCCTTGTCTACCCGTGCGCGCCCTGTTGGCGGGAGTCCGGGGGGAGGCCTCTCCCCGGGTTCCCCCCGGAGGCGCGCTAGGCCGGCGGACCCGCGGCTAGGGTCCGGGGGACTAGTCAGCCAGGGGCGGAGGGGCGAGGAGGAGAACCCGCGCGGGGACGGAGGGCGCGGGGGCAGCTAGCCCTAGGCGAAGGGAGAGAGAGGGGCTCGGGAGACTTTTCACAGACCCTGAGAACTACGGGCAGACCCGCACAGTCATGCGTCCGGCCGCCCCGAGCCGTACGCCCTCAGCCGTCCAGGCGTATGCAATACACCCCTACAATTAGGCTCGCCAGGCACACTATGATCGGACAAGGCTGCATTTGTAGGGGCGCATCGCCATGCGCCCCCATAATGCCCGACGCCCCGGCATAGTCGTAGTCGGGAGGGACGGGCGTCGGCGGTGTACAGAAGGGCCGGGGGGGGGGGGGGGGGGGGGGGGGGGGGGCCCGCCGGGCGGGGGGGGGGGGGGGGGGCGGGGGGGGGGTGGCGGCCCGCGCGGCGGGGGCGGGGGGGGCCGGCGGGGGGGGGGGGGCCCCGGGGGGCCCCCCCCCGCCGGCCGTTTCGCTTATGCGACTTTAGTCGCAGGCCCCTAATCTTAGGACTCGCCGAGGTCCTCGGTGAAGTCGAGCGCATCGGAGCCGAGGTCTTCCTCCTCGGCCGTGCCCTCGCCCTCGTCGGCGAGGTCCTCGTCCTCGTCGTCGATCCGCTCGTCGCGGATCACACCGCCCCGGATGTAGGCGCGCACGCTCGAGCCCGTCTCCGGCGGGAACGACACACGCCCGGCCAACTGCGGCGCCTGGCGCATCTCGCGCACGAGGGCGCGCAGCTCGCGCCCCTTCGGGCTGATGGAGATGGCGGCGATGGCGTAGGTGTTGCCGCCCTCCGTCAGATCGATCAGACGCACCGAGAGCTTACCTTCGAGCGGACCCAGACGCTCGCCGCCCGGCGTGGTGATGACCATGACGTCGCCCTCGCGCCGCATGCCCAACATGTCCCCCGCGGCAACATACGCGAGGGTCTCTTTCGGCGCGTCGCAGAAGATGCTCGTCGCCGCGGTCTTGCCCGTTTCCTCGATGAAGAAGGCCGGGTCGGCCTGGTGACCGTCCTCGCGCGCCGTGGGCGCCTCGTCCTTGAGCGCGGCCAGCCGGGTGATATTGCGCTGCGCGATCGTGTTGGTCGGGTCGATCTTGAGGGCGGACTCGTAGGCGCCGCGCGCGTCGCTGTTGCGGCCGAACTGCGCATAGGCCTTGCCCAGGCGGTTGTAGGCCTCGGCGTCGGGCGTGAACTCCTCGACCAGGCGCGTGTTGACTTCGATGGCCTGCTGCCACTGCTCGGACATGGCCAGGTTGATGGCCTGCTCGGCGAGCTGGCGCCGCTTGCGGCCTTTCTCTTCGGACTGCAACTCGTTCAACTGTCGATAACCCCTTGCAGAGCCCACGGGCTCGTTTTAGTGATACATGCGCGTACGGTGCGGCCGGTCAGGTCTTCGTCCCCGCGCGGGATGAAGACCAGCTTGTTGGCGCGCGTGCGCCCGCGCCACTGCGGCAGGTCCTGCCGGTGCGACTGGCTGTCCTCGACCAGGACCTCCTGCACGGTGTCCAGCAGCCGCGCGTTGAGGCGCGCCTGGGTCTCCTCTTGCTGGCGCTCCAGGCGGCGGCGGCGCTCCTCTTTCTCCTCCTGCGGCACGTCGTCGTCCCACGACGCCGAGACCGTGCCGTGACGCGGCGAGTAGCAGGCCGCGTGCACCACGTCGAACTGCGCCGCGTCCATCAGGGCGAGCGTGCCCTGGAACTGCTCCTCGGTCTCGCCGCAGAAGCCCACGATGATGTCGGTGGTGACGGCCACGCCGGGGATCGTGGCGCGGATCTTCTCGACCAGTCCCAGGTAGCGCTCGACGGTGTACTGGCGGCGCATGCGGCGCAGCACCACATCGTCGCCGGCCTGCACGGGCAGGTGCACCGTCTCCACGACTTTGGGCAGCCGGGCGATGGCCTCGATGAGGCGGTCGTCCATATCGCGCGGGTGGCTGGTCATGAAGCGCAGGCGCTCCAGGCCCTCGACCTCGTGCACGGCCTCCATCAGGTCGGCCAGATGGCTCTTGGGCGACAGATCGCGGCCGTAGTGGTCGATGATCTGGCCCAGCAGCGTAATCTCTTTGACTCCGCGGCGCGTCATCATGCGCGCGTCGGCGACGACCTCGGCGATGGGCCGGCTAACCTCGCGCCCGCGGCGGTACGGCACGATGCAGTAGGTGCAGAACTTGTTGCAGCCCTGCATGACCGAGACGTAGGTGCTGACCGGCGACGAGTGGCCGTGCGGCGAGGCCGCCTCGAAAGGCTCACCGGGGGCGGCGACGACCTCGTGGGCCTCGAGTTGGCCCAGGAAGTGGTCCAGCGCGCCGGGCTGGAAGAAAAAATCGACCATGGGCAGCCGCTGGCCCATGGCGTCGAGGTCGGGCTCGACCGAGCAGCCGGTCAGCGCGACCATGAGGTCGGGGTCCTCGCGCTTGCGGTGCGCGAGGTTGCCCAACGTGCCCTGCACCCGCTGCTCGGCGCTCTCGCGCACCGTGCACGAGTTGAGTACGACGAGCTCGGCGCCGTCCATGGAGGGGACGTGGGTCAGCCCGCGCCGCTGCAGGGCCGTCGCGATGGCGTCGCTCTCGGCGACGTTCATCTGGCAGCCGATCGTCCAGACGTGGAACGTGCGCGGCGTGGCCGCGCGCCGCACGCCCTCGGGCTCGCGCGACTCGTGCGCGCGCGGCGCGCGGACGAGGCGTTGTGGTTGTAGTAGCACGGGCAAAAGCCTCCACGGGGGTACTGGGGCGGAAAAGCCGGGAAAGCAACCGCCGGCGACGGGTAGCTGGGGCGTGTCGCGCGCGAACATGGATAAAACGCGCCCGCACATGTTGATGATGCCAGAGGAGTATACCGCCCACCCCACACAGACGCAAGAGGGATGGTATACTTGTTGCGCTAGAGGGCGAATAGCTCAGTTGGTTAGAGCGTCCGGTTTACACCCGGTAGGTCGGGGGTTCGAGTCCCTCTTCGCCCACCCCCTCCGACTCCAGACAAAGCACAAACAAAAATACACAGAGGCCCTTGACCCTACTCCCCGGCCGGGCCTATACTCTACTTGCGTACAGTCTCGCGGCCCCGCTTGACGCGGGGGACGGGCGGCGCGGGCATTGGCCGAAGTGGCGGAATGGCAGACGCGGCGGTCTCAAACACCGCTGAGGGCAACCTCGTGTGGGTTCGACTCCCACCTTCGGCACACGATCTGCTAAGTAGTTGATGGCTAGTGATTATCTCTAGTTGCTAGCCTCTAACTACTGGTTATCTCATACAGTGCTCGACCGTCAGACAGCCCAACGGGCGACACCTCTAGCTGCGAAGGTGTGCTGCGATGAATCTCTCCTTTTGCGCCACGCGGGTATCCCCATGCCTATGTCTCAATTAGGTGTGCTCACGGCCGGGGCGGATTGTCCGGGCCTCAACGCCGTGATCCGCGCCGTCGTCGGACGCGCCGCCCTCTCCGACTGCACCACCGTCGGCATCATGAACGGCTGGGCCGGCCTGCTCTCGCTCGATGCGCACGTGGTCAACGAGACGACGGTGCGCGACATCCTGCCGCTGGGCGGCACCGTCCTGGGGGCCGGGCGCCTCAACCCTGTGCGCGAGGGCGACGACCGCCTGCCCGAGGCGCTGGCCGCGCTCGACACACTGAAGATCGACGGGCTGATCGTGATCGGCGACATCGACGGCCTCACCGTCGCCCATACGATGGCCAAGCGCGGCGTCCGCGTCGTCGGAGTGCCCGGCACGATGGACAACGACGTGGGCGGCACGGACTACTGCATCGGCTACGACTCGGCCGTCAGCACGGTCGCCGACGCCGTGGACAAGCTGCAGACCACGGCGAGCGCCCACCACCGCGTGATGGTCGTCGAGGCGATGGGCCGCGGCGCCGGCTGGGTCGCGCTGGCCGGGGCCCTCTGCGGGAGCGCGCACATGGTACTCGTGCCCGAGATCGAGTCGAGCATCGACGACGTGGTGCGGCGGCTGCGCGCGCGCCACGACGCCGGCCACGACTTCACCATCGTCGTGGTGGCCGAGGGCGCCGCCGTGGCGGGGCTGCCCCGGCCGGCGGAGGAGCAGCCGAGGACGACCCTGGCCGCGCGCATGGCCCGCCCGAGCGTCGGCGAGATCATCGCGCTGGAGATCGAGGAGCGCACGGGCTACGAAACGCGCGTCACCGTGCTCGGGCACCTGCAGCGCGGCGGCTCGCCGACCGTCTACGACCGCATGATGGCCACACGCTTCGGCGTCGCGGCGGTCGAGCTGGCGCTGGACGGGCAGTGGGACCGCATGGTCGCGCTCAAGGGCAACCGCACCCTGGCCGTGCCCCTAGCCGAGGCCAGGAAGGGCCGTCCGGCCGATCCCGCCCTCTACGAGTTGGCCACGCTGTTCGGGTAGGGCGCGCTGAGGGACCTGCGATTGCTCTCTCCGCGCGCGGCCTAACTCCTGCCTGAGCCTGCGACCGCGGTCGCAGGCTCAGGCTCAGGCTGTATTGGCTCGTACCCTTGCTCCCGCAGCACGCGCCGCACGGCGGCGTACACGCGGTCGACGGTGAGGTAATGCATGCAGTCCGTGTTGCCGTGGGGGCACTCGGCCGTGGCGAGGGCGTTGTAGCAGGGCGAGCACCCCATGTCGGTGCGCAACACCACGGCGCTCTGCCCCGGGCGCGGGTACGGCCCGCTGATAGCAGGGTCGGTCGGGCCGTAGATAGAGACCGTGGGACGGTCTAGAGCCACGGCCATGTGCAGCGGGCCGCTGTCGCCGCTCAACACGAGGTCGCAGCGGGCCAGCAGGGCGGCCAGTTCGTTCACCGAGGTCCGGCCTGTCAGCACCAGCGGATGGGTGGCCATCGCCGCCGTCACCGCATCGGCGATCGGCGCCTCGCTCTTCGAGCCGGTCAGCGCAACCGTGGCGCCGTACTCCTCCCGCAGGCGGTCGGCCAGCGCGGCCCAGTGAAGGGCAGGCCAGCGCTTGGCGCTCCCATTGATCGAGCCGGCGTGGATGCCCACGAACGGCGCGTCAGGGGCGACACCATGCTCCGCCAGCAGTTGGTCCACGCGCCGGACCGCCCCCGGCTCGACCTCCAGATGCATGTAGCGCGGCCTACAGGCCGCGCCGGCCAGCTCGGCCAGGCGCAGGCACCAGCGCACCTCGTGCTCGCGGCGATCATAGCGCATACCGGGGAGCGTGCGCGTGTGCAGGAGCGGATAGGCCTCCTTGCGGTAGCCGATGCGGTGCGTGGCCCCGCTCGAGAAAGCCCAGATGCTGGCCATCAGCCCGAACAAGCTCACCGCCAGGTCGAAGCGCTGGCGGCGCAGCAGCCGATAAGCGTCGTACCACGCCTTGAGGGTGGTTGGGTTCAACAGGCCGCGCGGCGAGCGGATGCCGTTGGTGTCGAGCGTCACCACGCGAGCGACGAAGGGGTAGCGCGCGGGGATGTCGGCCGTGTAGGGCAGCGTCATCATCCAGATCTCGGCGTCGGGGTAACGCTCGTGCAGGGCCTCGACCGCCGGCATGGAGAGCAGCACGTCGCCCAGCAGGTCGAGTCGTAGCACCAGGATCTTGCGCACCTGGTCGGTCTCGAAGCGCGGGTAGGGCGCCTTGAGCGCCGCGATACGCCCCCACAGGCCGATGACCCCGAACACCGCATAGAGGACGGCCTGGACGAAGTCGATTATCGTGTCTTTGACCGCGCGGTCTATCCGTTGTTTCACCGTGCCCCCGCTCGCCTAGCCTCCCGCCCCGTCGTCGGGGAAAATGTTGATGAGGCGCTCCGCGAAACCGGGCAAGATCGTGTCTCCGTCGAGCACGCCGCCCGCGGGGACCGTCCGCGCTGTACCATCAGGATAATGTACGGCGACGGTGCGGGTCTTGGGATAGAGCAGCCACACGAGCCGCGCGCCTCCCGCGACGTAATCGGCCACTTTCTCATTGATGTAGGTCGCGGTTTCGCAGAAACTGATGACCTCGGCGACGAGGATTGGCATCTCCGTCATGTACTCGGCCACCCGCACAGGACCTAGCCGCGCCACCTGCTCCGTGGACACATAGCCCATATCGAGACCGCGGGTTTGGTCGGGGTCGTCCGGCAGGCTGAAGCGCACACCAGACTCGCCGCTCACCAGACGGCCAACCAACCGGTCGCGCGCGCTACGTCCCCGGCTTTCTTCCCAGCCGAGGGTGAGCGCCCGACGATATAGATAGCGATCGACCGCGGCAACTAGCCCCGCCTCGATATAGCCGTGATCTTCTTTCGGCGGTGGCATGCGCGCGATCTCCCCTCGCACAAGCTCATAGAGGTAGCCGTCGTCGGGTCGCGCCATCAGGTCGTCGAAAGTTTCGCGTCGGGTCGCCGTCATCGTCACTATCCTCAGCAAGCAAGGTTACGGGACACCACTCGCCCTAGTATCTCACAGCGCACAGTCGTCATTCGTCCATTGGCTTGCGGTAGAGCCCGTGCCACTTGAACTCCCGGAAGCCGGCGCTCTCGTACAGGCTCCGCGCGCCCTGGCTGTCGTCCCTGTCGGTGATGATGCGGATCTCAGGGACGCCGCGCCCGGCCAGCGCGCGCATGCCGCCCAATAGGAGCGCCCGCGCCACGCCCCGGCGTCGCCACCGCCGGCGCACCGCCACCTCGGGCACGACGCCGACGCCGCGCCACACCCGGCCCACGACCACCCCCACAACCTCGTCGCCGCGCCACGCCACCTGCCACAGCGAGGGGTCGAAGCCGGGCGCGTCGACGTTGTCGGCCAGGAAATCGCGGTAGTCCTCCTCGCCCGGCGGCCGCATCAGGGGCAGGCCCGCCCAGGCGTCTTTCCACGCGTCGTAGATCGCGCGGTAGTCGCCCGGTGCGACGGGCCGCGCGTCCACGCCGGCCGGCAGCGCGGCGCGAGGGAACAGCGCGTCGGGGTCTCCCTCCACGCGGACGGCCATGTCGCTCAGGCTGTGGAACAAGGTGTAGCCCTCGCGCAGCGCCAGGCTCGTCGCCTCGCGCTCGGTGCTCGATGCGTTGGTACCGAACGCCTGGCGCTCCAGAGAGACGCCCTCGTACGCGCGGCGCCTCGCCGCGACCGCGCGCAGGCGACGCTCGGCCGCGCGCAGCATGGCCGTCCCGATGCCCTGGCCGCGCCAGGCGGGCAAGAGCCAGCCCAGGTGCAGGTAAAGCCACGGGCCGTCTTGCTCCTCCCACCACGTCACCCAATTGTAGCCGACGACGGTGCCGTCGACCTCGACCACGAGCATGTTCGGGCTGCCGGGCGACACGTCGTCGTAGACGCGCGCCATGTCATCGACGGAAGGGATGCCCTCCCGGGGCGAGCGCGGGTCGATACGGTCATACTCCCGCACGCCCTCGCGCACCGCCGCCAGCACCGCGTAGTCGTCCGCGCCCCGGAAGCGGCGGAAGGTCAGGCCCGGGACATCGGGCGCATCGCGCACGTCGATCCTATCCATGGGATAAAGAGGTTACTCTATGATCGCGGGGGCGAAGCTCGTGCCCGCGGCGAGGGGGGGCAGGCCGAGCAGCGCGGCGACGGTGGCGCCGAGGTCGGCGAAGGTGGCGCGTGTGCCGAGGTCGACGCCCCCGCGCACGGGGGCGCCGGCCACGAGCAGCGGCACGTACTCGCGCGTGTGGTCGGTGCCGGGCCCGACCGGGTCGACGCCGTGGTCGCCGGTGATGAACAAGGCGTCGCCGGGACCCATAGCCTCCAGCAGCGCGGGCAGGGCGTCGTCGAACGCGCGCAGGGCGCGGGCGTAGCCGTGCGGGTCCTTGCGGTGGCCGTAGACCATGTCGAACTCGATCAGGTTGGTAAAGATGATGCCGCGCCCCGGCGACCGTATGGCGTCCAGGGTGGCCGCGATGCCGTCCGGGTTGTTGAGCACGTGCGTCGAGGAGGTGACGGAGCGGCCGGCGAAGATATCCTCGATCTTGCCGATACCCCGCACCTCGAGGCCGGCCTCCACGGCGCGGTCGAGCAAATGCGGGCCCGGCGGGGGCAGCGCCCAGTCGCGCCGCGCCTCGTTGTCGCGCGTATACGAGCCGCTCACGCCGACGAAGGGGCGCGCGATGACGCGCCCGACCGCATACGGACCCTGCAGGATCGCGCGGGCGCCCTCGCAGACCCGGTAGAGCTCGGGGAGCGGCACGACATCCTCGTGCGCGGCGATCTGCAAGACCGAGTCGGCCGAGGTGTAGACGATCAGTTTGCCCGTGCGCACATGCTCGTCGCCGAGCTCCTCGATGATCTCGGTCCCCGAGGCCGGCTTGTTGCCGAGCGCGCCGCGCCCGGCCATCCGCTCAAAGGGCTCGAGTATCTCGGGCGGGAAGCCGTGCGGGTAGGCCGGCGGAGCCTGCGTGGAGACGATGCCGATCATCTCCCAGTGCCCCGTCACGGTGTCCTTGCCGGGCGAGCGCTCGGCCATGCGCCCGAAGGCGCCCCGCGCGCCAAGGTCGGGGGCAATACCCGGGAAATTGCCGATGTTGCCGAGACCCAGCCGTTGCATGGTGGGCAGGGCGAGCCCGCCGACCGCCTCGGCGGTGTGCCCGAGCGAGTTCGCCACCGTGTCGGCCTCGCCGAACTGAGCGGCATCGGGCGCGGCGCCGACGCCGACGCCGTCGAGCACTACGATGATGGCGCGCTCTATCGTCGTGGGAGGGGTCATGATTGGGCAGGCTGCCCTTCCCTGATGACGCCGAGCAGCTCGTCGCGCTTCTGCTCCATCAACTGCTGGCTATCGGCCTCCACGTTGAGGCGCAGCAGCGGCTCGGTGTTGGAGGGGCGCACGTTGAACCACCAGGTGGGGTAGGTGATGGTGATGCCGTCGAGCGTGTCGAGCCTACCGTCCTTGTATCGCTCCTTGAGCTCGTTCTCCTTGCCCTGAGTGTCCGTGACATGCGAGTTGATCTCGCCGCTGCGCACGCGCGCGCACAGCTCGCGGATCAGTTGCGAGACCGGCTTACCCTCCTCGGACACGACCTCGAGGACGCTCATCAGCGCGATCAGGCCGGAGTCAGCGAACCAAAAGTCGCGGAAGTAGAAGTGGCCGGAGTGCTCGCCGCCGAAGATAGCGTTGTTCTCGCGCATTTGGGCCTTGATGAACGAGTGGCCGACGCGCGTGCGGATGGGATGGCCGCCCATCTCCTCGACCATCTTGGGGACGCACGTGGACACGTTGACGTTGTAGAGGACGGTGCTGCCGGGGTTCTTCTTGAGCAGCGAGCGAGCCACCAGTTGGGTGACCGAACTACCGTCCACGAGATCGCCCTTCTCGTCGACGATGAAGACGCGATCGGCGTCCCCGTCGAAGGCCGCGCCCATGCCGGCCCCGCTGTCGCGCACGAGCTTCTGCAGGTCGACCATGTTCTCGGGCTCGATGGGCGAGGCGGGGTGGTGCGGGAAGTTGCCGTCGGGCTCGAAGTAGAGCGGCTCGAGCATGACCGGCAGCCCCGCGAAGGCGGCGGGGACTGTGATGCCGGCCATGCCGTTGCCGGCGTCGACGGCGAGCTTGAGCGGGCGCAGCTTGGAGGGGTCGATGAACGTGCGCACCTCGGCCACGAAATCCTGCAGGACGTCGCGGTGCGTGACCCAGCCGCGCTCGGCGCCGGGCTTGACCTCGCCGGAGAGCGCGAGGCGCTTGATGTCGTCGAGACCGGTCTCCGACGACACCGGGACCGCGCCGGCGAGGCAGAACTTCATGCCGTTGTACTGCTTGGGATTGTGCGAGGCGGTGATCATAGCCCCGGCAGGGTAGTTATACTTGCCGACGGCGAAGTAGAGCTCGTCCGACGAGATCATGCCGAGATCGATCAGTTCGGCCCCCTGCGAGGTGACACCGTCTTTGAAGGCCTCGAACAGGGCCGGCGAGGAGAGCCGCATATCGCGGCCGACGGCGATCTGGGAAACGCCGAAGTGCCGGATGGCGGCGGCGCCGACGGCCTGGGCCACCTCCTCGTTCATCTGGTCCGGGTAGGCGCCGCGAATATCGTAGGCCTTGAAGATGTCCGGGTTGATCATTCTTCGGTCCCCTTCGTTTTTACCGCGTGTAGCGCCTAAAGTATGGCACACCCGTTTGACGGGCACAAATGGTACCAGACGCGATCGTACAAGGGTGTGCCACAGAATTGTGAAGCTCGTGCATGGCTCGATAGGTGGGATGCTACTATATATAGGTATCAACTGTTGTTACGCATAGAGGTGTCGGCATGGCAAAAGTGGTTCTCGACCTACCA
>JAABVA010000961.1_pt1 | contig 32582 bp, 31 predicted proteins | sample 5560331 | NCBI WGS metagenome assembly JAABVA01 (sample SAMN12812661, study PRJNA571458) | rock metagenome | isolation source: Antarctica rocks | place: Antarctica: Victoria Land, Mt New Zealand sud | collected 2016-01-07 | reverse complement strand
CCGGAGTGCTCTTCCCAGGAAATGAGCTCCGGCACATGCCTCCATGCCGATCAGGTCGGCTTGAGTGTTCGCCGTAAACTGCAGCAGTTGAGTGCGGGAGCACTTCCTGCGCACAACGACTTCGCCCGCAGGTTCAGGCCAACCAGGTGAAACACCGTCTTGCCGAGATCAATGCCGATCGTGTGTATTTGCATGGGAACCTCCTCCGTGCACCTCTTATATCCCCAGACCGATCAGGGCGGAAGCGGCGGACCATCCCATTAGCTCTGCAGGAAGGCCGGCGGTGACCTCGAACAGATCAAGTTCCTGCTCGGGCACGCCTCTATCCAGACCACCGAGCGCTATCTCGCTTCAGAGCAGGAGATCGCGATCGCCGTGAATGATAATTTCGGCATAGAGGGAGGTCTCGATGGCAGAGCAGGCACGTAAACTCCGTATCTGTTCCTATGACCGGGCGGAGGTCCCTGCGGAGGCCTACATCGTCACGGACAGCGGCGGGGAGATGTACTTCTGCAACGCACGTTGCCTCTCGATCTGGGCGGTGGACTTCGCCACCAAGCCCAATCGACCACCGGAACAGAAGAGCATCGTTCTGCATGTGAAGACTCCGACCGGAGTGCAGCGACGACTCCCAAATGCAGACGAGCTCGCAAACTGGGCACTTGCAAACGCTCTCAGAAGAAGTGGATGAGGCCGAGTCGGCCCCATCCACCCAAGCCGGCGATTACACCTCGCCGGCTCCGTCCGAGGGATCGTCAGCTGCCTCGACCTTTGAGCCGCTTCATGCTGGTGGTGTGGATCTCAGCGATCCGGTGCTTGTAGCTTGCACCCTCGACGTCTTCGGTGACCTCGCGATACCGGAGTGTTCCTTCAGGGCTACCCTGCCTGCGACGACCATCTTGAGTGTGCAGTTTGGAGATTGTCATCTCGCGCTTAGTTCCTGCGAGACCAGGGCACTCCTCTGAAGAACCACTCCGTCATAACGCGTAATGCCTACCAAGTGGTCGCCAACAGGTCTGGCCTCTCGAAGTACCCAGCCCGAATCCCAATGCTGTACTGTCATGTCCGGTACGTGTACACCAAAGACAAGCGCTCCCGGTTGGTTGGAAGTGATCAGGATCCGGCTATTACTCTGATCGAAGTAAAGTCCACTGACATCAGGAACAAACAAGTCCTTCTGCGCGTGCCATTTGGAACCGCCGTCCTCAGAGAGGTACACGCCCTCCCGGCCGGCAATCCAAATACGGCCGCCCTTGTCGATTGTGATTGCCGCGATCATGGTGAGCTCGGCGGGAGCGGCCACTGCATGGAAGCTAGATCCCTTGTCGGTGGAAATCGCCACCATTCAAATCTGCCAATGCTACGAGTGAACCTTGTACTGCCACTTGCCGCCATGGCGTCGCGTTCGCGCTGCGCACTCGGTTCCAGGTACGACCGTCGTCCGCTGAGATGAGCAGCCCTTCTTCGGTTGCGGCATATACGCCTGTATTGTCCGAAGCGAGTGCATAAACGCCGGTGCTGAACTGTTGCGGTGTCGTGCTCACGGTATGTATGGCACCCTTTTCTGGAGGCCTACGCTCTGCCTTGACGTCTGCCAAAGCCGGAGTCAATGGAGCACGCTTGGCGGAAACTTGCCGAATGCGATGTGAGCGGGATGCTGGCCTCGTCGTCACATCGGAGTGCAACTCGGGTGTCAAAGCGAGTGTCACGCCCGAGATCTGCCACCTCCCATTCTCAAATCGGTATAGCCCGTGGCGTGTGCCGGCAAGGAGCGTACCCTTTGATGTCCTTCCTAGTGACAGGACATCGGCTCCGCCCAATCCCACACTCCTTTGAGTCCAAGTAGTTCCGCCGTCTTCGCTGCTGAACACTCCGCCCGCAGCCTTGTCGTTGATCACGCCAATGTTGAGGCGTGATCCGTCGTCGCCGTCCTGCAGAACGGCGGAGATTTGGCGCGAGGAAAAGCCTCGGTTAGATGAGGTGAAGGTCAAGCCACCATCATTAGACAGCAGTACACCGGTGCGATCGGTCGCGAGCAGCACCCGTTTGCTGTCCTCCTTGTCGACGCTTATATCATTGATGATCCACGATGGATCACCGTATCGTTGAAAGGTATGTCCGAAATCTATAGTGCGCCAGAGGCCTTCAGTAGTCCCAGCGAAGACCACGTTCGTCTGCATGCTGTCTTCTATCAGGACGCGAGTCCGACGCGCCGTGGAGGGAATGCCCTGCACCTTTGTGAAAGTGCTGCCATCGTCAGAGCTGCGATAGATGCCGGAGCAGGCTGAGAGGAATAGATTTTGAGGATTTGTGGGGTCCACGATAATAGAGAATACATCGGAGTCGTCGATGATGCCGTCCTTCATGTTTGTCCAGTGCTCGCCGCCATCTGTGGTCTTCCAAGGTAGGTGCCATGTCCCAGCGAAGATGATGCGCGGGTCTTTCGGGTCGATCGCGATGGACTCAATCTCGTGCAGTTCTTTACTCTTCTCGGGACTGATTAGCGCCCAGGTGCTGCCACCGTCCACCGTGCGAAACACACCATCAAGGGCACCGAGAACTAGGATCTTTGGATCGGACGGGGCCATGGTAAGGGCAAGAACGGAGTGGCCGTCCATCGCTGCATTCGATGCCCACGTCCGGCCACCGTCCATACTGGTGTAGAATCCGCCGCCCGCGTACCCAACCCCCCAGGCGCCCAGATAGATGTGATCCGGAGTGAGCGGATCAACCACAATGTTGTCCAGAACCAGGTCGTCCCGATTGCCGACTCGCGCTAGGCGCGTCCAGCTTTGTCCACCATCGTGCGAGTCGTAGACGGTTCCATTCGTAGTGCCTAGGAAGATGTGTTTATGGTCGTGTGGATCTGCGGCGAACGCACGTGCGTCACCACCATCCGGCCCGACAGGAAGCCATCGGCTTTGTGCAAGGGCGACCTTAGGAATGAATGCCAAGACAGAAAGCGAGGCAAGAAGGCAGAAGACAAGGGCAGAAAATAATTTACGCAAGAGAACCGCCAGGATTACGCAATGTACTTAGCACTTGGCGGACCAAACCCGATTCGGTCATTACATAGACCAAACCGCGCAGTTTGTCCCCTTTCGGCCTCCGGAACTGTGTAACGTGTTGCGCGTTGAGCAGTCCTTTTCCTACAGTAGGCGTCCATTGCGGATGTCAAAGTAATTCGGAATCGTGCCAAGTGAACCCGATTATGACAGACAAGCGCTCCATCATCGTGCATCATAGGGTGCCCGGAAATCCATTCTGAGCCTTATGCTTTCGCTCTGTCCCGGTTGCCATGCAAAAGTACATCGCACCAAGGCTGTACAACGAGTGCTGGGCCTCAGCCTGGCCGGCAGTGGGTGGTCCCTTTGAGCGTGCCTGGGCCGGGGAAACATCATTCCTTGAAAACCAGCGGATGTACCTTTACCCGCAACCGCTACATGGAGGAAACGTTCTTTACGTTTTCCCTTAGCCCCATTCGGGATGAGAACGGGGTGATCGCGGGGTTGTTTCACCCGGTCACGGAGACCACGGTCATTATGCTCAGCGAGCGCAGAACTCGTTCGCTTCGGGAGCTCCCGCAGAATACCAGCGAAGCTAGGACTCTGGAGTCGGTATTCGCGGCCACGGTGCAGACCTTGGCCGCCCACGAATCCGATCTTCCCTTCGTACTTCTTTACCAATTGGATGAACTTGCAGAGAAGGCCACGCTGATCGACACAACCGGAATCGAACGCGGGCTCGCCGTTAGCCCCGAAGAACTGTCTTTCGATGGCGTCGAGGACAGAAGCTGGCCCTTGTCAGAGATCGTCGAACGTGGAGAAGTCTTTCAGATCGATGATCTGAAAGCCGAGATTCGACGAGTTCCAGTGTGGCCCCTACCCGGAAGGTGTCAACAGCCTTAGCCCGATCTTTGATGATCCCGGGCAGCGGTATGCCTTTGGGAGTGATCATTGTGGGCGTAAGCCCACGGTTGCCGCTAAGCGCTTCCTACAGAAACCACCTCGAACAGGTCACGGTAGCCGCGTCCGTGGCGCCGGGAAATGCTCTGGCGTATGATCAGGAGCGAAAGCGCGCTGAGGCACTCGCCGAGATCGATCGTGCGAAAACGCAGTTCTTGGCCTGGCGCTGGTGGATGAGTTTTCGCGTCTTCACCAAGGCAGCGCCTCAGTGGAAAGCCAGCTGGGCTTTGGATCTAGATTCACCGTCACTATTCCGCGCGGCTCAGGGCATCTGCCGCCTGACCGTATAGTGGTCCCTCGCTCTCGTGTGTCCTCCGTCCTACGGTGTGAAGTTTTCACCCAAGAGGCCTCACGATGGCAAGACGTCTCTTAGCGAGCGGCCAGAAGAGTCGGCGCTCGCGTTCCCCCGAAACGGCCAGCACCAGCCTCAAGCCCTTTCGCATTCTGCCGGCCGAAGACGATTTTCCATTGTTTATCACCAGCACTGATCACAATTGTTTCCGGAGGCACGCGCCGCCTGAGAAGCTGTGCATCGTGAGCAAACCAGGCACCCCAGACGGAATCCCGCATTTTCAGCAGATCTGCGTCCCTGGTCGGCTGACTCCCGAAGAGCGGCAGCGGCACTGTGATAACAAGAGCAAGCAGGATGGAGAAGTATCTCGAAATCGGAGTCATGGCAAGTCTTTCGTGTGAGGTGGTGTTATGCAATCAGCTGTCAGGTCCGAGGTTCCCTCCGCTCGCAATGCGAGCAGAACAGCCGCAGCAGAAGCCGAAAAAGCGGAGTAATCAAGCGGCCATTTGATTCCCATGGAGATAGCCATCGCAGCACCAAAGAGCGCGAGCAACAGGGCGCTTCCCCACGCGACCCAGCGTGCCCATGATCCAGTGAGCAAGAGGACGCCGAGCGCAAGTTCGGCGACAGTAGCAGCCCAGGCGAGAAACGGAATCGTAGACGCGGGCATAAAAGCGTTCACCTGTGCCGTGTAGCGAACGAAGTTGGCAAAGTTCCCGTAGCCTTGGTTGCTGCCGTAGAGGCCAACGTGAGGCGATGCCAGAGAGGAACGCAGCGGCGAGAGCGATGCGTGCATACCGCCTGCGGGGACGCGTCAGCCGCGATAATGAGAGAAATCACTGCAGAAAAGATGATGAAACGGAATGTAAACGCGTCATTTACGCCCTCCCCTGCTTATTACCGTAAGCTGGAGTGGACCAGACACCAAGAGCCATTTAGCAGAAATCGTTTGGACCATTTATGAAATGACAAAGTCTGCATCGAACTTCGATCTGGCCTTACCCGCGCGCGAGGGACAAGCTCCAGCCTGGCGCTGGCTGTATGAGGCCTTGCGTCATGAGATTCTTTCCGGGCGGCTGCGCAGCGGATCGCGCTTACCGGCAACGCGAGATCTTTCGCGACAGCATGGACTGTGACGCGGCACCATCGTCTCCGCGTTTGAACAGCTGAAAAGCGAGGGCTATCTCGAAGGACAGGTCGGCTCAGGCACCTATGTCAGCAAGACGCTGCCTGAGGCCCTGCTGCAAATATCGGCTACAGCGCCAGGCGGAACTGGATCGGCATACAGACGCCCCATAAAGATCGCGGGCTATGCTTGTCGCGCAGGGCTGTTCTCCGGATATGAAGAGCGGCCGATCCGCGCAGTCAGGCCGAACCTGCCGGCCCTGGATTTATTTCCGATCGAGGTATGGACCCAGATAACAACACAGTGCCTGCGACGATCACCGACCCGGACCCTAATAGGATGCGATGCTATAGGCTATCTGCCCCGCTGCGTAGGGCGGTGGCCGAATACCTGAGCCTCTCGCGCGGGGTTCGCTGCTCGGCGGAACAGACACTCATCGTTTCAGGCGTGCAGGAAGCACTGGACATCGCGGCGCGTCTGATGCTGGAACCCGGCGACCACGTGTGTATGGAAAACCCCGGTTACACGGGCGCGGCGATGGTGTTCGAAGCGTTTGGGGCGAAGGTTCAAAATGTCTCACTGGATGAACAAGGAATCGAAGTGGATCAATTGCCGAAGTGCAACGTCCAAATGGTTTACGTCACGCCAGGCCATCAGTTCCCGGTAGGCACAACCATGAGTTTGGCGCGACGGCTGGCTCTACTGGAATGGGCGCGACGATCCGGCGCGCTGATCTTTGAAGACGATTATGACAGCGAATATCGCTATACCGGGCGGCCGGTGCCTGCTTTGCAGGGATTGGATCGAAGCGGGGCAGTTCTCTATGCGGGCACGTTCAGCAAAGTCCTATTTCCGTCGCTGCGCCTTGGTTATATGGTGGTGCCGGAAGCTCTGGTAGAGCGCATCGAGGCGATCAAATCGATTACGAGCCGGCACGCACCGCTGCTGGAACAGGCGGTACTGCACGCATTCATCGCGGGAGGCCATTTCGGAAGGCACATACGCCAGATGCGGGCGGTCTACTCAGAGAGGCTGGGGCTGCTGATGGATGAGGCGCACAGGAAGCTCGAAGGACGGTTGACAATCACTGGCGTTGAAGCGGGCCTGCAAACAGTTGGGTGGCTTGCCGAGGGGATGGATGGTGAATCGGCGGCTGCAGCTGCGGCGAAGCGAGATGTGGAAGTTACTCCGCCCAGCCGCTATTTCCCAAGGCGGGAACGCTACCCGAACCCGCGCGCGACGCCGGCAACAATTATCGGCTCTGGCGACCGGAAGAGGTCGAAGCCATTCACCAGCAACTTCTGAAGGACAAAGCATGATACGTCTTGTGATCTCAAATCAGCGTGGCGGCGTTTCCAAGACCACGACCACCACTACCCTCGCCCGCGAGTTTGCCGACCGCGGGAAACGTGTTCTTGTCATCGATACGGACCCAGGGTTCCATCAGTAGCGTGCTAAGCCTCAAGCCGGAATATGGCCTCTACAACTTCGTCATTCAGAAGCTCCGGTTCGACGATTGCATTGTGAAGATCAGCGATAAGGTACACGTTCTGTGCTCGAGCCGTGAGACAACGAAGGTCGAAACGATCCTCATGGGTAATGTAGCCCGCGAGCACGCCTTTTCTCAGCTTTTCTCGCAAGTCGAGAAGGACTACGACGTGGTTCTCATCGACGTTAGTCCCTCGATCACATTGCTTCAGACTTGCGCGATGGTCTACGCGGAGCGTGTTCTGATCCCAATCGGCATGGATACCCTTTCTTTTCAGGGGGCAATGGCCTCGATCGAAGCCTCTAAGTCACTGAATCAGCTTCTGAAGGCCCACATTCGGACCGTGGGATTGCTGCCCGTGATGGTTGACCGGCGCCTGGCCATGACTACTACCGTTCTTGAAGGACTCGATGGGCTCTCCAAGGGCATGAAGATTCCCCTGCTCCACGGTATTCGCACGGATCAGAGTGTGACCAAAGCCGCGCGTGCTGGCCAGTTCCTCACCGACTTCGACCCGAAGTGCAAAGCTGCCGAGGATTACCACGCAGTGGCGGATGAGTTGATGGCTCTTCTGAAAGATGATCTGAATGCCACAGTCGCAGCGTAGTTCCCGCAGATACAAGATCGAGCCGCTGAACTATCAAGAAGCGGCGCTCTCCCCTGCTTTGAAGGGCATGACGTCGTTCCTCGACGTTAGTCCGGAGGATGTACGGAGCGGAAACTTTGTTAGCTTTGGCCCCGCCTCGGAGGTTCCTATATCCCCAGGGGTCGGGTTAGGCCCAGGCCATGGGCCATCCCCTAGGTATGTTTCAACCCCAGGGGCGGAAACCAGCCCCACTTTGGAACCCAGTCCCCTTGCCTCCCTCGGAGCCCGTGGTGCAGGGGTAGTTACGCCGATCTTCGCCAAAGTGGTTCCTGCCGTGACACCTAATGGTGAAACGCCGCTGGCGGTCAGAAGAACACCTGGTGCCCTAAGGTCCCCAGGGGATGAAACGTCCCCATCGAGTGAATACATCATACTGTCAGGAGCTTCTCGAACTCGCGTAGAAGGCATTACGCCTGGCCGAGGCAGATCCAAGGTACGCAGGGCGGTTCTTGCTCAGGATGGACACTCCTTGGGTGAGGAGGCTATCTACCAAGTAATGTGGCGTGGCGGCCGTCCTGAGAGTGGCGACACTAACGCGTCCCGCACCATTAGGATCGGTGCTGCCGACATCGGATACAAGGTCAATATGGCTAAGAAGAATGTGCGTCAGAACGTCTCCCGACTGTTTGAGAAGCTGGCTGTCGAAATTCTGGAAGATTTTGAAACAATGAAGTTCCCAAGCGCGACTCTATAGGGTCTATTCATACAAGCAGATACTTGATCGGCGCCGTGCAGCCGGCCTCGAATATGTGCTTCGTAATAAGGGTGTCATATTTTGCACGCCGAGCGGGGAGGAGCTTGTTTCATCGCCTGCGTATGTTTCGACCCCAGGGGATGAAACGTCGATACGTCCTGCTCCTCCGAAGAGGCGCCGTCCAGGTCTTCCCTCATCAATCGGCGAGTTTGAGCAGCCGATTACGCCAGCTTCGTCGAGAGGAGAGGACTCTGAAAGCGAGCAGTTGCAGATCATCTCGCAGGCACTGAATCGATACTGGCCTGTGGATGAACCAGCTGCGGTCCAGCTACTCAGAAACTGCCGCCGCGTCCGCGCCGACGCAAGGCCGGAGGAGATCGCCTTCTTCGTACGCGAGAAGCTGGAACTGACTCGCCAAACCCGCAACATCACGAATCCTACCGGCCTCATTCTCGCCACCGTGCCGCAATCTTTCATTGGATCCACGTTCGAGGAGTTCCGAAAGCGCATGGAACGGCAGGCTGCGCTCGCTGCCGAAGAGAAGCAGCGAAAAGAGCGGGAGCACGCTGAATTGTTGAAGTGGTTTCAAGCCGAACGCGATAAGAGCGAAACGATCGCCGGGGATGCAAGCCTTCCACAACAAGAGCGTGACGCGGCTGAAAGACGCTTGCGCGAGTTTGGACATCGGAAGACTTAGCAGATTCTGCTCAGGGATCGACTATGTCCTGATGCAGTTTGTGCAAGGTGTTGGGCTGATCTGCTGCTTTAGACTCAACCGGAGACGCTGTAAGGTCTAGGAGCGCCCGTGCCCAAAGATATGGACCAAACCCTCGACAGAATCGGGTGAAGCAAGCAAAAGGGAAGCGTTGGATGATTTCCGCTCTGCCGCAGGTGCCATGCCCAAGGTGCACGGGATCGGCGTGGGACGATCCATGATGGCGCCGCTGCTACTCGAACTGTGGCGAGAGCAGCACCCGCACGGCCATGAGCAGCCCGCTCTCGATTTTGGAGCGCCGCCGCCGGCAGCGGTTCCGATTCCGCTAATTCAGCATTAGTTACGGATAGGATGGGCGCTGAGGACGACAGGGATGACAACCAACGACATTGTGGCGGCGCTGGATGAGGAGATCAAACTTCTGGAGCGGACCAAAGCCCTCCTGAGCGAAGCGGAGCCGGCCACGCGGCTGCGGGGACGGCCGAAGGGCTCGACCAACCAGCAAACCAGCTTCAACCCCTTGGAGTTTGCGGGCAAACCCCGACCTAAGCTCAGCAGGGCAGCGCGGGAGCGCATCTCCGCCGCACAACGGGCACGCTGGGCCAAGCAAAAGGAGATGGCGGCCCCGAAGAGGACATCGGCGAAGAAGCCCACCGCAAAGAAGGGCACCGGAACAGCCGGGGCAGGGAAGCGCCCGATGCCGGTTCCGGTCAAGAGAGCCGCTCGGCCGAAGGCTGCCGGGGCCGCTTCGAAGAAAGTGGCGACGCGATCGCAGACCACGCCTGAGGCCGCGGCACCGGCTACCGCGTAAAGGCGTGCTCGGCTTCCATCTGCTCCAGCTCCCTGAACATGGCCCCGACCTCGCGGGGAGCTTCGTCGGTCTGGGCTGGGGGCGGAGCCTCCGGTTCGTAGGCCTGGGCGAAGCTGTCGAGGTCGCTGTCGAACAGGCGGGCGAGGTAGACAAGGCTCTCGGCGAGCTGTTCGAGGTTGCGAAAGCTGATCTCCAGCCGTCCGCGATCGAGAGTCATGCCCTCGGGGATGAAGGCGAGGCTGGCGGGCTCGGCGTCGCGTCGAATCAGGGTGCGCAGGCTGCGGCGGGGGGAAGTGGCCTTCTCCTGGCGGATCTGCTCGATCAGACTCGAAGTGTCTTCCGCCTCCTGCACGCGGTCAAGAAAGCTGGCTAGCGCCACGCGCTCGACCAGGCGGGAGGTGCCAAGGGTGACAGCGGGAAGCATCCCGATGAGCTTCTGGGCAGCGCGGGGCTGCAGCTCGAAGAGCCGTTGGAGGTCGTGGCGGTCGTAATGCGAGCGGACGGAGCTGTCGACCGACCGGCGGATCTCATGGAGGCGGGGAAGCCAGGAGACGGAACGGGGCATGCTGAAGCTCCTAGCCTTAGCTCTAGCTGCTAGCCAAAGCCTTTCTGGGATGGAGCTTAGAGATTTTCGACGAGAAAGGGAATAGCTGCGCGATCGCGCAGCTATTCCCTTTGGTTCGGCCTAGAATTACCCACGGCAAGGCTAATCCTAGAAGGTAAAATGATGCCATGGTCGTTTCTGCCGAAATCGATTCAGACGTGCTGGAGGTCTAGGAATTTGCCGGCGATCGCACCTTGGCCCTCCTGGAGAGCCTTCTCCCACCCATCCTCTACGCCACCGGAGCCGGCGACGCCTTCAACGGAGGCTTCCTGCACGCCTTCCTCCGAGGCTCCAGCTGGGACGACTGCCTGCGCTCCGGCAACATCTGCGGCGGCCTTACCGTCGGAGCGCCCGGAGGCTCCGCCGGCCTGCCCTCCCAGGCGGAGTTCCACCGACGCCTCGCGCGAATGCGCCCCTCGTCCGCAAGCAGAAAACCTGTCGCACCACCCAGCCGCCGTCCTTGATCCAGCCCCTCCAGGCCATTGCACGCGGCCGCTCACGCCTGCCGCCAAATCTACCCGGATTAAGGAATACGTCCCAACCTACAGCTACCACGGCACGATTTGTAACATTTCTGTTGACAAGTCGTTCTTTCTGCCGCAACCTTGCCTATTCACAGCCTTACGTTATCGGTAACGCCCGCCATCGGAAACGGCACACTCCGCAAAGCAGGCCAGTTCCCCGCGCCGCTCCCCGCCCGGCGCCTCCCGGTCCGCACGAACTCGAAGGAGTGAACGCATGACTCTCATCCGCATCGGCAGAACCCTTCTCCGCACGCTGGCAAGCGCCACCATCCCCGTTCTCGTTCTTGCCGCGGCCTGTCTCGTCACCGCTCCCTTCGCGAACGCGCAGCTCGACAAGGGCACCATCACCGGAACCGTCCGCGACGCCTCCGGCTCCGTCCTCCCCAACGCCGCCGTCGTCGTCCGCAACACCGAGACCGGTGTCACCACCAGCGTCACCACCAACGGCGACGGCACCTACCAGGTGCTCTCCCTCAATCCCGGCACCTACTCCGTCGCCGCCTCCGCGCCCGGCTTCGGAACCACCACCACCAACGCCGTCGATATCCACGTCAAGAGCCGCGCCGAGGTCGACATCACCCTGAACGTCGGCGCCGCCAACACGCAGATTGAGGTCCGCGACACCGCCGTCGCCCTCCAGACACAGTCCGCAGACGTCGGCACCACCATCGGCGCCACCGAGATCAACGACCTCCCCCTCAACGCCCGTCGCTACGCCGATCTCGCTCTCCTATCGCCCGGCATCTTCAAAAACCCCAGCGTCGCCAACAACGCCCCCGATCGCTTCAGCTCCAACGGCAACTCCGAAACGCAGAACTACTTCGCCCTCGATGGCGTCGACAACAACTCGGGCTCCACCAACCTCCAGGAAGGGTCCGTCCAGAACGTGCAGCCGCCGCCTGACGCTATCGCCGAGTTCCGCGTCCAGACCCGCACCTACACCACGGAGTTCGGCACCTCTGCCGGCGCCATCATCAACGCCTCCACCAAGAGCGGCACCAATCGCTTCCACGGCAACGTATGGGAGTACGCCCGCAACAGCGTCTTCGACTCCAACACCTACTTCAATCGCCAAAAGAACATCCCCAAGGGCACCTTCAGCCAGAACCAGTTCGGCGGCACCATCGGCGGTCCCATCCTCCGCGCCCGCACCTTCTTCTTCGCGGACTACCAGGGCCTGCGCAGCGTGCAGAATGTCACCAAGAACTCAGTCGTTCCCTCCGCCGCCATGAAGCTCGGCGACTTCAGCGAGCTCAGCCCCACCGCCTATCCCTTCAAAAGCATCGCCACCGGCCAGGCCAACTGCTTCGCCGGCCAGAAGATCGTCGCCGCCTGCCTCGATCCCGTCGCCCTCAAACTCGCCGCCCTCTTCCCCGACCCCAACGACCCCTCCGTGCCCGTCTGGACCGGCGCTCCCAACTACAACTTCACCTACAAGACGCCGCAGCAGGTCAACTCCACCGACGGCCGCATCGACTACAAGATCAACGAGAAGGACTCCCTCTTCGGCCGCTACAGCTTTCTCCAGCAGCATCGCCAGGATCCCCCCTGGACCTCCAACCCGGTCGCCGGCAACGGCGGCTTCGCCACCGACTACCGCATCCGCAACCAGGGCCTCGCCCTAGGCGAAACCCACATCTTCTCCTCCTCCGCCGTCAACCAGGCGCGCCTCGGCTTCTCCCGCGACAACGCCGTCAGCGGGCCCATCGGCCTCACCCTCGGCACCTCCGCCGCAGGCGACTACGGGCTCACCGGCATCCCCGCCTCGCCCTTCACCGCCGGCCTTCCGCCCATCTACATCTCTGGTCTCATCACTCTCGGCACCGATCGTTACCGGCCTCAGTTTCAGGTGGCCAGCGTCTACCAGTTCATCGATACCTTCACCAAGCTCACCGGCAACCACAGCCTGCTCGCCGGCTATGAGTATCACCGCAGCACCAACGTCTTTCTCGATCTCCAGGCGCCACAGGGATTCATCCAGTCCACCGGCATCTACTCCAACAAGTCCGGCTTCGGCTTCGCGGACTTCCTCCTCGGGGACGCCGCTTCTACCATCTACAACACTCCCGTATCCGTGCATGACTTTCAGCCCGGCCATGCCTACTACGGCATGGATACATGGCGCATCGCCCGCAATCTCACCATCAACTACGGCGTCCGGTACGAGCTCTTTGCTCCCGTCCTCAACCGCACCAACTCCCTCTCCAACTTCTCGCCCAGCAACGGCGGAACCCTCTACATCCCCGGCGCCGGCGCCGGCAGCTGGTCCTCCCGCTCCCTCATCAATGCCGATAAAAACAATCTCGCGCCGCGCTTTGGCTTCTCCCTCGAGGCCGCGCCAAGGGTCGTCTTCCGCGGGGGCTACGGCATCTTCTACCAGTTCATCAATCGCATCGGTTCGGAGTCGCAGCTGACCCTCAATCAGCCATTCCTCAAGGCCGTCTTCACCAGCCAGGGCGCGGGCAGCGTCACGCCCGTCTTTCAGCTCAAAAACGGCTTCCCGGGTGCGACCTACGCCGCCTCCAACGTCCCGCTCTATCTGCAGAAGAACAACTGGCAGGATCCCAATCAGCGCACCAGCTACGTCCAGCAGGCCAGCCTCGGCACCCAGCTGCAGATCTCGCCCACCTCCATCTTCGAAGCCACGTGGGTCGGCAACTGGGGCCATAAGATGAATCGCCTGCGCAACGCCAACCAGGGCGTCGTCACTGGCTTCGCCTCCCCCACCCAGGCCACCGTCGTCTTCCCCTACGCCAACCTCAACACCGCCACAAACACGGTCGCGGGTGCCGGCCAGCACTCCTTCCTGGAATACGCCACCAACGACGGCAACACCAGCTACAACGCCCTCGAGCTCAGCGCGCGTCGCAGCATGTCCGGCGGCGTCTCCTACCAGCTCAGCTACACCTGGTCCCACGCGCTCTCGGACTTCGCCGACAACCTCACCGCCGGCTCCACCCCGCAGAACGCCTACGACTACTCGCACGAGCGCTCGAACTCCCCCTTCGACCAACGCCACCGCTTCGTCGCCGCCGCCGGATGGAAGCTGCCCATCGGAAGGGGGCGCATGCTCCTGAACTCCGACAACGCCGCCTCGCGCACCCTCGGCGGATGGCAGCTCAACACCATCGTCACCCTCAACACCGGCACCCCCTTCAACGTCAGCGCCGCGGATAACAGCCAGACCGGCGGCAGTCACGCCTCCTACGCCAACTGCATCGGCGATGGTTTCGCCGGTGCCACCACGGACCGGACCCAGGCCACCAACAGCGGCAATCCCCTGCGCTACCTCAACGTCGCCGCCTTTACCCAGCCGGGTGTCGGCACTTTCGGCAGCTGCCACCCACGCCCCTATCACGGGCCGGGCCGGGAGAACGTTGACCTCAGCGTCTTCAAGCAGTTCTCTCTCGGGGAGTCGCGGCTCATCGAGCTTCGCTTGGAGGCCTTCAACGCCTTTAATCACGCCAGCTTCGGCAACCCCTCGGCCTCCGTCTCCAACAAGGCGACCTTCGGCCAGATCACCAGCGTCGTCAGCGATCCGCGGCAGATCCAGCTTGCGGGCAAGTTCTACTTCTAGACCTCGATGGCACAGCCGGCATCCGTGTTTCCCCGCGCGGCCGCCGGCAGGATGGACTCGCCTTGACCTCCTGCGCTCGTCTCCCCCACCGTCACGCGCTCACCGCTCTCCTCTCCGCCGCCCTGGTCTCTCCCGCGCCTCTCCTCGCCCAGGCGTCGCCCGCCCAGGCCCCGCCCGCGCAGAAGCCTCCCGCGCAGCAAGCCCGACAGGTCGTCGACGCCCGGCCCATCCCGCAGGATCGTGGCGCCGCTGCCGTCTGGCAGGCGCTCCAGAAGCTGCACACCCGTGGCAGCCTCCTCATGATCGTCGCGCACCCGGACGACGAGGACGGCGCCACGCTCGCGTACGAAAGCCGCGGGCAGGGCGTTCGCACGGACCTCATGCAGCTCAACCGCGGCGAAGGCGGCGCCAACGTCATGTCCACGGACTACTGGGACGCGCTCGGGCTCGTTCGCACCGAAGAGCTCCTGCAGGCCGGCCGCTACTACGGCATAGATCGGCAGTACTTCTCGACCGCGACAGACTACGGCTTCTCGAAGTCCCTCAAGGAAGCTCTCGAGCTCTGGGGGCACGACAAGGTCCTCGAAGAGGCCGTCCGCGTCGTTCGCACCAGCCGGCCGCTCGTCGTCGCCTCCGTCTTCGTCGGCGGCCCAAGCGACGGCCATGGCAACCACGCCACCGCCGGTCTGATGGCGCAGGAGGTCTTCAAGGCCGCGGGCGACCCCAAGATGTTCCAGGAACAGATCGCCGCCGGCCTCGAGCCTTGGGAGCCCGTCAAGGTCTATGCACGCCTCCCCTTCTTCCGCACCTCCGGCAAGGGCTCCTACGACTACGCCAATCACAGCTGGGGGCCGCTCGGCGTCACCAACCACGTCACCGGCAAGTGGGAGCCCGGCGCCGTCTCCACCACCGTCTCCATCCCCAACGGCACCTGGAGCGACCTGCTCGGTGAGACCTACCCGCAGGTCTCGCGGGAGGGGCTCGGCTTCCAGAAGTCGCAGAACGGCGGCGGCGATATCCCGCTGCCTGCCCCCGCGGTCGGCAACTATCATCGCTTCGGATCGCACATCCCCGCCAGCGACACCGAGAAGAGCTTCTTCGACGGCGTCGACATCTCGCTCGCCGGCATCGCCACCCTCGCCGGGGCGCATCCGCCGGAGTTCCTCACGGAGGGTCTCTCCACCATCAACCAGTCGGTCGAGGCCGCCACCAAGGCATTCTCCGCCCAGAACACCTCCGCCATCGTCCCCATGCTCTCCGCTGGCCTCAAGGCGACCGACGACCTCGTCGGAAAGGTGGAAGGTAGCTCGCTTGATCCTCTCGAACGCTACAACCTCCTCTATGAACTCCACGCCAAGCAGCGCCAGTTCAAGGACGCTGTCGTCGCCGCGCTCGGCCTCAGCATCGAGGCGGACGTCGTTCCCGCGCCGCGGCCCGGCTCCGACGCCATCCCGGCGGAGTTCCGCGGAGTCCAGACCACCTTCCAGATGGCCACCCCCGGCATGCCCATCCATGTGCGCGTGCACCTCTTTGAAGGCGGCAATCAGGCCCTCGAGGTGAAGAGCCTCGCCCTCCTTCCCAGCTCCGGCAAGAACTGGAGCGCCGCCTCCGAGGGTCCCGCCCCGGCATCCACGCTCGACCCCGGAAAGGCCATCGACGCCCGCTTCTCCGCCACCGTTCCCGCCGACGAGCCCCTCACGCGCCCTTACTTCACCCGCGCGAACCTCGGCGAATCCCGCTACACCGTCTCCGATCCCGCGCTTATCGGCCGGCCGCTCGCCCCCTATCCCCTCGAAGCTCGCGCCGAGCTCACCGTCGACGGCCACCCCATCACCCTCTCCCGCGTCGTCCAGGTCGTCAGCCGCGTCGAAGGCCCCGGCATCCTCCGCAACCCCATGCCCGTCGGTCCGCCCATCTCCATCGCCCTCGCCCCCAGCGCCAGCGTCGTCCCCCTCGGCCTCGCCTCGTTCCCCCTGGACGTGCACGTTCACAATAACGTCGAGGGCGACCGCCGCCAGACCATTCACCTCAACCTACCCGCCGGCTGGACCTCCGAGCCCGCCTCCGCACCCACCCACATGACGCATCCCGGCGAAGAGGAGACCGTCTCCTTCACCGTCCATCCCAAGGTCGAGCTCGGCAAGCCCTACCAGATTACCGCCGTCGCGGAGCTTGACGGCAAAAGCTACACCGAGGGCTACACCACCACCGGATACACCGGCCTGCGCCCCTACTTCCTCTACGCGCACGCCACCTACAAGGCGGAGGGCGCCGACGTCAGAGTCGCTCCCGGCCTGCGCATCGCCTACATCGAGGGCAGCGGCGACGACGTCCCGGCATCGCTCGCCGGCCTCGGCGTTCACGTCACCTTTCTTTCCTTGCAGGATCTCGCCAGCGGAGACCTCAGCCGCTTCGACAGCATCCTCGTCGGCGTCCGCGCCTATGCCGTCCGGCCCGACCTCGTCGCCAACAACGCTCGCCTCCTCCAGTACGTCAAAAACGGCGGCGTCGTCATGGTGCAATACAACACGCCGGAGTTCGACCACAACTTCGGCCCCTACCCTTACACCATGACCAACGACCCCGAAGAGGTCACCGACGAGCACTCCGTCGTCCACATCCTCGCCCCCCAGAACCCGCTCTTCACCTGGCCCAACAAGATCACCGAAAAGGACTTCAACGGCTGGATCGAGGAGCGCGGATCCAAATTCCTCGAAAAGTGGGATCCGCACTACACCGCCCTGCTCGAGACCCACGACGAAAACCAGCCCGAGCAGAAGGGTGGCCTCGTCTACGCCCGCTACGGCAAAGGAGCCTACATCTACAACGCCTACGCCTTCTATCGACAGCTCCCCCTCGGCGTCCCCGGCGCCTTCCGCCTCTTCGCCAACATGATCAGCCTGCCCAAGAACCCGGACTTCCTCGCCGGACACTAACATCGCCTCAGCCCGGCCCCGCCAACCCAGGTGCCGGTGGTCTCCTTCATCCGCAGCAGCCGTCTCGGCGGCATCCCCCGGCGAACCCTGCTCATGACCAGCCTCCCCACCGCCGTGCAGTCCCCATGCTCGCAGCTTGAACGCGGCATGGGCCTCTCTGGCGCGCTCTCCGCCAACATCCTCAATATGGTGGGCGTCGGTCCTTTCCTCACCATCCCGCTCGCCCTCGCCGCCATGGGCGGCCCCCAGGCCATGCTCGGCTGGCTCCTCGGAGCTCTCCTCTGCCTCTGCGACGGCATGGTCTGGGCCGAGCTCGGCTCCCGCTTCCCACGCTCCGGCGGACCCTACCACTACCTCCTCCAGGGCTTCGGCCCCCAACGCTGGGGACGCCTCCTCGCCTTTCTCTTCCTCTGGCAGGCCCTCCTCATCGGTCCCATCTCCGTTGCCGGCGGAGCCGTAGGTTTCAGCGAGTACACCCACTTCCTCGCCCCTTCCCTCACCCATCGCCAGCTCGTCCTCGTCGCCATGGCCCTCTGCCTCGTCACCACCGCGCTGCTGTATCGCTCCATCCAGTCCATCAGCGTCATCTCCATCGTCGTCACCGTAGCCGTCCTCGGCACCTGTATCTGGATCATCGTCAGCGGTTTCCTCCACTTCCACGCCGCGCTCGCCTTCGACCTCCCGCCCCACGCCTTCCATCTCACCCGCGCCTTCTGGTACGCACTCGGCTCCGCCACCCTCATCGGCGTCTACGACTACGGCGGCTACAGCAACGTCTGCCTCATAGGCGAAGAGGTCCAGGAACCCCGCCGCACCATCCCCCGCGCCGTCCTCGGCTCCATCGTCCTCGTAGCCATCCTCTACCTAGCCATAAACGTCGCCATCCTCGGCACCGTTCCCTGGCGCGAGGGCCAGCACTCCTCCGCCATCGTCGCCGACTTCATGCAGCGACTCCACGGCCGCACCGGCGCCGTCCTCGTCTCCGCCCTCATCCTCCTCGCCTCCTTCGGCTCCGTCTACGCCATCCTCCTCGGCTTCTCGCGCATTCCCTACACCGCCGCCGCCGAAGGCCAGTTCTTCCGTCCCTTCGCCCGCCTCCACCCCACCGGCCACTTTCCCGTCGTCTCCCTGCTCACCGTCGGCGCACTCTCCGCCGTCGCCTGCCTCTTCTCCCTCGCCGATCTCATCGGCTCCCTCATCGTCGTCCAGACCATGTTCCAATTCGCCGCCCAGTGCGTCGCCGTCATCCTCCTCCGCCGCCATCCGGAGCGCCACCCCGCTCCCGCCGGCCAGTACCGCATGCCCCTGTATCCGCTCCCCGCCGTCATCGCCCTTCTCGGCTGGATCTACATCGTCGTCAGCGGAAAACTGCTCTACATCGCCATCGGCCTTGCCATGGCCGCCGTCGGCACCGTCTTCTTCCTGCTTGGCGCCCGCAAACGAGAGGAGTGGCCCTTCCTTCGCGCATGAAATCCTTCGACGTCACCATCCTCGGCGAGATCTACATCGACCACGTCCTCTCCGGATTTCCCGTCTGGCCCCAGCCCGGCGAAGAGGTCTTTACCGAGGAGTACATCCAGGAGGTCGGCGGCGGCGCGGCCAACACCGTCTGTGGACTCGGCCGCCTCGGCCGCACCACGCGCCTGCTCGGCTGCGTCGGCAGCTCCGATCTTCCCTGGTTCCAGGACCGCCTCGCCCCTTTCGGCGTCCATACCGGCGACCTTCGCACCGTCTCCGGTCGCAGCGGCGTCACCATCAGCGTCTCCACCCGCCAGGACCGCTCCTTCTTCACCTACATCGGGGCCAACAGCCAACTCCCCGGTATCCTCACAGAGGCCGGTCTCGTCGAGGAGCTCCGCCAGTCGCGCCACGTTCACTTCGCCATGCCGCTCCTTCCCGCGACCGCCCTCCATCTCCTTCCGGAGCTCCGCGCCGCCGGCTGTACTACCTCCCTCGACGTCGGCTTTCAGCCCCTCTGGCTGCGCGATCCCGAAAGCCTCCTCGTCTGCCGAGACATTGACTACTTCCTCCCCAACGAGCGCGAGGCCGCTCTCCTCTCCGGCACCGACGCCGCCGACTACCTCGACTTCACTGCCCGCGTCGATCTCCCGCGCGGCATCCTCAAGCTCGGCCCGCGCGGCGCCGCCATGGCCTCCGGCGGCCGCACCTGGCACGTCCCCTCGCCCGACGTCCCAGTCGTCGACACCACTGGCGCAGGCGATGCCTTCGACGCCGGCTTCATCGACGCTCTGCTCGACGGCGCCGGTCCCGAGGACTGTCTCCGCCGCGCCTGCCTCTGCGGCGGCCTCTGCACCGCCGCCCCCGGCGCCCTCACCGGTCTGCCCGCGCGCGACCAGATCGAGAACCTCTATGAGCAGACCTACGCGTCGTAAAGTCGCCTTTATCGGCGGCGGCGGCGTCCGCACCCCGCTCGTCGTCTTCGGCATCCAGCAGTCCGCCCCCCTTACCGGCGTCGAAGAGCTCGTCCTCTACGACCCCGACCAGGACCGCGCCCGCATCATCACGGAGCTCGGCCGCGCCGTCGTCCAGGCCGAGGGCGGCTCGCTCCACGTCCGCTCCGCCGCCTCGCTCGAAGACGCCATCGACGGCGCCAGCTTCGTCATGAACAGCATCCGCGTCGGCGGCATCGCCGCCCGCGCCCACGATGAGCGCGCCTCCATCCAGCACGGCTACCCCGGGCAGGAGACCACCGGCCCCGGCGGCGTCGCCATGGCTCTCCGCACCGTCGGCATCGCCGTCGAACAGGCACGCGCCGTCGAGCGCCTCGCCCCCTCCGCCTGGCTCATCAACTTCACCAACCCCGCCGGTCTCATCACAGAGGCCATCCGCCGCCACACCGCCGTGCGTATCGTCGGCATCTGCGATACGCCCACGGAGATGCTCCACCGCATCCAGACCGCGCTCGACGCCGCCCCCGGCGAGGTCGTCTGCGACTACGTCGGCCTCAATCACCTGGGCTGGGTTCGCCGCATCCATCTCTGCGGCGAAGACGTCACCGCCCGCTGCCTCGCCGACGACGCCTTTCTCGATCAGCTCTACTCCGCCCCGCTCTTTGACCACGACCTCATCCGCACCCTCGGCCTCATCCCCACCGAGTACCTCTTCTTCTACTACTCACGCCGCCGCGCGCTCGAAAACCAGCTCCGCAGCGGAGCCACCCGCGGCGAGGAGATCGCCAGGCTCAACACCGGTCTCCTCGGCACCCTCGCACGCCATCTCGCCGCGGGCGACGGCCGCGCCGCCATCCAGGCCTACGTGGACTACCTCAACACCCGCTCCGGCTCCTACATGAAGCTCGAAGGCAGCGGCGGCTCCGCCCTCGCGGGCGGGCCCGCTCCCCAGGAAGACCCCTTCCGCGCCGCCACCGGCTACCACCGCATCGCCCTCGACGTCATGGACGCCCTCACGGGCGCCCGCCCCGCCTGCCTCATCGTCAACACTCGCAACGGCGGCTCCATCCCGGATGTCGACCCCGATGCCGTCGTCGAGGTCGCCTCCGACATCTCCACCGACAGTATCGTCCCCGCACCCTGCGACCCGCTTCCAGAGTCCGTCCGCGGCCTCGTCCTCTCCGTCAAGGCCTACGAGGCCGCCGCCATCGAGGCCGCCCTCCAGCAGTCCGAACTCCTCGCCCGAAAAGCCATGCTCCTCTACCCCGCCATCGGCGAGTGGGAACCCTCCGTCGGCCTCCTCTCCGACCTCCGCACCCGCCCCTGAGCGCCGCAAGTCCGGGGCAGCCAAGGGCCAGAGGCCTGCAACATCACATCCGGGGCAACCCCGTTGCATCCACCCCACTAAGAACCGGACCCAAAGGCCGCCCACATCACAGCCTGGAAAGCCTCCTTGCGTCCACCCCACAAACCCTGACCCAAACGCCGTCCAAAGGCGCTGTTGCAATAACCGGGTTGTGCGATTTTTGGGGGCTACGTTGGTTCCTGTTCAGACGCCGTCGTTTTCCCATTGAGGTCATCCTGGTCTGTGTTCGGTGGTACTGCAAGTACGGAATCTCCTACCGGGACCTCACCGAGATGATGCAGGAACGCGGGGTGGAGGTGGATCCGTCCACGATCATGGGCCGGGTCCACCGCTACGCGCCCGAGCTTGAGAACAGAGTGCGAGCGTACCAAGGCTACGGCTCGACTTCCTGGCGAGTCGATGAGACCTACGTCAAGGTAGGTGGCCGGTGGAAGTACCTGTTCCGTGCAGTCGACAAGCACGGTCGGTTGATCGACTTCATGCTCCTGGAACGACGAAACACCAGCGCTGCACACCGATTCCTGAGCAAAGCCGTGACGACCATGCGGAACTGGCCGCCGACGTCGGTCACAACCGATAAGCTCCCTTCGTATCCTCGGGCGCTCGAAACGCTCAAGCGTGACGGCCAGCTGTCGGAGGACACACGGCAGCGAACCTCGAAGTACCTGAACAACATCATCGAAGCGGACCATGGCGCGCTGAAACGAGTGATTCGCCCCACACGAGGTTTTCAAACGATGAAGACCGCGACAGCCACGATCAAGGGCTTCGAGATCATGCGCATGATCCGTCGTGGTCACTGTCTCACGTGCAAGCCAGGCGTCCGCAAGGAGATCCACTTTGTGAACCGCCTGTTCCAGATTGCCGCTTGATCGCTCGGCCGAGAGGGTGATCGGCGCTTCCGCTCGTTAATGCAACAGTGCCCTTTTATTGATCCAACATACTCTTTTGAAGGAGCGATGTAGCATAGTCCAGGTCCGCAATGACAGCTAGACGCGCGCCAGTGGCATCGCTCTGAGCGATGTGCCAACAAATACGCTCGTGGCGAGCGCAGTTTTGCAGCATATCAAGAATCGGAGGCAACACCCGGTGATGTTCTTCGGAGAGCGCGGCATATAACATCTTCATCGTGCTCTGCAGGGCGCCATTCTTCGAAGCCTGCAGGATTGCTCTTTGAAGATCGAACTCGTGGCGAACAAAGGCTTCCGGGTCGCTCGTCGTGCGTTTCATGCGCTCGAGCACGGCCTGCATCTGCTTGATGTCATCGCTTGTGGCTCGCTGAGCCGCGAAGGCTGCTGCTGCGGGCTCAAGTAACTCCCGAAGCTCGTGAAGTTCGAGATAACTAATCTCTTTTAGCAGGAGCATCCATTGCAAATGACGGGTTGTCATACTGGTAAGCGAAGGGTGCAGGTAGATGCCCTCCCCGGGACGCGCCTTGAGTAGGCCCAAATAGACTAGGCCTTTTAGAGCTTCGTGAAGCGAGACGCGGCTTATTTGCAGTATCTCGGCAAGACGAGGCTCGGAAGGAAGACGGCTGCCGAGGCGAAGCTCTCCGGATCGCACGAGAGCCTCGATGCTAAGCGCAACCGTGTCGATGATGGTCTGGCGCTCTACAGGCTGAAACGGCGGCAAAGATAAGTTCCGCGTTGGCATCGTGCTTCGCATCACTTTTGTCCCGTCGTTCAATCAGAAGAGTACGGCCGATCTCACAGTCGTGACCTTCGGAGGCTGCTGGGGTCGGTCCTGTGCGGAGAAATGTATGTAGACAAACCCATCCTGTCAGGGGTATTGCGCAACCGCACCGCTAACGTCACCCGTGTCGGATACCAATCAGCTGTCATTTCAAGACTAGCTGTCATTTCAAAACGTGAACCTCAGATGCCGCTAAGCTACCTGAAGTGCGCACCTCAAGATAGTGGATCTCTTGCGGGAGTCTGAAGTGGCACACAATCAATGCACTCTCACGGCTACCTCAAGACAATGGCCCGCCCTGAAACTCCGCCGAGGTTTCTCTCCAATCCTCATAAGTTTTTACCAGGCGATCTTCGCGGGGAAGAACTCCGCAAACAGATCGTCGTAGTATGGCTTTAGATCTGCCACATTTGGCTTGGTGTGACCCTTCGAGTAGAGATCATAGACGTTAAATTTGTTCACCCACTCTAGCATCTCGATGTCGTGCCCGCTCATCAGGTGACGGTACGCTCCGTGACGGTGCGCCGCGTAAAACGAATGGTACCGGAGCATATAGAGCGACTCCTCCGGCATGTAATTCTTCATGACTTCTCCGATGTATCCATCATGTCCGAATGACAGGTGAACTTTGGATAATCCGCAGTTTGGCTCGTATATGCCATATTTTGTCTGAAATACCGGGTTGTGTATGTCTGGGTTGGCGTGAAAGTACTCCGGGAAAACGACGTCCTTTGAGTAAGCGCAACCGACCGGAAATGTATCGCCAACTACACCCCACTGCGGCTCGTTCCAGAGGCAGAGTACCTTGCCGAGATCGTGAATGAAGCCCGTCAACACAAACCATCGCGGATGTCCGTCCCTGCGGATAGCCTCCGAGGTCTGCAGCAAGTGCTCGATCTGAGTCAAGTCGGTGTCGGGGTCGCTGTCGTCGACCAGCGTGTTCAGGAACTCTGCCGCCTCCCAGATCGACTTCTCGCCCTTCTTCAGGCCGAAGTACTCCTTCTCCTTGGCCATTACATAGTCGAAGGTCTGGTACTGATGGTTCAGGCGGTAAAACTCTGCCACACCCGGGGTAGTCGTGGCGTCATACTGTCGAAACTGCTCTTCGCTCTTGCCTTCCTGGTAACGTCCTGTCAGGAAGTCATCCCAGTCGTCCAGATCCTTCAACGGCGTGTTTGTCGCAATCGTTGCCATAGAAACTCCTTGAGGCGGAAGCTGGGCCCCATCCTGCGTTAGCGGTAACTATACGCACGCCGGAACATCCCGAGCAAATGAATCTTCGGTCGTTCTCCGAGATCACGAGGCCGCGTTACTCACGGGAGCCCCGGCCGTCGATCGTCGCACCACCAAGGTCGGAGGCAGAAGAACGCTGGTGGGAGGCTTCTCCGGGTTAGCCGACAGCTCCAGCGCCAACTCTCCCGCAACGCGTCCCAGCTCTGCCGTGCCCTGGTCGACCGAACTGAGCGGCACCTTCAAGTAGTCCGCGTACCGGAAGTTCCCGCAGCCGATCACGGCTACATCTTCGGGCACACGCAGACCGGCCCTCGTCACGGCCTCGATCGCCCCCACCGCAGTAAGGTCGTTGTAGCAGAAGACCGCATCCGGCCTGGGCTCAAGCCGCAGCAGTTCCTCCGTGGCGATTAAGCCAACTGCATCTCCCGTCTCCTCCACGCGCTCGCGAACGACCACATACCCCTCCGGGACCGGCAGCATCGCCTCCTCCATCGCATGCCTAAAGCCGCGCAGCCGATCCAAGGAGGGGCTCGTATTTTTTCCGCCGATGTGTGCGATTCTCGTCCGTCCAAGATCGAGCAGGTGTTGCGTTGCCATCTCCCCCACCCGCACGTCATCCGACCCCACGAAGTGTGCGGCCAGATGCGGGAAGTCTCGGTCGAACAGGAGATAGGGTGTCCGCTGGTCACCCAGCTCGTAGAAGTTTCTGAGGGTTGCCTGGCTGGATGCGATCAGAAGCACGTCCACGCCGCGCCGCAGCAGCGTCCGGATTTCCTTCTGCTCGATCTCCGGGTCCTCTTCGGAAGAGGCCAGAATCAACGCCCTGTTTGCCGGCCGAAGAACCCCGCTCAACGCCTTCGCGAACTCCGCGAAGAAGGGATGCACCAGGTCCGGAACCACCAAACCGACGGTGAACGTCCGTCCGCTCGCCAGCCCGCGCGCCATCATATTTGGCTGATAGTTCAGCTCCTTCATCCGCTTCAACACGCGCCGGCGTGTCTCTTCGCCGATGTCCGCGTTTCCGCGCAGCACCTTCGAGACGGTCACCACCGAAACCCCGAGATCCCGCGCGATGTCCTTCAGCCGAACCGCCATACAAGCTCCATCGTAGGTGTGCCGCTAGGAAAAGAGTGTGCGCCGCCACAGGCTCCATCCACCAGCGACCAGGCTTATCACCAGTATCACGCCCAGCGCCGCGACCCAACGAAGGTCCATTGCCAGCGGAGGCACGATCGCGTGCAGACCCAGCCACACGAAGACTCCCGTGGCCGCGAGCACGATAGCGTAGTCCCACCACCTCCGCCGATGGTTCCGCCGCCCGAACTCATCGCCAGCCATCGACGCGATTGTCCGGTTGTAGTCCAGACCGTAGCGGGTGCACTCCCGCAATAACGCCTGATTGGTAGAGCTCTGTTCCCTCTGCCCGGCGACGGCTGTACTGATCGCGAACGCACCCAGGATCATCAGCACCGACCCTGCGATCACCAACATCTTTTGAGCCCGGTTCGCCGTCGCCAACTCTCCAAATACCATCGCTCCCCATGCAAGACCCCAGAGCTGGTTTGTGTTGGAGAGGGGAATGCCGCGCCCAATGCCGAGGTATTTCGCGGCAAATTGCTGGAAGAGGTCGCCGATGACCCACACAAACCCGCCCAGAAATAGCCAGAAGAGCACTCCCCGAGCCGCTGCGACCTCGGCCAGCACCGCATGCGCTCCGCCTCCCAGCGTCGCCCCGAGCGCGAATACCGTCACAATCTCGCCCACGGTGAATGCCGTCACAAACGAAAGCGGATTCATGCCGCTGAGGTAAGCCTTCCGGTACGGCACATACATCGTTCCCCACATCAGGCTGGCTCCCAGCGCGGCGAGAATTCCTCTCACCGCATGCTGTCTGGTCGCATCCCCGCCATGGAGCGTGCTGAAGCCCAGCATGATGGCAGCGGCCACGATGGCCACTCCGCCTGCGACAACCTTGGCGACGGTCTTTCCGTCTGCACCCTCCAACTCGCGAAACAGCACACGGCCCCAGAGCAGGCCGACGAGGGAATTCGCGTTCCACAGCGGAAACGCCACCGTCAGGCCTACATCGCGGATTGCAAACACGGTTAGCGTATTCGCCACCGCCCACAAGGCACCGGCCAGCAGCGCCCAGATGATCAGGTGCTTCTTCTCCATCAGGTCGGCGAAGACGTAACTCGTACCCTTGAGCAAGGTAGGAAACGTCCACCGCGCTGTGAATACGCCGGCCACCATGCACAGCGACACCGCGAACGGCGAAAGGCCTATATTGACCAGCTTTGTCGGTGCTTCCGCCGCTCCCAACCAGACGCCCGCAGTCAGCCCGCAGATTACGCCCAGAGCATGCAGGGATATGCTTTCTCTTCCAGACCCACCTTCAACAGGTTTCATTCAGTTTCCTAGTGCCTGGTCTCTCTTTCGCTTGCTGGCGCGTTAGTGAAGCGCCACCAGAAGAGCGATACCTGCCAACAGGACGACGAAGGGCACAAGGAAGTGACTGTCCGTCACGATCGCCTTAAGGTTGCCGCCAAAACTCATGCACAAGCTCTCTCTCAACCTGCCGATTTCAGCATTCGTGATCGTCATCGATGACGTTGGCCTTAGAACCTATAGACGGGCCTTCACCGTGTCAAGACGAACAGTCGACGAGCACCTCCATTGAATCAGGCGATCCCAAGAGGCGTCGCGAAGCGTCGAGCGTTAGACCAGGAAGATCTGGTGATCGTCGCGCCCGCTTCCGGGAACAGGGGGGCTTCTGCATCGTGTATCTTTCGATTACTCGCTACACCACGACTGCCTGCGGGCCGGCTACGTCGATCCAAAGTGCACAGGAGCTCTCCGCATGTTCGCAGGCAGGTTCAACACAGCCATCCGCTTTGCGTCGATCCTTGCCATCTCTCCCTTTTGTGCCACGTACGCTACACAAGGCAAGACGATCACAGTCACAGAAGCGACAAACGTCCAGGTGACTGTCTCGCCGGATCACACGAGGCTCCTTGCTGACATCCAGGGGCTCATCTATTCCATTCCACTTGGCGGTGGTGCGGCGAGGCAGCTGACGCAACCCGAGCAGGAGGCCTCACACCCGGACTGGTCCCGCAACGATGTGGTTGCGCTGCAGTGCTATGCGGGTGGCACCTTCCACATCTGGACCATGCGGCCAGACGGCACCGGCCTGAAGCAGATCACCTCTGGCCATGGTGACGATCGCGAGCCACGCATCTCCCCTGACGGAACCACGATCGCCTTCACCTCAGACCGGGCGTTTGAGGGCTCCTACGACCTATGGACGGTGCCCGTCGCGGGCGGAGAACCAACACGCGTCACATCGGCCGCCGCCGATGAGTTTGGTCCGGCATGGTCGCCAGACGGAAGGCGTCTCGCCTTTATCTCCGGCGAGGGAGTGGCCGGCTCATCGATACAGTTGATCGATCTCACCTCCGGGAAGCAGGTTTCGCTCCAGAGTATCGATCCGGCGAAGGGACGTCTGGAAGCGCCATCCTGGTCCCCCGACGGACAGAACCTTGCCTATGTTGAGTTTCGAGGTGCGGGCCGCCTCATCGACTCCGCCCACCTCGTGATCCAGGGAAAGGACGGACGGGCGATCTTCACCGGGAGATCCGCTGATGCGTTCCCTTTCCCCGCCGTCTGGCTCTCCAGCAATGATCTCCTGTACACCGCCGAAGGAAAGATCCTACGGACCAGGCTGGACGCGGGCACGGAGACTCCGATTGCGTGGCGAGCGGACATCGCTTCCATTCGACCCACGTTCAGGCACAGGGTCTATGACTTCGATGGCACCGGACCTCGCCCTGTCAGAGGCATCTACGCGCCCGCACTCTCGCCCGATGGCAAAGAGGTCGCCTTTGTCGCGCTCAACCAGATCTACATCATGCCGATCGACGGAAGGCCGGTCCCATTGACTCACGATCTCTTCTACAAACAGGGCCCTGCGTGGAGCACCGACGGAAAGGCGCTCGCCTACATTTCAGACCGCGACGGGACTGAGAATATTTACGTGCATCCCATGAACGAAGCGAATGACACCAACGACAAGCGCATCGCCCCGAGCACCTCGGCGCAGATCATGCCGGCTTGGAGTCGGGACGGCAGATCGATCGCCTTTCAGGATCAGACTGGCGCAACCTTGTTGGCCGATGTTGCCAACGGCGCAGTCAAGCCCTTGTCTCCCGCAACCTTCTTCCCCGGGCGGGCGAGCTTCTCCCCAAATGGACACACCGTTGCCATCGCAACCATCCGGCCCTACACCCGGCGGTTTCGAGAGGGCACCAGCTCCATCCTGACCGTGAACCTCCAGACCGGCAGACAGCAGACCTTCGCGCCGGCCCCCTTCGAGTCCATCACCACCCGCACCGAGGACGGTCCGGTCTACTCGCCGGATGGGAAGGAGATGGCCTTCATTATGGATGACCTGCTCTATGCCATGCCGGTGGACGCCGACGGCCATCCCTCGGGCAGAGCGGTCAAGCTCAATGACGAGGTCAGCGATGCTCCCACGTGGAGCGGCGACTCCCGGCACCTGCTTTACCTCAGCCTCGGCAAACTGCGGATGATCGATCGCGCCTCCGGCAGCATCGTGCCGGTGCCTGTCGATCTCACCTACACTTCGGCGAAATTGCAGGGGAGCCTGCTGATCCACGCTGGACGTTTCTGGAAGGGCAGGGGAGCGGACGAACAGAAGGATGTAGACATCCTGATCATGAAAAATCGCGTGACCAGCATAAAGCCGCACTCCAGCCGGCGGCCTGAAGGTGTGACGCGCATAGTGGAAGCACCGGACAGCACGGTCATGCCGGGTCTCTGGGAGAACCACGCGCATCCTGACTCCGACAGTGCCATATACTACGGCGACCGCATGGGCCGGCTTTGGCTGCTCTATGGCGTGACCGAACTAAGGGGACTGGCAGACAACGCGTACCGGGGTGTCGCGCACAAGGAGTCCTACGAGTCGGGCGCTGCCGTGGGTCCGCGTCTCTTCAACACCGGCGAAGCGGTCGATGGCGAGCGCGTCTACTACCCCATGATGATCCCAACCACATCGCAGGCGCAGCTCCAGCGTGAATTCAGACGTCTTCAGGCGCTCGACTTCGACCTGGTGAAGCTCTACGTGCGGCTGCCCTATGCCCAGGCGAAGCAGGGAATAGACTTCGCCCACCATGAGATGGGAGTAGACGCCGCCAGCCACTACCTTCTGCCAGCTGTAGCTCTCGGCGAGGATGGGATGTCGCACATCTCCGCCACGGCGCGCACCGGATGGGCGTATTCGCGTTCCATCACGGGACGGTCGTACGCCGACGTTACCAAGCTGCTGGCTGAATCGGGTATGTGGACCATCAGCACCACCTTCTCGCAGGCGCCGTACGCGGACGATCCCGGGATGGCCTCCGACCCGCGCCAGGGTGTTGCGCCCCCATGGGAGAAGGCCCGGCTGCGCGCTGGGATTGAGAGCTTGCAGCGTAGCGGAAGAGACAGCGCCCTCCAGCACCTGAAGGATGAGGAGGCGACGGTCGCGGCCGACCTCCGCCGCGGCGGCCTCATGCTCGCCGGTACGGATTCGCCTATCGATATTCCAGCCACGAGCCTGCATCTTAACCTGAGGGCCCAGGTGAAGTTCGGCATGGCTCCGTGGCAGGCTCTCGAGACCGCAACGATCCTGCCTGCGCTTGCTTACGGCCTCGATCGGGATCTCGGTACGCTTGATCCAGGCCACCTAGCCGATCTGATCATCACGGCCGGGGATCCGCTCTCGAATATCAACGACGCTGCCCGCGTCCAGTGCGTCATGAAGAACGGGCTCCTGATGAGCGTCGAGGAGATCGCCGCGCCGTTCGCCACATTGCCGAGCAACGCCGTCTGCTGGGCGCATTAGACGGCCGCAAATTCCTCGAACGCATTTAGTACGGCCGATGCCATTGTGGCTGCTTGCGGTTCTGCTCGCCTTGACCCTGCCTCGCCTCAGTGACAGGCTCAATGTCTTCTCCTATGCGCCGTGCTTCGTATCCGGGGTGGTCGCATTTGATCTAACGCGCAGCCGAAGCTGGCCAAGAAAGCTGCCCTCATGGGCGTGGCCTCTCGTCATTGCGCTCGCCGTCGCCCTCTTCGGGCCGCATGACAACATCAGTCTCGGAGCCAAGATCCAACGCGCGTGGATCGTGTCCCTTCTCCTTGGTGCCTTCTATGCCAGCGTGAAGGAAGGTCATGATGGACCCTTTCAGACTGTCCTGCACTGGATTGCCGAGCACTCCTATGGCATCTACCTAAGCCATAGCATTGTCATCTGGTTCACGCTCGATCTACTCGCTGGTTCACCACTCTGGACGCCCATCGCTCTCCTGGCTGCAGGAGCCATCGGACTTCCCAGGCTGCTCTATCTCCTCATAGAGAGGCCGATGATGAACCTGGGAACGCGCACCTCGAAAGCTGTTCTTGAGCCCGCACGGAAGTTCGAAGAACCTTCCTTCGCATCAGAACTTCGGTCCAATCGTCTGCCCGGCGAAGATCTTCCAGGCGCTCACCCCACATGGAATCTCTCCGCTCCGATCGAGTCCCTCGCTACCTCCACCAATCTCAGCATTCGCCAGATCCAGAGCAAAATCGCAGGTCAAGCAAGCCGAGGCTTTATCGGAGAGATCACCAAACAAGCACGCGCCGTCCACCCAGATCCGCTATGACCACTTTTTACACGTATCCCGAACTCACCCCAAGCGCTTTGGACACTGTCCGGCACCGACTGCATCTCATGCTACGGTTGTCCACGGTTATTTTCACGCCACGCAGGCCTCAGCACCGGTTCGATTGACCCGTTATCATCCGTCAGTTTCCAGCATCCTTGCAGAGGCTGAAACGAAGCATGGCAGAGCATTTCTAAAATGCCTTCGATCCGCATCATAGTTGTTTATAAGACCAGTTCGAGGAGTACGTGAGAATTAAATGCGCTCTGTGGTACGTAGGGCATCTAGTTCTTCATTTGTAAAAACGCGGGAGCGAATTAGAAAGCGGACGCCTTCGGGGTTTTCGAGGGAGAACATGCCGCCACGCCCGGGGACTACATCGAGGATGAGTTGGGTGTGCTTCCAGTATTCGAACTGGCTGCGGCTCATGTAGAAGGGCGTGTCGCCGAGAATCCCAACGAGGACATCGTTGTCGCCGAGAAGGAACTCGCCGCGTGGGTAGCACATGGGCGAGCTGCCGTCGCAACATCCGCCGGATTGATGAAACATAAGATCGCCATGTTTTCCGTGGAGCTTCGCCATAAGTTCTATGGCAGCGTCGGTGGCGAGGACTTGATCGGGAATGCGGGGCATAGCGGCTTGACCAAAAAGCTGAGATTCAATTCTCCACCCATCGCGATGTGTGCGATAGGTAGAGAATACTGTCACCGGCTGGGCGATATCTAGAAGAAGCCCATTGCGTTGGGGCTGTAACTGATGAGCTGATTCTTCGTCTGCTGGTAATGATCGAGCATCATCTTGTGGTTTTCGCGTCCAATGCCCGACTGCTTGTAGCCTCCAAAAGCCGAGTGCGCCGGATAGAGGTGATAGCAGTTGGTCCAGACGCGGCCAGCCTGGATGCCGCGGCCAAAGTGATAGGCGCGATTCATGTCGCGGGTCCATATGCCGGAGCCGAGGCCATAAAGAGTGTCATTGGCGAGAGAGAGTGCGTCTTCATCATCCTTGAAGGTCGTGACCGAGACCACCGGGCCGAAGATCTCTTCCTGGAAAATGCGCATCGTATTGTTGCCTTGAAAGACCGTCGGCTCGATGTAGAAGCCGTTAGCAAGGTTTGCACCGTTATCTGCGCGTTTGCCGCCGGTGAGGACTTTGGCCCCTCTTGTTTGCCGATGTCGAAGTAGGAGAGGATCTTTTCCATCTGCTCGGTTGAGGCCTGCGCGCCAATCATGGTGTCGCGGTCGAGCGGGTTGCCGCGCTTGATTGCCTTGACGCGTGCAAGTGCGCGCTCCATGAAGCGGTCATAAATAGACTCTTGGATGAGCGCGCGGGAGGGACAGGTACAAACCTCGCCCTGGTTGAGCGCGAACATGGTGAAGCCTTCGAGGGCCTTATCGAAAAATGCGTCGTCCTCGCGCATGACATCGGCGAAGAAGATATTGGGGCTTTTGCCGCCACGCCCCCGCGAGGGGGGGCGACGAGATTGCAGTTGCAGTCGTACCACGAGGCCACTGTTTCAATCCACGCCCCCGCGAGGGGGGCGACTCGCGACTACGAGTTTGTGCTGTGCAAGACGGTAGTTTCAATCCACGCCCCCGCGAGGGGGGCGACCGAACCAACCCTCCCACCAGCGCGCGATGCGCTCGTTTCAATCCACGCCCCCGCGAGGTGTCATTGTCAACTGAAAATTCCCCACTTTGTGTTGTTTGAAAATTCCCCAGTCTGAGGCGGGTTGAGGTGGTGCGGGAGGATGCGGCGGAGGGCGGAGCCCGGAGCCGCATGCTCCTGCGCGGA
>JAABVA010000173.1_pt1 | contig 32596 bp, 26 predicted proteins | sample 5560331 | NCBI WGS metagenome assembly JAABVA01 (sample SAMN12812661, study PRJNA571458) | rock metagenome | isolation source: Antarctica rocks | place: Antarctica: Victoria Land, Mt New Zealand sud | collected 2016-01-07 | reverse complement strand
CCTCACCGGGGATGTAGGTAGTGACCTCCATCCCGTTCGTGAGCCGCACGCGAGCCACCTTGCGCAGCGCCGAGTTCGGCTTCTTGGGCGTGGTCGTGTAGACGCGCGTGCACACCCCGCGCCGCTGCGGGGCGGCGACCTTCGTCTTGCGGCCCTTACCCGACTTGAGGCCGGGAGTGGCGAGCTTTCGCTTGGGGACCTTGCGCCCCTTGCGCACGAGCTGTGAGGTGGTCGGCATGCGAGGCGGGATCCTAGCAGCGTGAACCGAGACCGCCGGCCCGCCGGGATTCGGCAGGCCGCCTCGAAGCGGCGCCTACGCGGAGGCGGGTATGACCGCGCCGGCCGCGCGCACGGGGGCGGGCGTCAGGGCGCCGGCGACGATCACGAGCACGAAGGCGAGCGCCTGGGCGACGAGCGCGAGGGGGTGGCTCGGCAACGGATCGCCGAAGACCACGATCCCGCCCGCGATCCCCGCCACGTTGGCCGCGGCGCCGGTGACGGCGATGACCGGCACCGCCTCGCCGTCCTGGAGCCCGCGCGCCGAGGCGTAGAAGGCGGCGACCGAGGCGACGATGGCGACGAGCAGCCAGGGAGAGAGAAAGGCGCCCACGCCGCCGTGGCCGACGAGCCCCGTCAGCGCCTTGATGGAGATGTCGGAGACCCCGAAGAGGACGCCGGCCGCGGCGCCGAGCATGACCCCGTGGTGCTCCCCCGGCGCCCCGATGCGCGGGCCGATGATGAGCAGGCCGCCGATGAGCACGAGCGCCGCCTCGAAGGAGATCATCCCGCCGAGCGAGAACTGCGAGTGCGCGCCGTGGGCGACCGGCAGGGTGAGGCCGAGGAGCGCCAGCCCAACCGCGGTCAGGCCCAGGCCGATCCACTGGCGCCGGCCCACGGAGAAGCCGAAGAGACGCTCGGCCATGACCGCGAGCAGCACCACGCCTCCGGCGAGCACCGCCTGCACGATCGACATGGGCGCGAGGGCGAGCGCGCCGACGTGGAGGATCCACGCCCCGGCCGCGACGAGCATCCCGAGCGCGAACCACTTCGAGGCGAAGAGCACGCGGCCCGAGCGGAGCGGATGGCGCAGATCGACCGGCGGCGCCGCGCAGGCGCCGCGGTGCTTGTAGAGGAAGCCGAGGTTCGTGACGAACGCGCAGGCGAGGGCGAGGAGGATGCCGGTGGAAAGGCTCATGAGAGAGAAGGAGACTGGCCGCGTGCGGGAGGGGTGCGGTGCCTTGACCTCAGTCTTCGACACCGGCAGGCGACCTCTTGACTCGCCCGGTGACTTCTAGCAGCGTAGACGCGTCGGCATGGCGGCGATTCGTACCGGAAGGCGCATGGATCTACCAATAAACCCCGCACGGCCGGCCCTGCTCATCGACGTGGACGGCGTCATCTCCCTCTTCCCCGTCCACCCGAACACCTGTCCACCGGGAACCTGGGTGATGGTCGACGGGATCATCCACCTCCTTTCCACCGAGGCCGCCGAGCACCTGCGCGAGCTCGGCCGGCTCTTCGATCTCGTCTGGTGCACGGGCTGGGAGGAGAAGGCCGACGAGTACATCCCCCGCGCGCTCGGCCTCCCCCGGGGGCTCCCGCACGTCTGCTTCGGAGGCGAGCGCCCCGAGGACGAGGCGCACTGGAAGCTCGGCGGCATCGACCGTCAGCTCGGCCCGGAGCGAGCGCTGGCGTGGATCGACGACGCCCACGACGAGGCGTGCGCCCACTGGGCGCAGGCGCGACACGCCCCGACGCTTCTCCTCACCACCGAGTCGAGGTTTGGGCTCACGCGGGCCCATGCCGACCGGCTCATCGCCTGGGCCGACGGACTGCACCACGCCAGAGCGCACGCGGCGGCCGGCACTCGCCGGCCGCCGCGCAGGCCGAACTCCTAGCTCGAGCTCCCGCCGCCGTTGCCCGACTCGGGCACGTCGAGGTCGGCGAGCTCCTCGGCGAACCCGACCGCCGAGCCACCGCTGCCGCTCGGCCCGATCCGCTCCAGATCGGAGAGCTCGTCGTCCACCGAGGGACCGAACGAGTGCAGCGCCTCCCGATCGGTGAGCCCGAGCTCGGCGAGATCCTCGTCGCCCAGCAGCCCCTCGTCCATGCCGCGGGGCAGCGGCTCGGTGGGCTCGATCTCGATCCGCCGGTAGCGCTTGAGGCCCGTGGCGGCCGGGATCAGCTTGCCGATGATCACGTTCTCCTTGAGCCCGTTGAGGCGGTCGATCTTGCCCTCGAGCGCCGCGTCGGTGAGCACCTTGGTCGTCTCCTGGAAGGAGGCGGCCGAGAGGAACGAGTCCGTGTTGAGCGAGGCCTTTGTGATCCCGAGGACGATCTCCTCGGCCTGAGCGCCCTCGCCGCCCCCGTCGATGATGGACTGGTTGAGCTTCGCGTAGTCGTAGCGGTCGACGAACTGACCGGGCAGGAGCTCCGTGTCGCCCTTCTGATCGACGCGGACCTTCTTGAGCATCTGGCGCACGATCAGCTCGATGTGCTTGTCGTTGATGTCCACGCCCTGGGACTTGTAGACCTTCTGGACCTCGCTGACCATGTAGAGCTCGGTCTCGGTCCGCCCGCGGATGGCGAGCAGCTCGTGGGGATAGAGCGAACCCTCGTTGAGCTGGCGCCCCGGGTCGACCTTCTCGCCCGCGGCCACGAACAGCCGGGTGCGGCGGGGGAAGGCGTGGCGGTGCTCGTCGCCGCCGTCATCGGTGATGACGACGGTGAGCGCCTTGTCGGTCTCCTCGATGGAGACCACGCCGCCCACCTCGGCGATCTTCGCGAGGCCCTTGGGCTTGCGCGCCTCGAAGAGCTCGACGACGCGTGGGAGGCCGTGCGTGATGTCCGCGCCGGCGACGCCGCCGGTGTGGAAGGTCCGCATGGTGAGCTGGGTCCCGGGCTCGCCGATCGACTGGGCGGCGATGATCCCGACCGCGTCGCCGATCTGCGCGACCTTGCCGGTGGCCATCGCGCGTCCGTAGCACTTCTGGCACACGCCCGTCTCGGCCTGGCACTTGAGCACGGAGCGCACGGGCACCTTGACGGGCTCGCCCTTGTCCCGCTCGGCCTCGAACGCGGCCGCGATCTCGGCGAGCTCGGCCCGGTCGATCTCCTCGCCGTGCTCCACGAGCGTGCGCCCTCGCTTGGTGGCGAGCTCGCGCGCCGCGAAGCGGCCCACGAGGTTGTCATTGGGCTGGCCGCCGGCGGCGAAGACGTCGAGCTCGACGTACTCCTCCGAGCCGCAGTCGGCCTGGCGAATGATCACGTCCTGGGAGACGTCGACCAGGCGCCGGGTCAGATAGCCGGAGTCGGCGGTGCGCAGGGCGGTGTCGGCCAGGCCCTTGCGCGCCCCGTGCGTCGAGATGAAGTACTCGAGCACGTCCAGGCCCTCCATGAAGTTGGCCTTGATCGGGCGCTCGATAATCTCGCCCTTCGGGTTGGCCATGAGTCCTCTCATGCCCGCGAGCTGGCGGATCTGCTTGAAGGAGCCACGGGCGCCCGAGTTGGCCATCATGAAGATGGGGTTCAGCTCGTCGAGGTTCGCCTCCATCGCCTGCGCCACTTCCTCCGTGGCCGCCGTCCACTGCTCGACGACAGCCTCGTGGCGCTCCTCCTGGGTGATCAGGCCCATGTCGTACTGCTCCTGGATGCCCGCCACCTCGCCCTCGAACTTGGCGAGGATTTCCTGCTTGGAGGGCGGGATGACGACGTCGTTCTTGGAGATCGTGATCCCGGCCTGAGTGGCGTACTTGAACCCGAGGTCCTTGAACGCGTCGAGCACCTGCGAGATCGTCGGGGCCCCGTAGGCCTGCACGAGATCGTCGACGAACTTCGTCGTGTCGCGCTTCTTCATCGAGCGGTTGACGAACTCGTAGGTCGAGGGGTCGAACTCGTCGCCCAGGGTCTCGAGGATCGCCCGCTCGATCGTGTCGTTGTAGATGATCCGCCCGACCGTGGTGAGCAGGTGGCCGCCCTCGCGCCCGAGCGGACGGAACTCCGCCAGATCGTGAAGCTTGACCACGCCGTGCTCGTAGGCCCACTCGGCCTCCTGGGCGGTGCGGTACATGTGGGGACGCGGCTCGTGGGTCGCCGGGTCGATCTTCGCGAGCTCCTCCTCCTCGAGCCCGTAGGTGAGGTAGTAGGCCCCGAGGATCATGTCCTGCGTCGGCGTGGCCAGCGGTGCGCCGTGCGCCGGGGAGAGGATGTTGTTCGAGGAGAGCATGAGGATGCGCGCCTCGGCCTGCGCCTCCGCCGAGAGCGGAAGGTGCACCGCCATCTGGTCGCCGTCGAAGTCGGCGTTGAACGCGTGGCAGACGAGCGGGTGGACCTGGATCGCCTTGCCCTCCACGAGCACCGGCTCGAAGGCCTGGATGCCCAGGCGGTGGAGCGTCGGCGCGCGGTTGAGCAGCACGGGGTGCTCGTGGATGACCTCCTCGAGCACGTCCCACACCTCGGGAATCATCGAGTCGACCATCTTTTTGGCCGCCTTGATGTTCTGCGCGGCCTTGCGCTCGACGAGGCGGGCCATGATGAACGGCTTGAAGAGCTCGAGGGCCATGAGCTTGGGCAGCCCGCACTGGTGCAGCCTCAGATAGGGGCCGGAGACGATCACCGAGCGCCCCGAGTAGTCCACGCGCTTGCCGAGCAGGTTCTGTCGGAAGCGTCCCTGCTTGCCCTTGAGCATGTCCGAGAGCGACTTGAGCGGACGGTTGCCCGGCCCGGTCACCGGCCGCCCGCGGCGGCCGTTGTCGAACAGCGCGTCGACAGCCTCCTGGAGCATCCGCTTCTCGTTGTTGACGATGATCTCGGGGGCACCGAGGTCGAGCAGCCGCTTGAGGCGGTTGTTGCGGTTGATGACGCGGCGATAGAGGTCGTTCAAGTCCGAGGTGGCAAAGCGCCCACCGTCGAGCTGGACCATCGGGCGCAGCTCGGGCGGGATCACCGGCACGGCCTCGAGGACCATCATGTCGGGCTTGTTGCCGGAGTGGATGAAGGCCGAGACGACCTTCAGCCGCTTCACGGCGCGGGCCTGCTTCTGCCCCTTGCCGTTCTTGACCTGGTCCTCGAGCTCGGTCCGCTCGGCGTCGAGGTCGATCTGCTCGAGCAGGTCGCGCACCGACTCGGCGCCCATGCCGCCACGGAAGTACTCGCCGAAGCCGTAGGAAGAGCCGAAGCGATCCTTGAGCTCGCGGAACAGCGTCTCGTCGTTGACGACGTCCTTGGGCTTCATGCCCTGGAAGAGGTCCCAGACCTGGCGCATGCGCTCGGCCGCGTCCTCGATGTAGGCCTCCGTGTCGTCCATGTCGGCCTGGAAGGTCTTGCGGAGCTCCTTGAGGATCTTCTCGCGCTCCTCGTCGGAGAGCTTGGCGAGGTTGACGTCGAGCGACTCGGCCCACATGTGGTCCTCGTCGGAGAAGTCGCGGCTCTGCTTGCCGCTCGTGAGGTACTCCTCGCGCCGCGCCAGGGACTCCTTGAGCTCGAGCAGGCGCTCCTCCTTCTCGGCGGCGTAGGAGTCGAGCACGGCATTGACCTCGGTGGCGAGGCCGTCGAGGTCGGCCGCGCGCGCCTCGTCGTCGACCCACGTGACGATGGAGGCCGCGAAGTAGAGGACCTTCTCGAGCTCCTTGGGAGCCATGTCGAGCAGATAGCCGATGCGCGACGGGACGCCCTTGAAGAACCAGATGTGCGACACGGGCGCCGCCAGGTCTATGTGCCCCATGCGCTCGCGGCGCACCTTCGACCGCGTGACCTCGACGCCGCAGCGCTCGCAGACGATCCCCTTGTAGCGCACGCGCTTGTACTTGCCGCAGTAGCACTCCCAGTCCTTGGTGGGACCGAAGATGCGCTCGCAGAAGAGGCCGTCCTTCTCGGGCTTGAGCGTGCGGTAGTTGATCGTCTCGGGCTTGATGACCTCACCCGAGCTCCAAGAGCGGATCTGCTTCGAGGAGGCGAGGCCGATCTCAATGGCGTCAAAGTTGTTGATATCGATCAAGGAGAATCCTCTAACTGGGGGGTGTTCCGGCCGGCGAAGCCGCCGGATGTAGGGGGGCGAGCCCCCCTGTGATATCGATCAAATCGCTTGCGTTGCTTGCCCGGGTGGAATGACGCGGAATAGGGCTACACCCGGTCGATCGGCGGCGCGTCCTCGTTCAGCGTCGGGTCCTCACCGGTGGGAACGTCCTCCTCCGGCGACGACGGCTCGCCGGCGGGCACCGACGCGTCGATCATCGGGTCGGCGTCGACGGAGAGGTCGGTGGCGGCGAGGGCCTCCCCCGCCTCGAGGTCGGGGTCGGGCGACTCCGCTGCCTCCGCCTCGACCTCCGGACCCTCCTGCTCGGTGGCCTCGTCGGCCGCGCCCTGGCCGTTGTCGATCGCGCGCACGCCGCTCAGGTCGATGCCGAGCTCCTCCGCGGCTCGTAGGAGGTCATCGTCTTCCTCGCGCATCTCGGCGCGCTCACCCTCCTCGGAGACCACGTTGACGTCGAGCGCCAGCGACTGCATCTCCTTGAGCAGCACCTTGAAGGACTCGGGGATGCTCGGTTCGGCGATGTTCTCGCCCTTGACGATGGCCTCGTAGGCCTTCACGCGCCCGACCGTGTCGTCGGACTTGATCGTGAGCATCTCCTGCAGGGTGTAGGCGGCGCCGTAGGCCTCGAGGGCCCACACCTCCATCTCGCCGAAGCGCTGGCCGCCGAACTGCGCCTTGCCGCCCAGCGGCTGCTGGGTGACAAGCGAGTACGGGCCCGTCGAGCGCGCGTGGATCTTGTCGTCCACGAGGTGCAGCAGCTTCAGGATGTACATGTAGCCGACGGTCACCTGCTCCTCGAACGGCTCGCCGGTGCGGCCGTTGAAGAGCGTGAACTTGCCCGAGGCCTTCTCGCCCTCGCGGCGACCCGAGTCGATGTCCATGCGGATCCGGCCCTTGTGGGCCTCCTGCCACTTGACCAGGGCGTGGTCGACGTCGCCGACCGAGGCGCCGTCGAACACCGGCGTGGACACGTAGACCTTGCCCCCGTTCGACCCGTTGGCTCCGCCATTGGGTGCCTGCTGGGCCTCGGTGTAGGCCTGCGTGCCGTCGTCGTACCAGCCCTGCGCCGCGGCCCAGCCGAGGTGGGTCTCGAGCACCTGCCCGAGGTTCATGCGGCTCGGCACGCCGAGCGGGTTGAGGATTACGTCGACCGGGGTGCCGTCCTCGAGGAAGGGCATGTCCTGTTCGTCGACGATCTTCGAGATGACGCCCTTGTTGCCGTGACGGCCCGCGAGCTTGTCTCCCTCGGAGATCTTGCGCTTCTTGGCCACGAACACGCGCACGAGGTCGTTGACTCCCGGCGGCAGATCGTCGCCGGCCTCGCGCGAGAACGTCATCACGTCGATGACCACGCCGCCCTCGCCGTGGGGCACCTTGAGCGAGGTGTCGCGCACCTCGCGCGCCTTCTCCTTGAAGATCGCGCGGATGAGCTTCTCCTCCGCGGTCAGCTCGGTCTCGCCCTTGGGCGTGACCTTGCCGACTAGGAGGTCGCCCGAGACGACCTCGGCGCCGATCCGCACGATGCCGCGATCGTCCAGGTTGCGCAGCGACTCCTCCGAGCGGTTCGGGATGTCGCGGGTGATCTCCTCGTCGCCCAGCTTGGTCGTACGGGCGTCGATCTCGTACTCCTCGATGTGGATCGAGGTGAGCTCGTCGTCCTTGACCAAGCGCTTGGAGAGGATTATCGCGTCCTCGAAGTTGTAGCCCTCCCAGGACATGAAGGCGACCATGAGGTTCTTGCCCAGGGCCATCTCGCCCATGTCGGTGGCCGACCCGTCGGCGAGCACGGCCCCCTCCTCGAGCGCCTGCCCGGTGGAGACCAGCGGCTTCTGGTGAATCAGCGTGCCCTGGTTGGAGCGCATGAACTTCTGCAGCGGGTACTCCGTCTTGCCGTCGTTGCCCTCGACGACGATGAGCTCGGCGTCGACGTGGGAGACGCTGCCGGCGTGGTCGGCGAGGACCACGTCGCCCGTGTCCAGCGCGGCCCGGCGCTCCATGCCCGTGCCGATGAGCGGCGCGTCGGTCCGCAGCAGCGGGACGGCCTGGCGCTGCATGTTCGAGCCCATGAGGGCGCGATTGGCGTCGTCGTGCTCGAGGAACGGGATCATGGCCGTGGCCACGGACCAGATCTGCTCGGGCGAGACGTCCATGAGCTCGACCTCGTCCGGCCCCACGGTCACGTACTGACCGGCCTGCGTGCGGCAGATGATCTCCTCGCCGAGGAGCCGGCCGCTCTTGGGGTCGACCGGCGTGTCGGCCTGGGCGATCTTCAGCTCCTCCTCCTGGGTGGCGTCGAAGTGGACGATCTCCTCGGTGACCTTGCCGCCCTTGACCACCCGGTAGGGAGTGGTGACAAACCCGTGCTCGGAGATCTGGGCGTAGGAGGAGAGGGAGCCGATGAGCCCGATGTTCGGACCCTCCGGCGTCTCGATCGGGCACATGCGCCCGTAGTGGGTCGGGTGGACGTCGCGAACCTCGATCGGCGCGCGCTCGCGGGTGAGCCCTCCGGCGCCGAGCGCGCTCAGGCGCCGACGATGGGTGAGGCCGGCCAGCGAGTTGGTCTGGTCCATGAACTGCGAGAGCTGCGAGGAGCCGAAGAACTCCTTGATCGCCGCCACCACGGGGCGGATGTTCACGATCGTCTGCGGCGTGATCGTGTCGGCGTCCTCGGTGGTCAGGCGCTCGCGCACGACGCGCTCCATGCGGTAGAGGCCGATCCGGAAGGCCTCCTGGATCAGCTCGCCCACGGTGCGCAGGCGGCGATTGCCGAAGTGCTCGTACTCGTCGAGGTGGTCGGCGACGGGCTCGCGCGGCATGAGCGCCGCCTCCGCCGCGTAGTCCTTGATCTCGACCTCGGGCTCCTCGGGGAGGCCGAGTCGCTTGGGCATCGAGACGAGCTCCTTGACCAGCGCGATGATGTCCTCGTGGGTGAGGACCCGCGTGTCGAGATCGATGTCGAGCCCGAGGCGCGAGTTGAGCTTGTAGCGGCCCACGCGCGTGAGGTCGTAGCGCTTGGGATCGAAGAAGAGCTGGTTGAGCAGTCCGCGCGCGGCATCGACCGAGGGCGGCTCGCCCGGGCGCTGCTTGCGGAAGAGCTCGATGAGCGCTCCCTCCTCGGTGCGGGTGACCTCGGGGTCGGCCTCCACGGTGTTGCGGATGTAGTGCGAGTTGTCGAAGAGGTTCAGGATCTCCTCGTCCGACGCGTAGCCCATCGCGCGCAGGAGCACCGTGATCGGCAGCTTTCGCTTGCGGTCGATGCGGACGAAGGTCTTGCCCTTCTTGTCGATCTCGAGCTCGAGCCACGAGCCGCGGGCCGGCATGAGGTTCGCGATGAAGACCTGCTTCTCGCGGTCCTTCGGCTCCATGAGGTAGGCGCCGGGGGAGCGAACGAGCTGGGTGACGACGACGCGCTCGGTGCCGTTGATGACGAAGGTGCCCCGGTCGGTCATCCACGGGAAGTCACCCATGAAGACGGACTGCTCCCGGATCTCGCCGGTCTCGCGGTTCACGAAGGCGACGGTGACGGTGAGCGGCCGGGCGTAGGTGAGATCCTTCTCGCGGCACTCATGGAGGCTCGCGACCGGCTCGTCGAGCGTGAAGGGCCCGAACTGGACGGCGAGATTGCCCGTGTAGTCCTCGATGGGCGAGATGTCGTCGATCGTCTCCCGCAGGCCGCCCTTCTCGGGGTCGGTCAGCCAGGCGAACGACCGGCGCTGGATGTCGATGAGGTTGGGTACTTCGAGGACCTTGTCCAGACGCGCGAAGCTCCGGCGCGTCCGCGGGGCGGTGGCGGGTGCCAAGACGGGCGACTCCTCGGGAGATCGAGAGGCGAGCAGATGGCGCGGCGGAGGCGGGCAAGGCTTCCGTCGGCGCCGACAACGCAACATAGCACAGGGCATCGCTGCCCTGTGCGGGACTGCTCAGCTCTCACGGACCCCGCCCCCCGACCGCCGCGTATGTGGCGCGGCGTCGCTTGAGATGTGGCGGCTGCGACTATCGACTGACCGGGCGAGTGTACCCCGCTTGCGGGAGTTCTGCACTCCGGAGCCCGCACGCGCGGGCGCCACCGGCGGACGACGGTCCAGGAATGGCCTCCTCGGACTTGCTGAAGCCCTGTGTCGCCATAGCGGATACAGGGCTTCAGCAAAGCGTCTCCTTCCGGACCCGTGGACCCGGGCGCGGCGGACCTACCCCGCGGACCGGCCCGGGCCTCCGGCCGAGCTACTTCACCTCCACCGCGGCGCCGGCCTCTTCGAGATCGGCCTTGAGCTTGTCGGCCTCCTCGCGCTCGACTCCCTCCTTGACCGGCTTGGGCGCCTCGTCGACGAGCGCCTTGGCCTCCTTGAGCCCCAGGCCGGTCGCCGCACGGACGACCTTGATGACCTGGATCTTCTTCTCGCCGGCGCCCGTGATCACGACGTCGAACGCGGTCTGCTCCTCGGGCTCCTCGCCCGCGCCGTCGGCGGCGCCGCCTGCGCCGGGCCCGGCCATCGGCGCCGCAACCGCCGCCGCCGATACGCCGAAGGTCTCCTCGAGCGCCTTGATGCGCTCGGAGAGCTCGAGCACCGAGATGCCCTTGAGCTCCTCGATCCAGTCCTGTGTGCTCGTGGCCATGTCCTAGTCCTCCTTGGGGTTCTCAGATGGGGTGTCGTCGCCCTCGGCCTGGTCGGGCTGGGGTTCGGGCGCCTGGTGAGGCTCGGCGTCCGGATCATCGTTGGGCTGCTCGGCGGCCTGCTGGATCTCCTCGGAGCCGCCGGGCTCCGCCGTACTCGCCTCGGCCGCCGCGCCCTCCGGCGCCGCGCCGCTGACGAGGCCCTGGTCGGCCACCGCCTGGAGCTGGATCGCCAACCCGGAGATGAGCGCGTTCAGCGTGCGCACGAGGCCGCTCAGCGGGGAGGCGACCGTACCCACGAGCTGCCCGTAGAGCACCTCGCGGGAGGGGAGGCGACCGATCGACTGGATGTCCGTCGCGCTCAGGACGTCGCCGTTCATCACGCCGCCCTTGAACTCGAGCAGGCGCGTGACCCGCGCCGCGTCGCTCAGCGCCTTGGCGGCGAGCGCGACGTCGCCGCGCACGAAGGTGAGCGCCGTGGGGCCCTCGAGCACCGCCTTGAGCACCGCGAAACCCGCCTGGTCCGCCGCCCGTTCGGTGAGCGAGTTCTTGACGACGCGAAACGAGGCGTCGGCGTCGCGCAGGCGCGTGCGCAGCTCAGCGGCCTGCGGCACGGAGATCCCGCGATAGTCGACCGCGAAGACCGCCTCGGACTGCTGCAGGTCACCGGCGATCTGCTCGATCGTCGCGGCCTTCTCGTCTCGGTTCATGTCGATTGTCCTCGGATGGGTCTCGGTCGGTGCTCGGAAAATGAAGCGACGCCCGCACGGAGGCGGGCGTCGAGGAGGCGGCCGCGCGGGGCGGCGGTGATCTCGAGCTCCGCCTGCCCCGGGCTTAGCGCGTGCCGGGGGTCTCGGGCAGTGCAGGTGGCGACGGGTCAGGCGGCAACGACCGCCTCCTCGCCGATGATGTCGCGGGTGCGGGTCGGGTCGATCTTGATGCCGGGCCCCATCGTCGAGGCCACGGTGATCGTGCGCAGGTAGCGGCCCTTGGCCGCGGCGGGCTTGGCGCGGATGAGCTCGTCGACCACGGCCGCGTAGTTCTCGAGCAGCAGGCGCTCGTCGAAGTCCGACTTGCCGATCGTCAGGTGGATGATCGCGCTGCGATCGGTGCGGTACTCGACCTTGCCGGCCTTGGACTCCTCCACCGCCTGACGGACGTTCGGCGTAACCGTGCCCACCTTGGGATTCGGCATCTTGCCCTGCGGCCCGAGGATCCGCCCGAGGCGCCCGACGACCGGCATGAGGTCCGGCGTGGCGATCGCGACGTCGAAGTCGGAGAAGCCGTCCTGGATGCGCTGGGCGAGGTCCTCGGCCCCGACCACGTCGGCGCCCGCCTCCTCGGCCTCGCGGGCCTTGTCGCCCTGGGCGAAGACCGCCACGGTGACGTTCTTGCCCAGACCGTGGGGCAGCGCGATCGTGCCCCGGAGCTGCTCGTCGGCGTGACGCACGTTCAGCCCCGTGCGGACGTGCACCTCGATCGACTCGTTGAACTTCGTGCTCCCCAGATCCTTGACGAGCGCGATCGCCTCATCCGGCGGATACTCGCGCTCACGATCGAAGCGCTGCTTGGCGTCGAGGTATGCCTTGCCCCGTGCCATCGCTCAGCCCACCTCCACGCCCATCGAGCGGGCGGTGCCCGCGATGATCTTCGTCGCCTCGTCCACGTCGTGCGCGTTCAGGTCGGGGAGCTTCTTCTCGGCGATCTCGCGGATCTGGTCCGGGGAGATCTTGCCGACCTTCTCGCGGTGGGGCTCGGCGGAGCCCTTGTCGAGGCCGATGGCCTGCTTGATCAGCACCGCGGCCGGGGGGCTCTTGGTGACGAACGTGAACGAGCGGTCCTCGTAGACGGTGATGACCACGGGGATGATCGTCCCCGCGTCGCCCTGGGTCTGGGCGTTGAAGGACTTGACGAACTCCATGATGTTCACGCCGTGCTGGCCGAGCGCGGGCCCGACCGGGGGAGCCGGGCTCGCCTGCCCGCCCACGGCCTGGAGCTTGATGTTGGTGAGGACCTTCTTGGCCATGTCAGACCTTCTTCACCTGGTCGAAGCCGACCTCGACCGGGGTCTCGCGGCCGAAGATCGAGACGAGCACCTTGAGGCGGGCGCCGTCCTCGTTGATCTCGGAGATCTCGCCGGAGAAGTCCGACAGGGGGCCGGATATGACCTTGACCGACTCGCCGATCGTGAACTGCGCTCGGGTGCGCGGACGCTCGGCGGCCTCACGGTGCATGAGGCGGTCGACCTCGCCCTGCGTGAGCGGCACGGGCTCGTTGGAGGCTCCCACGAAGCCGGTCACGCCGGGGGTGTGCTTGACGAGCGACCAGGAGTCCTCGTTGAGGTCCATGTTCACGAGCACGTAGCCGGGCATGGTGCGCTTCTCGACCATGACCTTCTGGTTGTCCTTGTTCATCTCGGACACCGTCTCCGTCGGGACGACCACCTGGCGCACGGCGCGCTGCTGGCCGAGTGAGACCACGCGGTGCTCGAGGTTGTGCTTGACCTTGTTCTCGTGACCGGAATAGGTGTTGACGACATACCAGCGGAACATGCGCTCGAGAGGCTTTCCTAGAAGGGAGGGGCGGGGAGCTGCTCTAGATGATCAGGTCGACGAGCTTGCCGGCGACCAGATCCGCCAGGCCGAGGAACGCGCCGGCGATGACGACGAAGCCGAGGACGACTCCGGTGGCCTGCGCGACCTGCCTACGGTCAGGCCACTGTACCCGTTGCAGCTCGGTCCAGCTTCCTCGCACGAAGGCGGCGACGCGGTTGCCCTCCGGCCGGGGCCGGGCCGCGGGCGGCCCGGGGGCGAGCTCCTCGACCGACTCGCCGACGCCGTCCGCGTCGTCTCCGTGGGCACCGTTGCCGTCGCGCTCCTCCGCGGGCGCGGCGCCTCCTCGCTGCTCGCTCGCCGCTCCGAGCTCACCGCTTTCGACGGCGAGCTGAGCGGCGGCGAGATCGGCTTCTCCCGAGCCGTGCTCGAGCGGCGCCGGGGCGTTCAGCGTGCTCTCCTCCGTGAGCAGGCGCTCCGTCGAGCGCTCGCGCGGGCGTGCGCCGTTGCCGGACTGGCGCTCGCGACGGTCGCGGCGCTGCTTGGCGCGTTTGCGGTCACGGGCCACGACGGCGCCTCCGGATCCTCAGCGCGTCTCGCGGTGGCTGGTGTGGCCGCGACACCAGCGGCAGTACTTGCGCATCCCGATGCGCTCGGGGTTGTTGCGCTTGCTCTTGTTCGTCTGGTAGTTGCGCCGCTTGCAGTCCTCGCACGCGAGGGTCACTGCGATTCGGACATCTCCGCGGGCCATGGCGATTCCCCGAGCTTCTCGTGGTGGGTGAGGGCCGGCCTCGGGCGCGCGAAACGAGCGCCGCGCCGGCGCGCTGCGGGCCAGTCTAGCGCCGCCGAGGAAGGGGGCGTCCCGCCGGATCGCCACGCCTACGCTGGCCACGCCCGTGGCTTCGACCGTCCTCTCCCGTCCGCTCCGACCCGGGGCTGGCTCGCTCGCGTTTCTCGGCGTCTTCGTCGCGGCCCTGCTCGGCTTCCTCTCGCTCGGAGCGGTCCTTCCCGTCCTTCCTCGCTACGTACGCGGGCCGCTCGGCGCGGGCGACCTCGTGGTGGGCATCGCCGTCGGGATCTTCGCCCTCACCGCGGTCGTCGGGCGCCCGCTCGCCGGACGAGCGGCCGACACGCGCGGGCGCCGGAGCGTGGTTGTGGCCGGATTGGCGCTGCTCGCCGTCTCCGGAGCGCTCTACTTCGTGCCGGCCGGAGTGCCCGGGGTCCTTCTGGCGCGCCTCGTGACCGGCGCCGGGGAGGCGCTCGTCTTCACCGCCGGGGCGACCTGGGCGGTCGACCTCGCTCCGCGCGAGCGCCGGGGCCAGGTCATCGGCCTCTTCGGGATGGCGGTGTGGGGAGGACTCTCGCTCGGTCCGCTGGCCGGCGAGGGGCTCCTCGCCGCGGGCGGCTATCCCGCGGTATGGGCGTTCGCCGCCACCTCCCCCCTGCTCGGTGCACTGCTCGCGCGGCGGCTGGAGGACCGGCACGAGGCGGCGGAGCTGGCGGCGCCGCAGACGATAATGCCCCGACGCACGGTCCGGTTGGGCGTGGCCCTCGCGCTGGCCAACGTGGGCTATGCGGTGATGGCCGCCTTCGTCGTCCTGCACCTGAGCCGACGCGGGATCGGCCACGGGGCGACGGTGTTCATCGCCTTCGCCGCCTCCGTCGTGGCCACGCGACTCGTGGCGGGCAGCCTTCCCGACCGGCTGGGGGGGCGGCGTACCGCGCTCGGCGCCTTTGCCGCCGAGGCCCTCGGGCTCGCGCTCGTGGCGCTCGCTCCCTCCCTGCTCGTGGCCGTCGCCGGCGGAGTCACGATCGGCGCCGGGTTCTCGGTGCTCTTCCCCTCGCTCGCGTTGCTCGTGGTGGACGATGCGCAGGACGACGGGCGCGGGGGAGCGCTCGGCGCGTTCACCGCATTCTTCGACGCCGGTGTGGGACTCGGTGCTCCCTTCGCGGGAGCGATCGCATCGCTAGCGGGGTACCCCGCGGCGTTCTGGGCCGCCGCGGGCTGCGCGGGAGTGGGCCTCGCGCTCGTCCTCCGCGACCGAGACCCCGCGAGCGCGGAGCCCCTCAGCGCGGAAGCTGGTCGAGCAGCCAGCGCGCGTGCAGCAGGAGTCGCTCCGCCGGATAGCGGACGGGGTCGATGAGCAGCAGGCGGGCGAACTCGTCGGCGATGGCCGCGAGCGTCCGCGCGGTCAGCTCGGGATCGGGCGAGCCGCGGCCGGGCGCCAGGCCGGGCCGCACGGCTTGGGCGAGCTCGGCGAGCACCGCGGCGCGACCGTGAGCGATCCGGTCGCGCAGCACGGCGGGCGCTCCCTCGGGAGGCATGAGCACGAGGCGCCAGGTGGCGGGGTTGGCTTCGGCGGCGCGGAGGTAGGCGCGCAGGCCGCCGAGGAGGAGCTCCGGCGGGTCGCCTTCGGCCAGATCGGTCGGGAGGGCCGTGGCGAGCTCGGCCAGCGCGCGCGTGGCCTCGCGCTCGATGAGCGCTTCGAGCAGCCGCGCCAGATCGGGGAAGTGGCCGTAGACGACAGGACGCGTGATGCCCGCCTCGCGGGCCACCGCCTCGATCGAGACCGCGTGGAACCCGTGCACCGCCACCAGGGCGTGCGCGACGTCGAGGAGCTGCTCGCGACGCTCGGCCCCGGTCATCCGGACGGTTCTGGCGCGGCTCTCCATCGCTTGACAGAAGCTATTACGGTCGCGTAGGTTACGCAACCGTAAGCTTCCCTGCCGTAACCGTCCAAGCTTCTTTGAGCCGTCAGACCTCGAAGGAGACACCACCATGAGCGCAGTCGCCGATCCCACCGCCGCCCAGCCCACCCGGGAGGCCGAGCCGGTCTCGGTGGACATCGCGATCATCGGCAGCGGCTTCTCCGGGATCGGGATGGCCGTCCGGCTGAGGCAGGAGGGAATCGAGGACTTCGTCGTGCTCGAGCGCGCCGAGGAGGTCGGCGGCACCTGGCACCACAACACCTACCCGGGGTGCGCCTGCGACGTCCCTTCCCACCTCTACTCGTTCTCGTTCATGGCGAACCCGAACTGGAGCGAGACCTACTCCGCCCAACACGAGATCCGGGACTACCTCCGCCGTTGCGCCGACGAGTTCGGCATCCGCCCCCACCTCCGCCTCGGCCACGCCGTCACCTCAGCGGCGTGGAACGAGGAGACCCGCCGCTGGCGCATCGATACCACCCGCGGATCGCTCTCCGCGCGCGTCCTCATCGCTGGCATGGGCCCGCTCACCGAGCCGAAGTTCCCCGACGTTCCCGGTCTGGAATCCTTCGCCGGGCCGACCTTCCACTCCGCCCGCTGGGATCACGGAACCGACCTGCGCGGCAAGCGGGTCGCCTGCATCGGCACGGGCGCCTCGGCGATCCAGCTCGTGCCGGCGATCCAGCCCGAGGTCGAGCAACTACACGTCTTTCAGCGCACGGCGCCCTGGATCTTCCCGCACACGAACCGTTCGACCACCGCGTTCGAGCGCCGGCTCTACCGCGCCGTGCCCCCGGCTCAGCGTCTCGTGCGCGGCGCGGTCTACGCCGCGCGGGAGCTGTTCGTGCTCGGGTTCGTCAAGCAGCCGCGCGTGATGCGGGTGGCCGAGCTGCTCGCGCGGCGCCACATGCGCACGCAGGTCGCCGACCCCGAGCTGCGCGAGAAGGTCACCCCGTCCTACCAGCTCGGCTGCAAGCGCGTGCTCCCCTCGAACAAGTGGTACCCGGCGCTCGGGCGCCCCAACGTCGAGCTCGTCACGGAGAGGATCGCCGAGGTGCGCTCCTCCTCGATCGTCACGGACGACGGCGTCGAGCGGCCGATCGACGTGATCGTGCTCGGGACCGGCTTCGAGGTCACCGACATGCCGATGGCCAACCTCGTGCGCGGCCGGGAGGGACGGCTGCTCGACGACGTCTGGCAGGGCAGTCCGCGCGCGCACCTGGGCGTCGCGATGGCGGGCTTTCCGAACTACTTCACGCTGCTCGGGCCGAACACCGGCCTCGGGCACAGCTCGATGGTCTACATGATCGAGTCGCAGATCGCCTACGTCATGGACGCCCTGCGCATGGCGCGCGAACGCGGCGTGGAGACCGTCGAGGTGCGACGCGAGGTCCAGGACGCCTACAACGAGAGCGTGGACGAGCGGATGGGAGGCACCGTCTGGAGCACGGGCTGCGCGAGCTGGTACCTCGACCGCACGAGGCGCAACTCGACGCTCTGGCCCGACTGGACCTGGCGCTTTCGTCGCCGCACGGCGCGCTTCGACCCGGCCGACTACGAGCTCGAGAGCTTTGCGCCGGCGCAAGTCACCGCCTGAGCGGCGCGGCCTCCGCGCTTTAGGAGACTCCCTGCTCCCGCGCGCGAGCCACCGCCGACTCGACCCCCTGCGTCCACGGCTCGCCGTGCCCCACGAGCACGGTGCCCGCGCCGGTCTGGGCCAGCGCGTCGAGGGAGCTGAGGTTGCGCTCGCTGTCCACCGTGGCCGCGCGAGCGACGATCTGCGGCCCGGTGGCGCCCGTGTAGGGGTTGAGCGTGACGATCGCGTCGCCGGCGATGACCACGTCGCGGTCGGGAAGATGCAGCGCGCAGTGACCCAGGGTGTGGCCAGGGGTGACGACGACCTGCGGGGAGCCCGGCACGGGCAGGGTCCCGCCCTCGTAGCGCACCACCTCCTTGAGAGGCGCCGGCCACCACGCCCGGTTGCGCACGAGACTCGCCACGATCGGGAAGGCCTTGAACTGAGTGGCGAAGTAGGGCGAGATCGCCCGCTCGTGCCCGTACTGGCGCGGGTGACGGGTGAGGGGAACGTCGGCCTCGTGGACGTAGACCGGCACTTCGAGCTCCGAGCGGGCCCGCTCCGCGAAGCCGAGGTGGTCGAAGTGGCCGTGGGTGAGCACCACCGCCTCCACGTCACCCCGCTGGCGCCCGAGCCTCGAGAGCGCGTCCTCGAAGGTGGCCCAGGAGGTGGGGACGCCCGCGTCGACGATCGTCAACCGGCCCTCCTCCTCGATCAGGTACCAGTTGACGTAGGAGTGCTCGATCCGATGGACTCCGGGCACCACGTCGGCGTGCAGCATGGGCGTCCTCCTCCTCGAAGGTCAGGGCTGGAGGAGGATCTTGATCGCGCCCTCCTGCTTCTTCTGGAAGATCTCGTAGGCGTGGGGGGCCTGGTCGAGCGGGAGCTTGTGGGTGGCGAGATCCTCCACGCCCAGCGGGTCCTCGTCGCCGGAGACCAACGGCATAATCTCGTCGATCCAGCTCTTGACGTTGGCCTGCCCCATGCGGAGCTGGATCTGCTTGTCGAACAGGGTCATCATGTCGATCGGGTCCGCCGTGCCGCCGTAGACCCCGCTCAGGGAGATCGTCCCGCCGCGGCGCACGGTGTCGATCGCGAGGTTGATCACGCTCAGCCGGTCGATCCCCACGGTCTCCATCATCTTGCGCGCCACCGCGTCGGGAAGCAGCCCGGCCGCCTGCTGGGCGAACTTGCCGATCGGCGCGCCGTGCGCCTCGAGGCCGACCGCGTCGATCACGCTGTCGGGGCCCCGGCCGTCGGTCATTCCCCGGATCGTCTCGGCCACGTCGTCGTGCTCGCGCAGGTCGAGCACCTCGACGCCGTAGCGGCGGGCGAGCTCGATCCGCTCGGGGACGAGGTCGATGCCGATGACCTGCTCGACGCCCTGGTGGAGCGCGATCCGGCACGACATCTGGCCGATCGGCCCGAGGCCGTAGACGGCGACGCTCCCGCCCTGGGGGATGCCGGCGTAGGCGACCGCCTGCCACGCCGTCGGCACGACGTCGGAGAGGTAGACGAAGCGCTCGTCGGGCGGGCCCTCGGGAACCTTGATCGGCCCGAACTGGGCCTGGGGCACGCGCAGGAACTCGGCCTGGCCTCCCGGCACCTGGCCATAGAGCTTCGTGTAGCCGAGAAACGCTGCGCCCTTGCCCTGCTCGCGGACCTGCGTCGTCTCGCACTGGGAGTAGAGGTGCTGGTCGCACATCCAGCAGTGACCGCAGGAGATGTTGAAGGGAATGACCACCCGGTCGCCGGGCTTGATGTGGCTGACCTCGCTGCCGACCTCCTCGACGATGCCCATGGGCTCGTGGCCGAGGATGTCGCCCGGGTCGATGAACATCCCGAGCACCTCGTAGAGATGGAGGTCAGACCCGCAGATCCCGCTCGAGGTGATGCGGACGATCGCGTCCGTCGGCTGCTCGATGCGGGGATCGGGAACCGTGTCGACACGGATGTCGCGCTTGCCGTGCCAGGCCACTGCCTTCATGAGTCGGTCCTCTCGTCTCGAGTGCTCGGCCCGGCAGTGCCGAGCGGGTCCTACATGCCCGCGCCCGCGGGGTCTAATCGCCCGGTCGCTCCGGCCGTCGCCCGCGAGGGCGCCTCGGGCGCCCGGACAGTCATGATCCCACTCCGCCGCGACGCCGCCGTCAATCCGGCGCACCAACCCGTCAAAGGACGAGCCACTCCATGAGCCCTCCCCCGGAGCACCTTCGCGTCGCGATCATCGGCGCCGGATTCGCCGGGCTCGGCGCGGCGATCCGGCTGAAGCAGGAGGGCGTCGGCCCGTTAGTCGTGCTCGAGCGCGCCGATGAGGTCGATGGCACCTGGCGGGCGAACCACTATCCCGGGTGCTGCTGCGACGTCCCCTCGCACGTCTACTCCTACTCCTTCGAGCTCAACCCGGCGTGGGAGCGCGGCTTTGCCCCGCAGCCGGAGATCCTCGGCTACCTCAAGCGCTGCGCGGAGAAGTACGAGGTTCGCCGCCACATCCGCTTCGGTCACGAGGTGACCGAGGCGCGCTGGGACGAAGCGGCCCGCCGCTGGGAGATCGAGACCTCGGAGGGCGCCTTCACCGCCGACTTCCTCATCAACGCGGGCGGCGCGCTCAGCGAGCCCAAGGATCCGGACCTTCCCGGCCTCGACTCCTTCGCGGGCACCACGTTTCACTCCGCGCAGTGGGACCACACCACGAGTTCCGCGGCGAGCGCGTCGCGGTGATCGGCACAGGCGCCTCCTCCATCCAGTTCGTGCCGGCGATTCAACCGGAGGTGGGCCGGCTCCATCTCTTCCAGCGCACGCCGCCGTGGGTCATCCCGCGCTTCGATCACCAGATCACCAGGGTCGAGCACCTGCTGCTGCGCATCCCCTACGCCCCCGCCCTGGTGCGCGCCGTCCTGTACTGGGCGCTCGAGTCGCGCGTGGTGGGTTATCGCAAGCCGTGGGTGATGAAGCTCGCCGACCGGGTGGCCCGCTGGCATCTGAAGCGCCAGGTCCCTGACCCAGACCTGCGCCGCAAGCTCCTGCCCAGCTACATCATGGGGTGCAAGCGCATCCTGATCTCCGACGACTACTACCCCTCGCTCACGCACGCCAACGTCGAGGTGGTCACGGAGGGGATCGCCGAGGTCCGCGAGCGCTCCATCGTCACGGAGGACGGGCGAGAGCGCGAGATCGACACGATCATCTTCGGCACGGGCTTCTCGGTGACCAAGCAGCCGATCGCCAAGCGGATCCGGGGGCGCGACGGGCGCACGCTCGACGAGCACTGGGCGACGAGCATGCAGGCCTACAAGGGGACGACGGTCGCGGGGTTCCCGAACTTCATCGTGATGACCGGACCCAACACCGGCCTCGGGCACAACTCGATGGTGTTCATGATCGAGTCCCAGCTCAACTACGTGATCGATTGCCTGCGCACGATGCGCGCGCGCGGGGCGCAGACCTTCGAGGTCAAGCCCCAGGTCGTCCAGCGCTACAACGACGAGCTCGAGCGCGAGATGGAGGGAACGGTGTGGACCGCCAGCCAGTGCGAGTCCTGGTATCTCGACGACACGGGGCGCGACACGACCCTGTGGCCGACCTTCTCCTACACCTACCGGCGCCGCACCCAGCGGTGGGACCCCGACGCCTACGAGCTCGCCGCGTGAGCGCCTACGACCTGAAGGGCAAGGTCGTCCTCGTCACCGGCGCCGCGCGCGGCATCGGGTTCGAGGCGGCCAAGGCGCTCCACGCGAGGGGCGCGTCGTTGGTGCTCGTGGACCTCGACGCCGAGGCGACGAAGCGAGTCGCCGCCGTTCTCGGCGAGCGCACGCTCGGGCTGGGCGGCGACGTCAGCGACGAGGAGTCGATCGCGGTGGCCGTGGCCGCGGCCGTCGAGCGCTTCGGGGGACTCGACGTGGTGATCGCCAACGCGGGGATCTCCCCCGAGGCGCGGACCGCGCGCGTGTATGAGTCGGCGCTCTTCGAGAAGGTCATCGACGTCAACCTGCTCGGGGTGTGGCGGACCGTGCACGCCGCCCTTCCCCATGTCGTCGCCCGCCGGGGCCAGATCGTGCTCATCTCCTCGATCTACGCGTTCACTAACGGCACGTTCGTCAGCGCCTACGCGGCGTCCAAGGCGGCGGTCGAGCAGCTCGGCCGCGCGCTGCGCGTCGAGCTCGCGCCGCACGGGGTGACGGTCGGCGTCGCCTACTTCGGGTTCGTCTCGACCGAGATGGTGCGCCTCGCCATCCAGGCGGATCCCCTCGGCGCGCGCTTCGAGGCGCTCATCCCGCGGCCGCTGCAGAAGCGGATCTCTCCCGCCGAGGCCGGCGAGGTGCTCGCGCGGGGCATCGAGCGCCGTGCGGCGCGCACGGTGGCGCCCCGCCGCTGGGCGACGCTCTCGGCGCTCCGCGGAGTGCTCAACCCGCTGATCGACCTGGGCATGACCCGGTATCCCCGCCTGCAGGCGATCGTGCGCGAGGCGGATGTCGAGGGCCGGCTACCGACGAAGGTGGGCTAGAGCCAGGAGCGCAACCACCCCTTCCTGAGCGCACGCCTCAGCGTCCGCTCAGGCCAACAACCGAGGCGTGAGCGCGCTTGCTTCGAGGTCGAGCAGCAGCCGCTTGCGCTCGGTGCCTCCGCCGTAGCCGGTCAGGGTGCCGCTCGCGCCGATCACGCGATGGCACGGGACGATCACCGAGATCGGGTTGCGGCCGTTGGCCATGCCCACCGCGCGCGCGGCCGACGGCTGGCCGGTGCGGCGGGCGAGCTCGCCGTAGGAGATCGTCTCTCCGTAGGGAATGTCCCGCAGCGCGCGCCAGACGCGCCGCTGGAACGGTGTTCCCTGCATGACGAGCTCCAGGTCGAAGCGCGTTCGCTCACCGGCGAAGTACTCGGTCAGCTGGCTTCGCGCGTCGGCGAGGGCTTCGGGCTCGTGCTCCCATTCGCGCGCGAGCTCCTTGGGCTTGCGGCCCCCCTGCATGTAGAGGCCGTGCAGCGCGCGGGCTTCGCCCACGAGGAGCAGCTCGCCGATGGGGCTCTCGAGGCTCGTGTAGAGCAGCGGGCGGGTCGCGGTCAGCATCGTGGTCTCCTTCTCAGGCGGCGAGCCGGTCGGGCTCGACTTCGGGGTTGTGAGCACGCTTCGCGGACCCTGTCGTCGCGACATGCGACCAGAGGTGCGCCACGGCGTAGGAGCGGTAAGGCCGCCAGCCCTCCGCGAGTCGCTCGGCGCCGGCCGGCCGGCCGTCCTCTCCGAGCTGCTCGAGTGCGTGGCGCACTCCGAGGTCGGTGGGCAGGAAGGCGTCGGGGTCGCGCAGCGCCCGGATCGCGACGTAGTCCGCCGTCCAGGGCCCGATACCGGGTAGGGCGAGTAGCCGCCGCCGCGCGTCCTCGCGCTCGGCGCCGGCGTCGAGGACGATGTCGCGGTCGGCCAGCGCCCCGACGAGCGCGAGCAGCGCGCGTGCGCGTGCGCCTGGCATGGAGAGCGTCGCAGGGTCGATCTGGGCCAGGGCCTCGGCGGACGGGAAGACGTGCGTCACCCCGCCGAGCGCACGGTCGAGCGGCCGGCCGTGGGTGGCGACGAGGCGGCCGGCAAGCGTCGCGGCGCCGGTCAGCGAGACCTGCTGACCGAGCACCGCGCGGACGGCTAGCTCGTGGCCGTCGACGTGGCCGGCCACCCGACGCCCGGGGCCCGCGCGCACCAGAGCGCCCAGCACCGGGTCGGAGCCGAGTGCCTCCGCCACCGCCTGCGGGTCGGAGTCCAGGTCGAGTAGCGTCCGCGAGCGCTGCACCGCGGCGGCCAGGTCGCGCAGGTCCTCGAGCCAGAAGCGGGCGTGGACATGCCCGTCACCCGGTCGCAGCTCGAGCGTGCCCGCGCCGTGCGGCAGCCGCAGGCTCCGGCGGTAGGCGCAATCGACGACCTCCTCGACACCCCGCACCACGCGACGCCGCAGGTACGCGATCAGGTCGTCGGCATCGAGCGGAGGCCGGTACGGAAGCCGCACGGCGACGGCCCCGCTCTCCTCGCTGCGGCCGTGGCTTCGCGCGCGCGAGCGCAGGTCGCCCGGCGCCGCGCCGAAGATCTCCTGAATCGTCGCGTTGAATTGCCGCACGCTGTGAAAGCCCGCGGCGAACGCCACGTCGGTGATCGACACCGCCGTCGTCTCCAGGAGGATCCGCGCCGTCTGCGCGCGCTGGGCGCGGGCCAGCGCCAGCGGCCCCACGCCCGCCACCGACACGAGCTGGCGGTGCACGTGGCGCTCGCTGTAGCCGAGGCGCCGAGCGAGGCCGGGAACGCCGTCGCGATCGACCACGCCGTCGGCGATCAGCCGCATCGCCCGTCCGACGACGTCGGCACGGCCATCCCATTCCGGTGAGCCGGGCGTCGCGTCCGGCCGGCAGCGCTTGCACGCGCGAAAGCCGGCCGCTTGCGCACCGGCGGCGGTGGGGTAAAAGCGGACGTTCGCGCGCTTCGGCGTACGCGCGGGACAGCTCGGACGGCAGTAGATCCCCGTCGAGGTCACCCCGCAGAACACCCAGCCGTCAAAGCGCGGATCACCCGCTTCGATGGCCTTCCAACAGCGGTCGGACTCGAACGTCACGAGCGCCACTCTGGCACGTGCGGCGGCCGACGTCTCGCGGAAATCGGACTCGACGGTTGCCCCGTCCGATTCCCGCGCTTCGCTGCCCCTGTCAGTCGGCCGGGGGCACACCTCTCGATGAGCGCCAAGCCCTCTTCCGGACTCGAACCGGAGACCCCTTACTTACCATGAGCGCGCGTCTGCGGGTCCCTGCTGACGCTTCCATCGTGCTGCCTCTGACGTGCGCTCCATTGACGCCCATCGGTCGCGTGTCGCTGGTGCAGCTCCTGGCATCGACGTTCTGGACGAAGGCGTCTACGCGTTTGCCACAGGCCGCGATCGCCGACGTGCTCGCCGAAGTCCCACCGGCCTGGATCGAAGCGCGCCGCTAGCTCTCCCCTCAAGACCTGGTCAGTAATTCCGCGAGCCAAGTCCGCGCGATAAATGCCAGCAGGTGCGCAATGCGGCATCTCGCAGCTTTCCTGCTCGCCGGAGTTCCGCCGGAAGCCCGCTTTCTACTTCGCCTGGTGGCAGGTGGCGGACGCCCCTTAGCCACGGCTCCGGGTCGGCAGGCCCCGACCACGACACGTCGAGCCAACCTGACCGCCAGCGTGCGCAGGTCCGCATTGTGCTTGCGCAGCTCGAGATGCGCCGACGCCTGGCGAGCCAACGCGACCAGCGCCATCTCCTCCCGTTCACCTAGCTCGCGCGGCTCGGAACCAAAGACGCAGACGACGCCGATGGGCTGACCCGACACCACGATCGCGGCGCCCGCGTAGAACCCCACGAACGGCGGTCCCTCGACGAGAGGATGAGAACACCAGCGCTCGCTCTCCGAGGTATCGGACAGGCTCAGCAGACCGACGTCGGTGGCGATGGTCGCCGCGCAGAAGGAGATGTCCGCCGAGACGCTCGTGCCCTGACCACCGTCGACGCCGACGATGGACTTGGTCCAGTGCCGCTCGTCATCGACGAAGTTGACCGCCGCGATCGGGCTCTGGCAGCAGGCCGAAGCCAGACGGGCGATGTCGTCGTAGGCCATCTCGGCAGGGGTGTCGAGGATCGCGAGGTCGCGCAGGACGGCCACCCGGCGCCGGTCCCGCACCACGTCGCTTGTCGTGTGATCCATGGCGAATTCATCGACCGGGTGCCGCGACACCCCCATCCCCGATTCGGGGTAGGAGCGCGGAATGCGCTCTGCGGCTACCGCGTCACTGCCCGGCTTGCTCGAACGCCGCGCCCACCACGGCCTGTGCCGTGGCGCCGTACGGCGGTGCGAAGGCCTCGATGAGGTCGCCCTCACCGCGTACGAAGACGCCGCGCGGGTTGGAGAACTCGCGGAAGCCCTCGATGCCGTGATGGCGGCCCGTGCCGCTCTGCCCGACGCCGCCGAAGGGGAGCGACGGGAGCGCCCCATGCACCGCGGCCGCGTTCACGCACGCGCCGCCCGAGGTCGTGCGCCGCAGCACGTCGTCGGCCACCCCCTCGTCCTTCGAGAAGACGTACAGAGCGAGCGGGCGCTCGCCCGCGTTGACGTGCCCGATGGCGTCGTCGAGCTTGTCGTAAGCCTTGACCGGCAGGATCGGGCCGAAGATCTCCTCCTGCATGAGAGCGAGGTCGTCGGGGGGATCGAGCACGAGCGACATCGGCAGCTGACGCGTGCTGGAGTCGATCTCGCCGCCTTCCTCGAGCGGCCGCACGTCACAGCCGCGCGACTGGGCGTCCTCGATCAGGTTCTGGATGCGCTCGAGGTGGCGCTCGGTGATGATGCCGGTGTTGTTCTCCGAGGAGTAGAAGCTCGGCATGTTCTCGCGCACGTGCTCCTTCGCGAGGCGGGCGAAGTCGTCCATCCGCTCTCGCGGCACCAGGCAGTAGTCGACCGAGATGCACATCTGGCCGTTCTTGAGCGCCTTCGTGCCGAGCACCTGCTTGATCGACTCGGCGTCGATCGAGTCGTCGGTGAGGATCGCCGGGCACTTGCCGCCCAGCTCCAGCGTCACCGGCACGAGCTGCTCGGCGGCAGTCATCGCGATCTGGCGGCCGATCTCGGGGCTGCCCGTGTAGAGCAGGTGATCCCAGCGCACGCGGGTGAACGCCTTGGCCAGCTCCACGCCCCCAACGGCCACGTCCACGCGGTCCGCGTCGAACGTCGCCCGGATCATGTCCCGCAGCAACTCCGAGCACGCCGGCGAATGCTCCGAGGGCTTCAGCACCACCCGGTTGCCCGCCGCGAGCATCTCGACGAGCGGGCCGAGAGAGAGGTCGAACGGGAAGTTCCACGGGCTGATGTTCCCGACGACTCCCTTAGGCTGGGGCGCCACGAACGCACGGCCGCTGCCGTAAAGCGCAGGATCCGAGTAGCGAGGCTCCGGCGCCATCCACGTCCCGAGCTGCTCGGCCACGTACGCGGCGCGCCCGGCGACACCCAGCACCTCGATCAGATCGGTGGCGAGCGTGGGATGCACGCCGAAGTCCGAGCTCATCGCCTCTTCGATCTGCGTGCGATGGCCCATGACCATGCCCGCCAGCGCCATCAGCAGCGCCTGGCGCTCCTCGAGCGACGGGAAGGGATCGGCCAGGAACGCTGCCCGCTGGCGTTCGACGATCTCTCCCAGCTCTTCGATGGCGGCGGCGTCGCCGGCCCCGGTCGTGGTGCCGTGCTCGATGGTCGACATGCGCTCTCTCTCCCCCTGCTCGATTGCCTCCGAGACGACGATACTCCGCGGGCCGCGCAGCCGCGTAGGCATGAGGTGGGAGTGTCTCTCGCCGTCGACGCCCCGGCCGTGCCCGCGTCCGGCCACCCCGACTTCGACGTGGCGGTCATCGGTGCCGGGTTCTCCGGGATCGGCATGGGCGTCGCGCTCTCACGCGCTGGTATCGAACGGTTCGTCGTGCTCGAGGAGGGCGACGGAGCGGAGGACGTTGACGCCGGCGCGTTCGAGGCCCAAGGACAGGCCGCCCGCGCCGCAGAACAGGTCGATGGCGGTGGGTCGGCCGTCGCGGTGGCCGGTGAATCGGTCGAGGCTCGCCGGGTCCAGAACGTCCGGTGTCGCCGGGTGTATGGCGGGCCGGAGCGGGCTCGCGCGGTGGTGGGGGACCATCGGGCGACGATTGGGGTCGGCACGCCCTGTCAAGCGGCCTGCCATGGGCTCGGACACGCGGGCAAGTTATCCGTGGCTTCGGACACGCGCCCAGCGCGAGGGCGGCGCCGCTACGGCGGCTGCCGCCCCGGCCCGTGCGGGTGGCGGCCAGCGGACGGCCCACCGGTTGTTGCCCTCACCGGTCGGCTCACTGTTCCGTGGGCCGAGCGGCCGCGGCTTCTAGGACGGCGGAGTATTCCTGGGCCATTCGGGACCGGCGTGAGGCCCGTCGGCGGGCGTCGTTGACCTCGCGCAGGTAGACGGCTCGGGTGACGGTGGCGTCACGGTGACCTATGAGGAAGGCGACTTCATCGATGGTCTCGCCGGCGGCGAGTGTTCGGCTCACCAGCGTGTGTCGGAAGGAGTGCATCGATGGGACCGCCCCGCGTGGCACCGGGAGCGGGCGGACGTATCGATCCAGGTCATGAAGCGCGGGAAAGGTCGCGCGGCCGCTGTCATCGATGGCTTGGACCTGTGCCGTCCGCAGCGCCCGCACGACGTTGCGTTGAGCGAGCGGACGCCCGGTGCGGGTGGCGAACACGTATGCGTCCGGGCCCGACAGCGGGGAAGCGAGCTGGAGGCCTCCGCCGAACAAACGACGGCTCCTGGCTGTGGCGACGCCCGCCTTCCGCTTTCCATGCTCGAAACGATCCCGCTGATGGCGCTGGTGTCGCACCGAGAGCATGTGCCCGCCATGGCGTGCGCGTGGTCGTCGAGGCCGGTCAGGAGGACGAAGTAGGTGTAGGGCTCCCCGCCGCTCTCGCGAATCAGCCGGCAGAGCTCGGGACCGCTGATCCCGGGCATGTTCCAGTCGGAGATCACCACCGCGGGCCGCTCGCGCTGGAACTCCGCCCAACCGGCCTCGCCGTCGTCGGCGGACTCGCACTCATGACCCAGCCGGTCACGGCCTGGACGACCAGCATCCGCGATGTCGCCTCGTCTTCGACCACCAGGACGCGCACGTGTCTACGCCTCCGCGAGTTCCGCCCGGAGGGCCGTATCGGTTTGCTCGAACACCGCGCTCAGGCGCGAGACGATGACACCGGCGCCGGTGAGCGTTCCCGTAAGGCCACGCGCCTCGAGGTCGGCGCAGAGGCCGCCGAGCTCGACCGCACCGAGGTTGGCGCAACTTCCCTTGAGCTTGTAGGCGGCCCGGTGGAGGGACGCGGCGTCCTCGTCGTCGGCGGCCCGGCGCACGTCGGTGATGAGGCCCGGCGTCTGATCCGCGAAGGTCTCGACCAGACGGCCGAGGAAGTCGGCCGGGAGCTCCTCCCGCAGCCGCGCGATAACGTCGTGGTCCAGCGTGCCGTTGCCGTTGCCGTTGCCGTTGCCGTCGGCGGTCGTCGGCGCCGCGTCGTCGCCTGCGGGGAACCTCAGCCGCCGCTCGAGGACGTCGTCGAGCTCCTCGGTGCGGATCGGCTTGGCGACGTAGTCGTCCATGCCCGCGGCGATGCATTTCTCGCGATCGCCCTTCATGGAGTGTGCCGTCATCGCCACGATCGGCAACCGCGAGCCGCCCGCCTCGCGCTCGCGAATGACCCGCGTAGCCTGGTAACCGTCGAGCCCGGGCATCTGGCAGTCCATGAACACCGCGGCGTAGTCGTGCTCGCCGACCATCCGCACTGCTTCGCGGCCGTCGGCGGCGATGTCGACCCGGCAGCCCCGTTTTTCGAGCGTTCGCGACGCGATCATCTGGTTGACCTCATTGTCCTCGGCGAGGAGGACGTGCAGCGCGTGGTCTCCGGCCGCGGTCGCGGGCTCCCCGTGGGCCGGCTCGACGCGCGCCGGCGGCTCGCCGTGCAGGACGTTCACCACCGTGTCGTGAAGGTGCGACTGGCGGACGGGCTTGGTCAGGTAGCCGTGCGCGCCGGCGGCCTGGGCCGACTCCCGATGGCTCCCTGAGGAGGTGAGCATGATCATCCGCGGGGCGGCCAGCTGCTCGTCGGCCGCGATCGCCCGCGCGAGCTCCATCCCGTTCATATCGGGCATGTTGAAGTCGAGCACCACCAGCGGATAGGGGGCTCCGGCGCGGGCGGCCTCGCGGAGGACGTCGAGCGCCTCGCGGGCGCCACCCGCCTGGTCCGCGACCATCCCCCACGCCGATAGCTGCCGGCCGATGATCGCCCGATTGGTGTCGTCGACGACGAGGACGCGCAGCCCGTCGAGCATGGACTCCCGCAGGCGATCGGGCACCGCGACCGCCGGAAGCGAGAGGCGGAAGTGGAAGGTGCTGCCCTGACCCACCTCGCTCTCGACGCCGATCTCACCGCCCATCAGCTCCACGAGCCGGCGGGAGATGGCCAGCCCCAGGCCGGTGCCCCCGTACTTGCGCGTGGTGGAGGTATCGGCCTGGCTGAAGGAGGAGAAGAGCTCGCGCCGGGCCAGCGGCGAGATGCCGATGCCGGTGTCCTTGACCTCGAACCGCATGCCGTCCGGCACGGCGGGGTCGGGGGTCACGGCGACGACCACCTCGCCCTCGTGAGTGAATTTCACCGCGTTGCCGACAAGGTTGGTGAGCACCTGGCGGACCCGGTTGGCGTCGCCGCGGACACGCGCGGGCAAGGCGGGATGCACCCAGGCCGCGAGCTCGACTCCGCGGTCGTGCGCGCGGCTGGCAAGCATCCCGGTGGTTTCCTCGACCACGTCGGTCAGCGCGAAGTCGACCGAGTCGAGCTCGAGCTTGCCCGCCTCGATCTTCGAGAAGTCCAGGATGTCGGAGATGAGCATCAGGAGCGCATCGCCCGACGTGGCCGCGGTCTGCGCGTAGGCGCGCTGCTCGGGGTCGAGCGGAGTGTCCATCAGGAGGTTCGCCGCTCCGATGACGCCGTTGAGCGGCGTACGGATCTCGTGGCTCATGTTCGCGAGGAACTCCGACTTCGCTCGCGAGGCGGCGACGGCGTCGGCGTGAACGAGCTCGAGCTCCTGCCCGGCGCGCCGTCGCTCGGTGATGTCCTGCAAAAAGGCGTTGAAGGAATGGCCGGAGTCCGTCTCGAGAGCCGAGATCGTCAGCTCGACGGGAAACTCGTGGCCGTCACGATGAAGCGCCGTCAGCTCGAGGCGCTTGCCGATGACCGGCCCCTCGCCGGTCGTCAGGAAGCGCTCGATTCCCCGCCGGTGAGCCTCGCGCTGGGCCGCGGGGATGATCGTAGCGGCCAGGTCTCGACCGATCGCCTCGTCGCGGGACCAGCCGAAGCTCTCCTCCGCCTGTGGATTCCAGTCCGTCACGATGCCGGCCGCGTCGATCGCGACGAAGGCGTCGTGCGCGGTCTCCAGGATCTGTCGCGTCTGCCGCCCACTCGCCTCCAGAGCCGCCTCGGCCTGCTTGCGATCGGTGATGTCGCGCGCCGAGGCATAGATCAGGCCGTCGTCCAGCACGGCGATCGCGCTCCAGTCGATCCAGCGCCACCCACCGTCCTTGTTGGCATAGCGGTTGACGAAGTCGACCGTGACGTCACCCGCGCCCAGCCCGGCGGTCTCCCGCTCGGTCATCTCGCGGTCGTCAGGATGAACGAACTCCACGAACGGGCGCGAGCACAGCTCCTCCTCACTCCATCCGAGCGTCTCCGTCCACGCGGCGTTCAGCTTGGTGAACACCCCGTCGAGGCCGGCGGTGCACAGCAGGTCGCGCGAGACGTCGAAGTAACGGGAGTTGCGCCTCAGCTCGGCTTCCAACGAAAGACGTGCCGCCTCGTTGCGATCGAGACCCAGGGCGAAGTACCACAGCACTCCCCCGAGGACCGCACTGGCCCCCAGCGTCATCAACAGGAGGCCGACCTTGGCGCCGTAAAGTCCTTCCCGCTCGCCCATCCACCGCAGAAGGCCGAGCAGCATCAGGGTTACGATCGCCACCGGAAGCAGGCGACGAACCACCAGCCCTCCCGGGCCGTCGCTGGTCAGCAGGTTCTTGTGGCGCTTTCGCGATCGCGTGACGGCGAGGCGGGGCCTTGGGTGTTGGGGCACTGCTCGTGTCTCGTCTCAGGAGGGCGTGCAGGCGTGTGCCCTGCCTATGCATCATCGGCGCGGGCTCGGTGGAACTTGACCACGATGCGGGCTTTGACCGCCTCGTCCTTCGCCGGCGACGGCCCGTTGCGAAAGGACCTGGACGCGCTGGCCGAAAGTGCGGGAACGCGGATCGCGTGGACTTCACGGGCGCTCAGTCTCCCGATCAAGTGCGTGAGTTGCTGGACCGGGGGAGGAGTCCCTCGGCCTGCATGATCGCCAGTGCCGCGCGGGGTAGGTCAACGTGAGCGCGGTCAGGACGATTTTGGGGTCCCGTCGAGGGTCCCGGGGAGGGCTCAAGCGTCCCGTGGAGTCCCCTGTTTACGCCCGTTTCGACCCTGCAGTGGACCGCTTTGGACCCTTAGCTTTCGATGGTATGGATGGGGTCTCCGGTTCGTCCTGTAGGCAGGGCAAGCGGCCAGGACATGCTGCGCCATGCAGCCGGGTCACCTGCAAACGCGTACCGAATGGCGATCACCAACGCGTCCGCGCTCTTAAGAAGGCAAGAGCCGTGCACCTATGTCCCGACTCGGTTTGATCGCCGTCGCTAGGGAGTGGTTGCCGCGCTTTGTCGTCCTTGCGGGTCGGGGAGCGGTTCGGGCTCGGGCCGGTCGCGGCGATAAAACAGCCGACGATGCCGAGGGCGAACCCGATTGGGTTGAACATGTGTTCTCCCGCCCAGCGACAACTTGCGCGCGAAAGCGCCGCAGCCAACTGTCCTTTCCGCCCGCTGTTTTTAGCTCATTCATCCACTGACCGCGCAAGCGCGAATCACCTCCGGCTACGCCGATGGGCGGAGACCGGCGAGCCTGGAACGTTGTGGCGATTCCGTGAGCGTACGTTGCGCGGTCGTGGTAAGCGCTTCCAAGCCGCTTCCATCAGCAACCCCAGCGTGCGCCGTTGGCCGGTCGCGTGCCGACGAATAGCAGCGTTGCGGGTACTTCGTCGAAGCCCTCTTCCGGACTCGAACCGGAGACCCCTTCCTTACCATCGTCTACAGGGAGGGCATGAGGGGAAGCGACGGGCCGAGCAAAGCCTTGGACGTGCACCGCTTTTGTTGCGAGCACCTCGACCGGCGGCGACCGTCAATGCGCCGGCGATGTACCCGTCTCGTACCCGCTGCTGGGGACCGGGTTGTACACGCGGACGGTATCCAGGACCCGCGCGCGCCTTCAGGTTCGCGGGACCTTCCGGACGTCCAGCGTGACCGAGGCCCTGCGGGACCGACCAGGAACCGGACCCATAACCGCCGGGCTTCAGCGAGTAGTCCCAACACCGCCTCCTAATTCCATGATGGCGGCTCGAAGGGGTGGCCGTGGAAACCTGGAACGGCTGGCCGCCAGTGATGCGGTGCCGGCGCGGCTCGCTTCGCTGCGTGCCGTCGGGAAGGAATCGCTCCTATCGCCGTCGAAGTGTC
>JAABVA010000959.1_pt1 | contig 32601 bp, 35 predicted proteins | sample 5560331 | NCBI WGS metagenome assembly JAABVA01 (sample SAMN12812661, study PRJNA571458) | rock metagenome | isolation source: Antarctica rocks | place: Antarctica: Victoria Land, Mt New Zealand sud | collected 2016-01-07 | reverse complement strand
GCGCGTCAGCGTCAGGCGCTGGGTGTCCACCCGTGAGTAGTCGTCCATGCCGAGAATTATCGCGGAATGGTCCATCCCCCACACCGCAGGGGCCACCAGCCATCATTCGATTTGCCGTTAGACGAACGTCCACCGGTCACGATCAGCGAGCACACCGGGGCTCGCGGAGCATGATCGTTTCGCCCCGATCGGGGATCGGCTACCGGACCGCGGCGGCCGGGAGTACGCGCACGAGGATCAGAGAAGGGCCGGGCCAGTCCAGGCCGTCGTGCTCTTCCAGGGGCAGAACCCGGTCGTCTTGTAGAACTGTCGCGTGTCTGCGTATGGCTCGCTATCGAACGACGGTCCCACTGTGTGCACGGACAGCAGGCGGCACCCATTGTCGGTGAGGTCGGCGGCAATTCGCTCGACGATTGCGCGGCCGACGCCGTGTCCACGTGCGTCGGGCGCGACGGCGATCAGATGAAGTTCGGCTGCCTCCGGAAAGTGCCGTCGCACGAGCGCCACCCCGACAGTTGTTCCTGAGTCAACGGCCAGCAGGCTTTGGAATGCACCTGATCCAGCGTCGTGCTCATAGTTGTCGATCGCGTCCGGGTCACCGAACCAGTCGGGGAGTGATGTGAGGATTGATCGAACGGAAGACGGCTCTCGCCTGTACATCAGGTCGATGGGCACGTCGACATCCTCGCATCGGAGGACTCGTCGGATGCCGATGCCTGCTGGCCGGCCCGAGAAGACACGCACATTGGCCCGACCCGCTCGGCACAGCGGGGGCCTGGTCAGCTGTAGATCTACCGGATGATCAAGCGATTCGCGTGCGAGGCCCCACCCGCATGGCCCTACCCTTCCGAGGTGACAATCGCTATCACCGCCGCCGGCCTCAGCGACGTCTCGAGTTTGCTGGCATCGGCCGACGCTCTGATCCGAACCGACGCCGGAGTGTTCGACGCCCGCACAACGAATCTCGCGTGGGCGACGGGCGGCGGCCCGGCCTATTGCGCAGCTCTGGTGGCCGGCGGGGATGACTTCGCCCTACTCGCGCGAGACGAGGACGAGGTGATCGGGCACCTGGTGGGCCGCCGGCACGGCCCGAACAAGCTACATCCGATCACCACCGCCGAACTCGAAAGCATCCACGTCTACCCCGCCCATCGAGGACGTGGCGTCGGGGGACTACTTGTCAGCTCCTTCCTCGAGCGGGTCGCCGGGGCCGACCGCGTCACCGTGTCGGCGTACGCCCAAAACACGCGAGCGCTGAGTTTCTACGCTCGGCGGGGCTTCGTGGTCAGATCGGTGATCCTCGACCTGGATCTTTGACGGGATCCAGGGGAAGCCCGGGCTCCGATCCGCACCGGGCTCAAGCCGAGTCTTGGCTACGTTGCCGACCTGCGCCGGCGACGCCTCGTCGATGATCGCGCAGACGACCTTGCCGTCCGGTCGAAGTCTGCCCGCTCGGGGATCGCTGACCGGTCACGGATCCCGTTGCGGGACGAAGCGACCATATCCAGTCCGAGCGTGGAGGCCCGCACCATCGGAGGGCTGCTGGACGCCTTGTTACCGTCCGTAGTGACGACCGACAATCAAGCACGGTAGGTCCTCGCTGCCGGAGCCGGTGCGTCGTGCCGTTCATGTCTGATCCGTTGTCTTGATCGAGCCGCCCGAACTCGTCTCATCGTCGACATGCACTTTGACGATTTCGTGGGCATCCAAGGTGACGGTCAACAGGCTAACCGACCAGTTGCCCGGCGCGTTGATACGACACGCCCATCACTTTGCCGATGTCCCGCAACCCTAGTCCCGCAGCCCGCAGCTCGGCCGCAGCACGCCGAACCTCCGCGGCCGCCTCCGACTGGGCCGCAGCCGCCGTCAGGCGGAGTTCTTCCGCTCGCCTCAAATGGGCGTCCACCGAGGCTGGCGCGATGAAGTGCATCGTTACCGCGTAGGTGTCGGCTGGGACCTCGAGCATCACGGAGATCAGGTCGCGTGCCATCAGCTCGGCTTCCGCTGTGGTCCGCGCCTGCGTGACCCCCACATCCGGGACGTCGATTACCCAGAACTGGCCGTCCCGGTGTGCTGTCGCGTGGTACTCCATCATGCCTTCCACCAACCCTTCCCTAGCTTCTCTGCGGCTTGCTTGAAGATGACCTCAGCCATCTGGTCGGCGATGTCCGTGTGGCGAGCAATCGGAATCCGTTTGCCGCCAAGGTCGTACACCGTGTGCCTACCGCCTTCGCGGTGAACGCCGAACGGGATACCCGCTTCCGCTGCCGCAATGGCGATCAGCTTGATGAGGTCCCGGCGTTTGGTCATAACACTATTCTAGTGCACACCAGACACACAAGTCAAGGGTGGACTAGACGAACTTGTATTAACGCCCGTCACCTTGTCCGGTCGCTGACTTCTTCGGCCGCGTGGTCGACCTCGACCTTGGTGACATCGTTCAGATCCGGTCGGCGCCTACGACGTCGCTCGCGAGATGGCCGCCAACAAGCATTGATCCGCGATGGAGGCAAAGGTCGCGTTTCGGCGCCCCCTCCACCCAAAGCCAATCAGCCCCGCGTGCGCGGGGATCAATCCAACAACATCCCGGGCCAGGCGCATGAGCGGCGTCGGCGATCCGGCGTGCGACTTGTTCCCCGGTCTCTACAAGACCGAGCTGATCAAGCCACGTGGCCCCTGGCGGACCGTCGAGCAGGTCGAGGTCGCCACCCTGGAATGGGTCGACTGGTTCAATCACCGCCGCCTGTACGAGCACAACGGTGACATTCCGCCGGTGGAGCTCGAGCAGGCCTACTACGCTCAAAACAGGGTCCAGCAGTCCGCTGGTCTCTCAAACCAGTAGGTGTCCGGACATGCCGGGGTGATTCACCCGTCTCGCAGATGGAAGTCGTTGGTGCGCGTCGCCGATCGCGTAGGTACCCTTTGAATGTGCGAGAGCGGCGCTCGCCGCATCCCTACAGCTCATCTGCAACTATCTATTGAGCGAGTGCGACCCAGTGAAGGAGGACCGAGGTGAGCAACTTTGATGGTTCGGGCCGTGGTGGTGCTGTCGGATCGAAGATCGATGAGCAAGACGGTGTCGCTGCCCTCATGATCCTCAGGATGCTTGCAGACATGGCCAAGGAAGAGGCTGGCGCGCGAGTGGCTCGAACGAAGATATCGTGCGAGAGCATCGACGACCTCGCCTTCTCCGATGATGAGGAACTGCGTATCATCTCGGTAAAGAACACTCCTTTGACGCAACTGGCGCTTATTCGGGAATCTGCGCGTCTTGGCTGCCGCGAAGCAAATGCGGCAGAAAAGGGCAAAGTCCTGCGTATCGTCTGTCTCGTCGGTTCAGTAAATCCGGCTGCAGTCGCGCTTAGCGACGCATTGGATGAGCTTCGAGCGGTACTCAAGGGGCCCGTCAGGCCAGAGGAGACAATCAGGGATTGGAGTGCCCGACATGCAGTGACGGTCAAACCGGGACGCAAGGCGACAGCTAATAGTCCAGCAATCCTGGTAGAGCTGGAGCACGTGGAGCGCCCCGAGACATTCATGATCGAGGTCTTCTACCATCGGATGGACAGTGAGCAATATCGCGCAGAAGCCGTTCGGCTCATTCGAAAGATCGCACCTTTGACTGACTTCACGGACGAACGTGCCGATCAGTTACTCAACAAATGTTTATCCGACCTCGGCGAAGCGCGACGAAACCGGGGCACTATTGCACTCGCCTATTTCGTAGACTTACTCGCGGCCGCTACCGTACCACCGCTTGTTCAGGCGCAACTCACCAGGTACAGGTTGACTCGATATGGCTACAGCATCGACCTGGAGCTGTCGAGGCTCCTGGAGGACGACCAGAAGTTGTTGAAGGCCGCCCATTCGACTGCGCGACTTCGTTTCCATCAGGCACTAAAACGCGAGCTTCCGATAAGCCTGTTGAAGGGGCCCGTGCGCTGTATTGAATGTGGTCACGGGCTGATGGCGAATCGGTACGGATTTGGGGAGGGAGGAATTGCTTGTCCTAGCTGCGGATTTGCACCTTACCTTTCGGTCTTATATGCGTGTGATTGCGGCAACCCGGTTCTGCTAGTTGCGCAGCCGACACCGACTCTTACTGACTCGATGATTGAGATAAGTAAAGGGGCAGACACCGTATGCAGTTGTGGCCGAGCCGTCGATCGAACCCGTATGAATACCCGAGTTTTCGTGATGCAGCTTCCGTGGCCGCCCGAGAAATTTGACTTTCAGAAGCTCATCGATGACCGTGTAGAAGCGGGCATTCCCATCAAGATCTCGGATGCAAAGTGGTACGAGCCGAAAGCGACCTGGTCACTCGGGAAGGGCACACTGCAACAGCTGCCATTCGACTAAATTGTGGCGAGTCTCTCGGGGATCTGAAACCTGGGCGGTGTCAACTCGTGGAAGCAAGATCGGCCAGGAGTAGGCGCTCGAATGCTTCTCGTGGGTGAGAAATCCTAGTACTCGGGGTCGTTCATTCAGCTCGGCGGCGATCGCGTCCAGGTAGGGCTGATGGCTGGTGATCTCGTCCCCTTTGGGGAGGTAGTCGCGGATCATACCGTTGGACGCTCCTATGTTTGTCAAGCGGCGTGAATCTGTCGGTGCCCGCACCCCGGTGAACAGCCGGCCCATCCCGCCGTGCCGCAGCACCGCCATGTCCGCGATCGAATCCGCGCCGGCCACCATGGGGCTGCGTTATGCGTGCCCGCTCGAGCGCCGAAGGCCACCCCACCAGCTTCCTTCCTCTCAACGGCGGCCATCGAGCGCTCAACGACTGTCAGGCGACGCTGGCCCTGGCTCTGGCGGTGCTCACCAGCCACTGACCACACGCGGCCTACGGGGCCGGGCCGTCCGGCCGCCTTAGCTCACATTCCAGATGACTGTGAGAGAGTCGGCTTGCAATTACCGGATTACCGGCTTACCGTATCACCGTATACCCGGGTCATTGTGTTGAAGGTCTTCAGGGGACTCTTGCTTTCAGCACAGTGATCCCGGTTCATCCAAAGGAGTCGAGCAATGCGCATCAGTTGCGGTCAGGAACCTCGCTGGTACAGGGTCAACGTGTTGGATGTGGGCCGGGAGCACTTGGGCCGGTGCATCGCCGCCGCCGCTGCGGTCGGCACGTTGACCGCGGTCCACGATGCGTACTACAGCGGAAGTCCGTGCCGCACCTTAATGATCGACACAGTGGCCGGGGAGATTGCCACGGTCACCTACAGCGGCCGGGGTCCAGGATCCGCGCACCTGCCGTGGGCCAGCACGGTGCTGCTCAATCAGATCAACGAGGGCGGCAGGCTCAACCTCGGTGTGTATCCGCTCTTGTCACCCGAACGCCCGTGCAGGCCGATTGCTACCCGCGTCGGCTCGGACATTTGAGAGGGATTGTCGTGACCAGTGCAACGTCACCATCAATCAGTGCCCTCCGGGCTTGTTCCGAGTGCGGAACGGCGGCTTGCTATGCCGGCTGGGATGCGTGCCTGGAAGCAGTATCCGGAGTGACGGCTGGGGGTCCGGTCGGTGGCTCGCTACAAGTGGTGCGTCGCGATTGGCGGGCTCACCCCGCCGCCACGTCGGCCTTGTTCGGCACGGACCTCATGATGAGGGGCAGCAAGTCCACGAAGCGGTCCGACCTTCCCGGATCGATGGCTCCTGGGTTCGGGGCTGTCGGCGCCGGGTGGGCGCTCATCCTTCATGAGCCGCTATCCGGCGCTGACATCCCGGTACTGGTGGCCGAGCTGCCGCCTATGCTCGGCCGTGGCCCGCACGGCGACCAGGTCGACGTCAGGGTCGCGATGGCCCTGTCCGCCGGGATGGTATCCACGTTCGATCTGCGGAACGATCCTTTCCTGGCTGGCTGGTCGGCTCGCCGCAGTGATGCCCGAGGCATCGAAATCATTGCTGGAGCGGACGTATTTGTCACGACCAAGGGCCACTTACCGTCCCGTTGGCTGGAGTTGGCCGCAGAGCGTCAGGAAGTCGTGTTGGTCTGCGGCGTCGGGGTGATCACGTCCGGGCATGCGCCAGATCCGGCGGCGTTTCCGGCCGGGCGGTTCGCCACCGCCCGGATCACCTGGCGTACCCAAATTGGACAGAAACCGGGCTATCACCTGTTGGATCTGCGGCCGGCAGGATTTGCCCTGCCGGTACTCAGCTTTCCCGTTGATGAACTGCTTGCTCGCGGTCCGTTGCAGCAGTGGGGATTCGAGCACCTGGGTGAGCGGGACCCGAGCCAGCCTCTTCCGCTGTCAGATCGGCTTGTCGTCAGCTTGCACGCCGGGCCTGCTGACGTCGACGTCTTCGACGTCGGCGTCGGCGTCAGCGAAGTCGGTCAGCTTAAGCCGACGGCGCTCACTCCGATGACCGGGATGAAGGGCGCCGCAACCCGACCTGCTTGGGCGGACGCCGCGGCCGCCCAGCACGGTTGCTACATGCTGCTGGCCACCACCCAGAACGCGACGAAAGCGGCGCCGAGTGACTTGCTTCTAAGCAGCTGGTGCGTCATCACGCGGATCATCGGTGTCGCACCGGCGATGGACAGATCCACGGCAGTGACGCGATGACCGCAGCGCCGAACCCGGCTGTCCGGGAGATCACTACTTCTCGTGCTGGCCACCCTCGGGTTAACCGACGACGACGCCGCCGACCTGGCGCAACTGGAGGAGATCACCCCGGTCACCTTCGCCTGGCCGGGTTGTTGGAGTCGGCCAGGCGGATCCTGACCACCGCCGGCGCCACCCTGCTTCGAGGCGTTCTTGACTGAACAGCAGCACCGCCCGGGGGTTCTGCCGCCGACCCACGATCCTCGGCTAGCTTCCGTGCTGTCCGAATCTCATGGTCCAACGTCGCCACGTCTTACTGCGAGGTGCTACTACGCCTTTCGGATTCGTTGAGGCTGGTTGTGCCTCAGTTGCTGATCGCCGGACTCGAAGTCTTCGTGGAGCTCGTTCTCCGCCCACGCCGCCTCGCACTGCGCCCAACCATTAAGTTGGGAGCGCGCGTATGATGTGGGTACACCTTCCGAAGGAGCGCTCAGATGGCCACAACATCGACCCGCAGAACGGCGGCAAAGCCCACCGGCGGCCGCGTGTCCCGCCCGTTCGCAGGTCGAACCTCCGGTGATGACCGGGTCGAGGCCGCAAGCCAAACCCTCGCCCAGTTGCGCGGCTCATGGGGTCTTCTCGGCCCAGCCGTCCGTACAGAAATGGTAATCGCAGGGCTCGGGACGGCCGACGCCGCGGCCAAGCTGCTGGGAGTGTCGAAAAGCCAACCGTCGCGGTGGCGCACCGGCGAAGAACGGCCGAGCTCTGAGATGCAACGGCTGCTGCTGGACTTGGATCACGTCATCGGCCGCGCCCATCTGCTGTTCACCCCCGAGGTGGCCTTGGACTGGCTCACCGGATCGAACTCCTACCTCGATGGGGCACGCCCGATCGAGGTCCTCAAGCAACGCGGTTCCACAGAGGTCATCGAAGCGCTGGACGCCGCGATGCAAGGTGCCTACAGCTGAGGTGATCATCTACCGCGCGTTTCCCTACCTTCCCAGCGCCAAGCCGGGGGAGTCCGGCCACCCGCTGTACCTGCACCGTCCACAGGGCCGCGGCCGCGCCGACAACCCAGCCGAATACGACACCTGGTACTTCGCTCTGCAGCCGGAGGCGGCCATCGGCGAGATCCGCGGCGACCTCGCCGTGTGGCGGCCGGACACCTTCGCCACCCCGTTCCTGCCAGGCGGCTACTACGCCCTTGGCCGTTATCAGATTCCAGACGAGCTGCCGCTGCTGAATCTCGACGATGCTCAGAACCTCCTCGACCGCGGGCTACGGCCGACGCAGGTCATCGCCAGAAACCGACCCACCACTCAAAGCATGGCCCTACGGATCTTCCTCGAGGCCAACGCCGACGGAACGCGTAAGTGGGCCGGTATCCGCTGGTGGTCCTTTCAGCGGCCCCACTGGACCGTGCTCGCCCTCTGGGTCCCACCCCAACGGCCCATACCTCACAAGTTCATCGACGCCGATCCACTGGACCTGGACAACCCGTCAGTCGTTGATGCCGCTGTCAGCCTCAGCAAACCCATCGAGCTGTGAGCGGTCGTGGGTGTCAAACATCCTCTTGGCGGTGAGGTACTCCTGCAGAGCGCGAACGAACAGGGCCGGCATCGATACTGCGGCGCCGCCAGCGACGCCGGTGCGGGCTCGGGCCCATTCGACTTGATCGAGCGTGAGCGAGTGCGGGCGCATGGCCTGGCCCCGAACCGGGAGTGTGCGCCGGCCGGTAGGCAATCGGTCGACAGGCGGGAACGGTCCGCCATGTTTTCGCTCGAGTTTGGTCATAAGGGTGTTGAGGGCGTTGGCGGCCAGCTGCGATGGCGAGGGTGCGCAGCCGTCGGCGACCGCTTGTTGCACTTGCTCCCACAGCTGCTCTGGAAAGGACATAAACCGTCTGGTCGTGACGCCTGACTTGTCCGGGGGGGCCTCGTACGCTCCGCTCAATTCCTGATTGTCGTCGGCGGGAACGGCAGTGAGGTGGTCGATGACGGTCAGGGCCAGCTTGTCCAGGTCCAAGGCATCCAAATGTGTGGCGGTCCCGGCGAAGGGGAGCTCGAGCCGGTGGTCGTCGCCGTAACGGGCTTTGACGAGGCCGACACTGGGCTGGGCGTGGGTGATGTCGACCAGGACGACGGGTACGCGGCCGCGGGCGAGGTGCCAGGCCTGCGTACAGTCGCGGACCACCAGCCAGCCGCGAGTATGCATGGCGTCGACGACCTGGGCCCAGGTGGCTGGGTCGACGCCGGCGCCGCGTACGAAGATCACGGGTCTGGGTGCGGGCGCGGTCGGCGGCGGCGGTGTTTCCTCGAGAATCTCGTAGAGGCCGGCCCGATTGCGGATTCCGAGGGTGGCGGCGATCTCGGTGATCTGCGCGCCGGCCGTGCGGGAGTCGCGGATGGCTTGCCTGCGCAGCTGCGCTCGGAACTTGTCTGCGGTGTCCACTCCAGCCAGGTACGCCAGTGCCGCGGTTGGGTCGTTCACCCCGCCGCCGCCCGTCGGGTGATGCGCAGGTGCGGTGATTCTGTGTGCGTCAGGCTCATCGGGTCATCCTTGTCGGTGGGGTGTGGCCTTTGGAACGGCGAGGTGGGCGCGGGCAGGCCGGGGGGATTCGGCCGCCCGCGCCGGTGTCAAGCCGGCATCCGCTGAGCCAGCGCGGTGAGTTCGGCGAGCCGCCGCATCGTCTGGTCGGAGAGGGGGAGGGCGTTGCCGTCTTCGGCGACGCCGCCGGTGAAGACGACGACGCCGTAGTACGGCTGCCTGGTGAAGCCGTACAGGTGAGCGACCATGGTGGCGGCTGGGTTCGGGGTCACGTTGTTGTAGAGGCCTTCGTCGTCGAACCACATGTCAAGGCCCTCGTCAAGACGGACGAGGTCGACCGTGTCGCATCCGATCAGGCGGTACAGGTCGGCGAGCAGAGCGCCGGAGGTGAGTGTCGCAGTCGTGAGCATGAAGTCGCCGGTGAGGACGGCGGCGGTGATGCCGGCGGTGTCCGGGTGGCTCATAGTGTGTCGGGGTGAGGGACCATCTCCCTCTCGGTGTACCCACAGAATACGGTAATCAGTGCATAGTTCAAGCTGGGAGTGAGAGTTGAACCCGAACTCTCTTGTCGCAGCTAAGCTTCGACGATGGGCGGCGGCCCGACGCTTAGTCACGGTCAGGTGTTGTGCTCGGCCAGCAGGTCGTCAAGAACCCGAACACGTGCCCTGACTGCACGCAGTGGGTCCCTGTCCGCGACCGGTGTAGCTCGGTGCGCCCGGCGAGCCTGCTTGAGGTCCTCACCGGCCGCGATGCGTTGAGCTCTCAGATTGTCGCCGTACGTCGAAGTGATGTCCGGGTCGTAGTCGTCCCATTCGCGGCCGACCGCTCCTTCCTCGAGCAGTCTGCGTTCGCCCGTGAGGGTTTCAACCTCGATGCGGTGCCTATAGCCGCCGAGCACGTCGGGTGTGGTGGCCACGCCGCGCACGACGGCCAGGTTGGGGTCGACGATGCCGACGGCGTCGACTTGGGCAATCTGGCCGATCAGTGGTCGGCGGGATGCGGCGAGCCGACGGTTTCCCTCATCCGGGCTCATCATCGTTGGCGTGGCGTCCTGCGGTACTGGTGACATCGGAGGTTCTCCTCGGGTTGATGGAGTGATGGTGGCATGGTGCGTCGACAGTCAGTCGGCAGCATGGGCGTTGGGATTCCTCCGGTTCGAAGGTGAGAGACCTCTTCCCACGCGGTGTATCTCCACCCTACATTAATCGGTGCCGTGGTGCAAGGGCCGCGATTCGCGAGTATCAAATCCAAGCCGCCGGATGAAAACGCGAACTCACGCGCGACCTTCACGGGTGAGGGTGCCATCGCACAGGTCTTACGCATCCGACTTGCACGCGGCGCACTCATTACTGTATGCTAAAGATACACCGAGAGGGAGGAGGTCCCTCAACTAGAACAGGAGAACCGATGGGCACCCCCGCTCACCCCATCGCCGGCTCAGACGACACCGCCGCATTCCTAGCAACGGCCCCGCCCACCAGCCCGCGCGATACCTTTGCCCTGGCCCTCGCGGCGCTCGGCGCAGCCCTGGAACTCATACATACGGTAGGCACCGAACTGCCGACCCTTCCGTCGGACCCCGACGGCGAAACCGTTGGCAATCCCGACTGGTCGCCATGCTGCGCCGCCGGTGACCTGCGGGTCATCACCGTCGGCCTCGAACAGTGGTGCAGGATCGACGTCGTCAACGGCAAGTGGAACGCCTCGACCAACGGCTGGAACGACATGGGCGATATGACCGGTCCGGAGTACGTCCAGTGCGCGCGGCGCCGCCTTCGCCGTTCCCGACCAGCTGTCCTGGGACGGCATGTGAGCACGGATCGCGGCGCCGCTCGCGGCAACTTGACGCACTTTGCCGTGCCAGAGGCACGCGAGATGCTGTTCGACGAGATGCCGAGTTGCCCGGCCTACGGGGGATTGTCGTTCGACGGGATCGCCGTCAACGCCGATGATCAGCTTTACCTGATTGTGCGGACGCCGGGAGCGCGCGTATACATGGGCCCTGATCTGTCGACCGTCGCCCGCAGGACCCAAATCATCGTGGTGGCTCTAATCCACGGCCGAGTGATTCACCCTGAAAAGGGACCGGCGATAGCAGCATGGCTACGGGAATGCTGGGATTCGACCTTTGCCGAGATGCAAGCTGCCCCGAAACAGTGAGGCCCGGCGTGTCAGCCTCGCGGTAGCCAACCCGCGCATATCAGACTGACGCCGCGTCGATACCGACACGCTCGCCACCATCAACAGCGATCCGATCGGTCGGTCAATATGAAGCGGCGTCCCCGGCGACGGTCAGTGAATGAGTTGGGAGACGCGGCCTTTGGAGACGCCGAGAACGGTTGCTGTGTCGGCAACGGACAGTCCGCGGGTGCGGAGTGTTTGGGCGATTTGCCGCCATTGGGCGGCTGCTGCTTGCTGTTCGGCGGCAGCCGCGGCGAGTTTGTGCCGGGCGGTGTCGACGTCGAGTTCAAGGCCATCGAGCTGCGGGGTGATGTGAACGCCGGCGGTGGCAGCGTCTTCGTGACCGTCGATGGTCAGGTAATCGCGGATCATCCGTTCGGCGCCGGCGAGGCTGTGGGATTGGGTGACGCCGATACCGGCGATGTGCAGTTCCCAGCCGCGCTCCCAACGCACAGCTCGCACTTGGTAGCTCATGACAGCCATCCCTTCGGTAGGCATTGCATCCGGTCCGCAAGGCCCCGAATGACTCCAGGGCTGATCACGGTGTGACGTGGCAGTGGGGCAGTGTGCTTTCCGCAGGGGCAGGCCCACTTGTCGTGGTCTCCTCTGCCGGTTCCGATGACTTACAGGCAACCGGCGTTGCGGAGTGCTTTGAGAACGTCCCGTCGACTGCTCGCCTTAACCATCATGAGATTAGTATACCCCCCCTAATCTAGCAACGTCTAGGGGGGGTGTGCGTGTCTGTCAGTTCTTTTCCCCGACCTGGCCCGGGGAAGTTTCAGTGAACTCAGCGACGAGGTTGGACAGATCCTGACCATGGATCTGTCCACCTGCCGGCCGATCTGCGGAGGTGGGATTCACCCGTCCCACTGGTCCTGCTCAAGGGCATCTGCCACCCGTACACCGACCGGCGACCGCCGCTGTCCGGGATCGACGGTGACGTCCAATCCCCCAGCAACATCCTCTGGCTGCGGAACGCCAACCCGGACCGGTACCTGGTATCGCTGGCCGAGGCCGGAGTCATCGAGTTGGATGTCACCTTCGAGCTAAGCCATACCAGCAATCTGTATTACTGTTGATACGGCAGATCGGTTGATGTATGACTGATGTACTGCCGGCAGCGTTGGGTACGCCAGGCCTCACAAGATGGACAGAACTGCGATGGCGCCACCTCACCACCCGATGGCGGTACGCACACCAGGCACCTCGTGCAGTGATTGGTGATTCACCCCTGATGGATCAGATCCCACCAGATGCACCGCAGTGAACCAAGGCACCTCGTGTACCGCCGGACGTTCACCACTTGGACAGGTCACGAGGACTACTGCAACTAGGTTGGTACTCCAGGGTTTGGGGGAAGACGTTATTGACCCCGTGCATATAGGCGGCGGGCCCGCTGGTGTGGTTGGCCTGGAGGTAATCCGCGTATTTTAGTCAGAAAGCAGGGCCGGGCATGGAGTCTAACGAGTCAGCCGTCATCGCTTACGAAGCAGCTAAGACCAGGTGGGAGCACAACGTAGAACGTGCCTTTTTCGCTGAAACCTGGGAAAAGATCGTTCATGGCGGGGCTGCGTTCTGGAAGCTTCAGCTCAAGCGCCAGGAGCGCCGCGTTGATGAACTTCGGCGGGCAGCTGGAATCGGCGACGTCGTCTGATTGTCCCTGGGGGTGGGCAGTTAACGGCTGCTCCACCGTGCCGAACGGGGCTCTGCATGAGCGGCAGGCGGTCGGCGCGATCGACGAGTTCATTCAGGCGTTGCCGCCAATCGACTAGCTCGAAGGGGGCCGAGGCAAGCATCTTCGGCTCTGCGGCGTGGCCTACGATGCGGGCCACGGAGGGAGACTTGTGATGGCTGGGGAGCGCAGTTCCACGTCGACGTCGACGGTGCAGATGACGACAGCTCGCTATGCGGGCGATCGGTCGAGGGAGGTAGATGCGGCCATGATTGAGCATCATCGGGATGAGTGGCCGCAGCTCGCGTGTGTGACCGAACGCTGTGACTGTTTGGTTCATGCGGTGCATAAGGCGCCCACCGAGACCACCGCGGGGCGTAGTGCTCATTTTGCTCGTAACGCCACGAGTGTGCATGCCGACTGCTGTCATCTCGGGACGACCCGGCAGGTCGAGATTCTCGAGAAGATGAGCGGTGGAGAGTTGAAGGCCGTCGGGAAGCATCGAGATCCGTTGCGGGGGGACGTGTTCCTGTACAGGATTCCCGTCCCGGCGGCTTTTGATGAGACTCCTGAGCAGCGGCCGGGGCAGCCTCCCGAAGTTACGCCTTTGACGTTCGCACGGCAGATTGTGCCGATTCTGAACACCGTCGTGAAGATTGCAGAGTTGTATCAGCGGTATTCGGATAGCGATGTAGATCCGCACATGGAGTTTCAGGCTGAGTGTTCCGGGCAGCCGGTGGAGTGGCCGAACTTCTTTTACACACGCAACCGAGCGATCTGGTTCGCTCGCAGGATCCGGACCGCACAAAAGGCTCGTACCAAGTTGGATCCGAACATGTCGCCTGCGCAGCACAGGGTTTCGCCTCTGACGCATCCGGTTGCGGTAATGTTTCACATCGACCGCGCCCCTGTCGAGAGCCAGTACGGGAAGGGTGAGGGGTGGGCGAGGGGGCGCCTGCCGGTGCCCGCGGACCACGATGTCCCAGACGAGTGGGCGTTCATCGAGGGTCCGCTTGAGCGGCTCAAGACGATGTTCGCAGATGCCGGCACCGTCAGGGATTCGTTGTATCTCGGATTCGGTATGTGGACGGTGTCGAAGCCAACGCCCCGGTATCCTTTTGGTCGGCTCACGCTCGACGTCTCCGCACACCACACCTCGGTCTGCCCGATCTCCGGCGATATCACAAAGCGGGTCCGAACCCATTGGGCAGCAGGGCGATGTAACCCGGAGACACCGGTCATTCGACGAGAGCTCGACCAGTCACCGTAGACATCTCATCGGCTCGCTCTAGCCGATCGGTGCTGGCACTCCGCTGCGCAGATTTTCTGTCCAACGCAGATCAGCCAGTCGGCGACGCCCTGTTGCGCGCGGCCCTGTCACTTGGTTTTCATCGATGTCGGCTGTGACTTATCCAATTATCTGGCCTCTTCTGTTCGAATTACGTGGCCAGGTCATGCGCCGACGACAAGGACCTCGCTGGCGGCTTCGATGGCGTCGGGGGGTGATGGTGTCGAGGTTGTTGATGGTCATGATGCGGGCGACTTGGCTCACTGGTGCACCAGGTGTTGTCGTAGAGCCCGAACTGGTTCGCGAGCGCGTGCTGGTTCGGCGTCACTTTCGCACCGAACTGCGTGAGCGTGCGGTCGCCGTTACCCTTGGCGATGTCGCCGAGCACTTCCCCCAAGCACGACATATGGTATATGGAGCGCATTCCGGCAACGCCTTCCATGTGAATTGGCGAGTCGCCGGACACGTGCGGCAACGGGACCAGTGAGTCGCTCGCTGAACCCGTATCACTTACTGTGCAAATTCACATCCCTGTGGTCGGGCTACCGGGTCGGTTACTCGCCGGTTAATTTCATTTTGCCGGAAAACCGCCTGCGGTCTGCCAGGATCGGAGCATCTGAGCCACGTCTTCGCGGCGCTCGGTTTCCACGGCCTGGGACAGAGCTGCGGACATGCTTTCGGCCAGTAGCACTCGCGCGCCGGTGGCTGCCGACTCGATTGCCGCTTCCACCATGGCCAGACTCGAGATGTTCGACTCTACCGCGCCCATCGGTTGGTTGCCGGAGCGTAGTGCGTCGACGAATTCGCGTAGCGATCCGGCTATGCCCTCGCCAGGCAGACCGTCGCCGGTTCGGCCGGTATGATGGTCTTTGGTTCCCGCCGGGCTCGTCCTCGTGTCCTGGATCTCGGGGTCGTCATCGCCGTTCCAGCGCGCGCTGCCGTGCTCGGTACTGGCCCGCCATGCCCCATTCCAGGACGTCTCCAGGCCGGGACTGCACCAGGTTCCGGAGAAGATGTACCGCCCTCCCGAAGCCATCTGGAAGATGGCGGTGGATCCCGCGTCTCCGCGGTACCAGCTCCAGCCCGGGTTGTATTCCTCGCAGTAGACCGAAACCGGTTCCTCCTGCATCAGGAACCGGGCCATGTCGAGCTGGTGCACGGCCATGTCGAGCAGCAGCGGGTGATCCATGTCGTCGCGGAACCCCCCGAAGTGAGGGGCCTTGAAGAACTCGGTGGTCAGTACGCCGACGGGTCCGAGCGCGGAGATCTGTTCCTTGAAGTCCCACAGTTGTTGGTTGTACCTACGCGATTGACTGACCATGAACAGTTCGCCGGTTATCTGGGCTGCGGCCACCAGCGAAAGCCCCTGTGCTACTGATGAAGCGACCGGTTTCTCGCCCAGGACTGGAAGGCCTGCGAACAGAGCGGCGGTGGTGACCGGGTGGTGCGCCGAGGGCACGGTGACGTCGATGACCGCCTGCGCACGGGAGCGGGCGGCAACTTCGACGATGTCTGTCCCGATCGCGATACCCGGGTCAAGGTCGCCGGCGACCTGCTCGGCGGCCGCGGTATTCAGGTCGACCAGGCCAACCAACTCCACCTCGGCGCAATCCTGGATCGCGGCCAGCCACGCTTGCCCCATTCCGCCGACACCGACCAGGACGAGCTTCAACGGATGCCCATCGTTGGGGATTGTTCGAAACGTCATCATGGAGTAGTGGCCTCGTCGACCTCGATCGGGCCCTGGTAACCCTGGCCGCCGTAGAAATCGTCCGTGTCGTAACGCAGCAGGGTCGGTGTTGAACGCTCCGGACGCACTGTGGTGGCCCATTTGACCCCGTTCGAGATGACGCGGCGGATGTCGGGGTGAAAATAGACGGGAAAGTCCTGGTCACCGGGCGAAAAGTAGAAGATCTTGCCGAACCCGCGCTTGAACGTGCAGCCGCTGCGGAAGACCTCACCGCCGGTAAACCCGCTGATGAAGATGAGTTCATCGGGCACCGGGATGTCGAAGTATTCGCCGTACATCTCTTGCTCGTTGATGATGATCGGGTTCGGCACACCTTGAGTGATGGGGTGAGTCGCGTCGATGGTCCAGATCAGTTCCCGGTCGTGCTCGCTGCGCCACCGAAGGGTGCAGGTGGTGCCCATCAACTTGCCGAAGATTTTGGACCAGTGGCCCGAATGCAGCACCACCAGCCCCATGCCGGCCAACACGTGGCGGTGCACTCGGTCGACCACCTGGTCGTCGACTTCGCTGTGCGCGGCATGCCCCCACCAGGTCAGTACATCGGTGTCGGCTAGTACCGCCTCGGTCAAGCCGTGCTCCGGATCATCGAAAACGGCCGTGCGGACTTGTGCGGACTCGCCCAGGTTCTCGCGGATCCCGTCGGCGATGGCCCCGTGCATCCCCGTCGGGTAGCGCTCTGCCACATCGGGTTCCACCTGTTCGTGGCGGTTTTCACCCCACACCAGGACTTTCAACTGTGACATCGATGTACTCCTTTGTTCTGGACGAAATGAAATGGATCGGTCGGAAGGTTGCGCGCCGTCGCGCCTGGACGTGTCGTCGACGAGCTGGTCTACCGAACTTTTTGTGCAACTGTCGCGACGACCGGGTGGACGACTACACGTCAGGGCCGGCCCTGGTCACCGCGACCGGGAGTTCGGTCAACTTAGCTAGCTGAGCGTCCTCGCCCAGGGCGGACCCGACTCCAAGTACGCGGGCACCGGCCGCCAGGTAGTGCGCGGCGTTGTCTGCGTCGATGCCGCCGGTGGCCACGAATGACACCTGCGGAAATGGTCCGTGCATGGCCTTAAACCAATCCGGGCCCAGGACCGATGCCGGGAAAGCCTTGATCCAACGCAGGTTCAGGCGCAGGGCCAGCTGGATTTCCGAGCCGGTGGCCGCGCCTGGCAGGGCGGCCAGCCCGTGGCTGGCGGCGGCCTCGACCACCGCCGGGTCGAGTCCAGGGCTGACCACGAAGCAAGCGCCGGCGGCGGCCGCATCGGCGACTTGCCTGACGTTGACTACTGTTCCGGCGCCGACGAACTGGTCGGGTTCTCGATCGGTTGCGGCCAGCGCGGCCAGCGTGTGCAGGGCGGCGGCGGATTGGATGGGTACTTCCACCAGCCGCGCGCCGAAGTCCCACGCCCGGGCCGCCAATTGCAATGTCCGGTCGGTCGGGTAGCCGCGCAGGATACCCATGATCGGGTGTGCACCCAGCGCTTGGGTGAACCAGGTTGGTTGCGCTGCTGATGTTCCCGTGTCCGTCACCATTCTGCGAAACTCCCGTCGGGATAGGTCCAGGTCGGCGATCCGGGTTCGAGCCGGCCCAGTTGCACAGCGGCTCGTACGGCGTCCTCGTCGATGTCGACGCCCAGTCCGGGGCCGGTCAGGCGGGGAATGTGACCGCCAATCGGGGTCAGTGAGGTCGCATCTCGTAACAGCGCGGCGGCCGGTGCGGGCTCCAGATGCAGATTCAGGGTCTGTTCCTGGGCGTAGAAGTTCGGCACTGCGAACGCCAGTTGCAGGCAGGCGGCGAGCGCGAGTGGTCCGATCGGGGAGTGCGGGGCGATGACTGCGTCGTAGGTCTCCGCCTGCGCAGCGATGCGGAAGCACTCGGTGATTCCGCCGGCATGGGCGAGGTCCGGCTGGACGATGGCCACTCCGGCCTCGAGGACCGGTCGAAATTCAGTCCGTGAGTACAACCGCTCACCAGTGGCGATAGGAACGCCGGAAGCTTGAACCAGATCGGCGAGGAACCCGGAGAATTCGGGCCGTACCGGCTCCTCGGCGAATGCCACACCGAGCTCGGCAAGGCCTGGCAACAGTCGCCGGGCCAGCGGTACCGACGCTCGGCCGTGTAGATCGACGGCCAGGTCCACATCGGGCCCTACGGCGTCGCGGACGGCGCTCAGATCGGACAGCAGACGCCTGACAACGCCAGGCTTTTCGAGGTAGTCCAGCGCTAGCGGTGGGGCGACCTTGATCAGGTCGAATCCGGCTGCCGTGTGCCGCAGTGCTCGCTGGGGATCACCCATCGCCGCCGGGGAGTTGGCGTGGGCGTAGACGCGGGCCTGGTCACGGACCGGACCGCCCAGCAATTCATGGACAGGTTGTGACAACCAGCGGCCCTTGAGGTCCCACAGGGCCTGATCCAACCCGGCGACCGCGGAACTCAACACCGGGCCGCCCCGGTAGTACCCGCCGCGCGCCAGTACCTGCCAGTGCCGGGTGATGGGCAGCGGATCTGCGCCCAACAGATGTTCAGCCATCCGGTCGACGGCCGCTGTGACCGTTCGTACCCAGTTTTCCAGTGTGCACTCACCCCACCCGGATACTCCTTCATCGGTGGAAATCTTGACCATGGCCAGCCGGTTGGACAACACGAAGGTCTCTACGGTGGTGATTTTCATAACAACTCCGGCGGTGTGGTGTTCATTGGTCGGACACTTTGCTGGAGCGCCTCGGGCGAGACGGGCTCGGGCCGCGAACGGCCCGTTTCCGCTGCATTTTCACTCATTTCGTGTACGGAGTATCTCGGGTAGAAACTCAACAGAGCCTGGGCGCGAGTGGTAGCCACCAGCGCCCCGTTGCCGGCAAACCGGCGCCGGCGTGGCACTCCCGGCGCGTAACGGTCAAGAAGTTCCTCCGACGGCGTGGCCAGCAAGGTGTCGGCGGCGCTCAGTCCGATGACATGCGATCCCGGCACCGGCACGCGCAGCGCGGCCCACACAGCGGCCGCGGCATCCTCGGCTGCCAGGTAGGCCCACCCGGTGCGAACCATCTCCGCCGGGTTGGCCGCCGCCTGCGTCACGAACTCGGGTAGCGCCGCGAGTGGGCGTACCAGCGGCAGCCGTAACGCGATGACATTTATTCCCCAGGCACGGAAAGCCATCGCTGCCGTCATCTCATCGACGGCCTTGGACAGCGAGTACGCATCCGCGATGTCCGCCGGTAGATTCTCGTCGATGGGAAAATATGCCGGTAGAAGCAGGCCTGGGTTGAGGTTCACGCCGGAGGCGTTGATGCTGCTGGCGATCACGGCTCGTCTGATTCCGGCGGCTGCTGCTGCGGCCAGCACCGTGAACGTTGCGTTGGTGTTGTTGGTGAACACTTGTCGCGCCGAGCCGAGCGTCGGATGCGGGATCGCGGCCAGGTGGACCACGGCGTCTGCTCCGTGAAGGGCGGCCGTGACCGCGGCCTCGTCGGTCACGTCCGCGGCGACCTGTCGGATCCCGTACGTATCCGCCGCGGACGCGGTGACCTGCGCATCCAACGCGGTCACGGTGACCTTCTCTGCGGCCAGTCGGCCCACCACTGCGACCCCGACGGTCCCATTGGACCCGGTGACCACAACTGAGCGCGGCGAATCGCCGGGTGCGGTCATCGGAGAATGTCCGTCGAAGCAGTGAGAACGGCCAGCTCGGCCGACGTCGGCAGACCCTCCCAGTCGCCTTCTGTGGCCACCGCGATCGCGCCGACCTGGGCTGCTTGCGTCAGACAGGCCTGTTCGCCCCATCCGTGCAACATTCCGGAAAGGTATCCGGCGGCGAAGGCGTCGCCGGCGCCTACCGGGTCAACGGCCGTCACACCGAACGCAGCTTGGGTGAGAACACCGGAGCTCGTCGCCGACATCGCGCCCTTGGCACCAAGTTTCAGGATCACCCGCCGGGGGCCGACGCGTAGCAGGTCCGCGGCCAGCCCGTCGAGATCGTCGGCGTTGCTGAACAATCTGGCCTCCGGGACGGTGGCGAACACGGTGTCGCAAAGGGGCAGGAGGCGCCGGGCCCGGTCTTGGAACGCGGCCGCGTCGGGCAGCGCGGCGCGGTGATTGATGTCGAAGGACACCGGAACATTGGCGGCGCTGGCGGTTTCGGCGGCTCGTTGGGTGGTGTCGGCCGGGCCGGTGCCGAGCCCGAGGGTGATCCCGGTGACGTGTAGCAGTCCGGCGTCGCCAATGACCCCTTGCGGCAGATCGGTGGGCGCCAGGTCGATGCCTGCCGACTGGGACCGGTAGTACCAGACCCGGGTCCGGTCGGCTGTTCTCCGTTCGGACAGCAGCAGCGCTGTCGGCCGGTTAGTGTCCACCCGGACCAGCACTTCCAGGCCCTCGGCCCGCAGTTCCCGGACCACCATTTCGCCCAACGGGTCTGCGCCGACGTGGCCGATCCAGGTGGCCGGCAGTCCGAGCCGCCGCACCCCGATGGCCACGTTGGACTCCGCACCGGCGAGCGTCAGACCCAGTGAGCTTCCGCGGGTCAGTGGTCCGGGTGATCGTTGCCGGAGCACCGCGAGTGTTTGCCCGACGGTGACCAGGCCGCGCCGGCTCATTTCACCGCGCCGGCGGTCATGCCGTCGATGACCTGCCGTTGGAAGATCAGAAACAGCACGAACAGTGGCAGCACCCCCAGGAGCGCGGCCGGGAACAGCTGGGTGGGTTGCAAGGTGTGCGGGTTTGCGAAGGAATACGCATTGGCCATGACCGTGCTCTTGCCGGGGTCCTGCAGAAAAACCAACGGAATGATCAGGTTGTTCCATACCTGTAGGGAAACAAAGGTCAACAGGGTTCCGGTGATCGGGCGCATGAGTGGAAACACGATGGTGAAGAACGTCCGGAACGGTCCGCACCCATCGATCGCGGCGGCTTCCTCCAACTCCGGTGGGACCTGCCGGATGAAACTGCTGTAGAAGAACACCGATACCGGCAGGCTCAGCGCCGTGTAGATGATGATCAAGCCGAGCCGATTGTCCAGCAGGTGCAGGTTGCGCATGAGCAGGTACAAGGGACCGATGATCACGAAGACCGGGATGGTCAGGCCGATCACGAACAGCCGATAAACCAGCGAACTCCAGGCCGCTGTGATCCGCGCCAGCGGATAACTGGCCATCGCGCCGATGATCGACACCGCCAGGCAGGAGAACACCGTGAGTAACACGGTGTTGACGACGCTGGAGAAATAGTGGATCTCGTCGATCGAGATCCGGTAGTTGTCCAGCGTCAGATGCCGTGGCCAGCCCAACGGATTGGCCGCCAAGTCGGTTGCCGTTCGGAACGAGGCGACCAAGGTGAACAGAAACGGCATGATGAAGGCGATCGCCAGCATCGCCAGCACCACATCGAATACCCGGCCGCGCCAGGCCCGCCTGTTGCGCGACGGCGTGGAATCCGGTGGCATTGTGGCTCGCGGCGACTCGCGCCGCACTGTCGCGCTCCCGGTCACAGCGCCCGCTCCCGTCGACGTAGCAAAGTGGTGGCGGCACTGGATATCACGACGACGACGATCAACAGCACGACCGCTGTTGCGGCGCCCATGCCAAAATCACCGTTGTTGAAGATGTCCTGGTAGATCAGTAGTGCCAGAGTCTGGGTCGACCCGACCGGGCCGCCGCCGGTCAGAACCAGCACGAAGTCGAACACGCCAAGTGATCCAATCAAGCTGAGCGTGATGTTAACGGTGAGCGCGGGCGCGAGCATCGGCCATTCGACTCGCCAGAATCGTTGCCAAGGATTGGCGCCGTCCAACTCGCAGGCCTCGATCTGCTCCGTCGAAATTCCGGCGTATCCGGCCAAGAAGATGATGCAGGAGTATCCGGCGAACATCCAGATGTTCACCACTGCGATAGCGAACAGCGTGATCGATGGTTCGCCCAGCCAGACGTGTTGCCAAGAAGTGAGCCCCACCGCTGCCAGTAGGTCGTTCAACCCGCCGTCGGGTCGGTAGAGGTAGGACCAGATGAAGGAGGCCATCACCGGTGAGATCAACGCGGGTAGCAACAACATGGTGCTGACCGGGCGGCGGATGCGACGGCGACGGTTGAGGACGCTGGCTGCGAGCAGACCCAATCCGGTCTGCGCCACGAGTACGAACCCGGCGTACACCAGGGTGTGACGCAACGCCGCCCACAGGACCGGGTCGTGCCACAGGGTGTGGTACTGCTTGAGTCCGACGAAGTTCTGCGTCGGACCGCCGGTGTTGTCGGTGAAGCTGAGCAACACCCCCTGGAACAGCGGGTACAGCACGAAGACGCCGTAGACCAGAACCGCGGGGAGCAGGAAAAGCAGCGCCGTGAGGCGGGAGCGACGTCCAAACATTTCGCCTCCCTGGAAGCAATCGATTGCCGCTAGGTCCGGGGCCACGCCGAACGCGGCCCCGGACTCTGAAATTACCCAGTGGGATCAGGTTGAGCTCAGCCCTTGGGTGCCGCCGCCGACTGGATGGCATTCACGGTCGCCGCCACGTCGGTAGTACCCAGCAAGAAGCCCTGCAGGATCGATCTGATCTTGGTCTCCGGATCGGCCAGATCCCAGCTGTTGGACGGGAACAAGGCAACCCCGCCGGGTCCGACCGACTTCGTCATGGGGGCGAGGAAAGCGTCGGTGGATGCGGCGCCGTTGAATGGACTGATGGCAGCCTCGGCGGACAGATACGGCGCCAGGTTCGCTGACTGGGCCCAGAAGTCCACGTAGGCCTTCGCGGCCTCCGCCTGCTTCGACTTGGCATTCACGGTCCACATCGTCCCAGGGAACACCAACACACCGGGTGCGACTCCGGACGTGCCGCCCGGCCACGGGATGAACGCCAGCTTGAAAGGGGCCTTCTTGATGGCCGCGGCCGCCCATGACCCGCCGGCAAAGAACGCCGATTTGCCAGCCATGAAATCAGGTTGACCGGTGGTCGCCTCGTCGGTGCCGACCGCTTCTTTGTAGTTGACGAACCCTTTGTCGCCCAACTCCTTGATCTGTTCCAACGGGGTGGTGTAGGAGTTCGGGAAGGTGACCTTGCCGGCCATGAACTGCTGATCCCAGTCCGGCGTTTTCTGATACACCGTCGTCGCAGCGGACATCAGCATGACGAACTCTGCCATGAAGCCCTGCGCGTCTGGGAAGGAATATCCTGGCAGGTTAGCTGCTTTCAGCTTACCCAACACACTGAGAAAGGTCGGCCAGTCAGTGGGCGGCGCGGTCACGCCGGCCTTGGCCAGGATGTCCATGTTGACGTACACCCCCACCGGGCTCAGCTCCATCGGCGATGCGAGGACCTTGCTCTGGTAGGTGACGAACGGCTTGAGACCCGACCCAATCTGGCTGGTCCATCCGGCCGAGGTCAGGTCCGCGAGATAAGCGGACTTACCCCATGCCTGGACCTTCTGCGGATCGGCCATGATGACATCGGCGGCGTTCCCGGCTAGCAACTGCGACTGCAACTTCTGCTGATACACATCATTCGGTGGGACATAGGCGTATTTCACCATGATGTTCGGATTGGCCTTGGCGAAGGCTGCGTTGATTTGGTCGACGTTCGCCGGTTCCGCGCCGCCACCCTTCCAACCCTCGACGCTGATCGTGACCGGTGGGCCGGTATAGGCAGCAGCGGCAGCGCTGGAGGAACCAGCCGAGCCCGGGGCGCTGGTAGCAGAGGCCGGCGCGGCGCCCGACCCGGACGACTGCATCGATGCTGCCGGGGCCTGCGCCGCGGACGTCACCGACGCTGCCGCACGCGCCGCCGCGGATGACCCGGCTGCAGTAGAGCCAGATGACGACGAGCCGCACGCGGCCAGTGGAGCGATCAACGTGAGTGCGGCTGTGGCCAGAGCGAGTGGCCGGCGGAGACTTCGCATGCGAGGAGCCTTTCTGAGGAAGGGAAATGCCTGGATGGGTCGACGGTCGGTCACGGCTGACCGGTCACCGTCGACGGTCGGTCACGGCTGACCGGTCACCGTTGCCGGCCGGGACACCTGGCGAGCACTGGGCGGGTCGGGGGCCGTGCGCCACAGAACTGAGGCGTAGCCCGGCAAACCTGGCCAGCCAATAGATCGACCGCGCCAGCGGGTGACCTGTTGGTGGCCGCGGCCGCCGCAGCAGTCGGCTTCATTGCGCTCCTTGACGTCGTCGTCTGTTCGGCAGTGACGTTATCGATCCCGGCGTGCTCTGCGCAAGAGGCCACGTCAGATTGAAGGTATCGATAACATAACCTACAGTCCGTGATGTGACCCGGACCGTAAATCCCTTAGCTGATACAACTACTCGTTACGAACCGCGGCCGCATTACCGGGCCGTGCAGGGCGCGGTCGGTCGCGGCTGGCAGGCGGCCGCGGCCACGTTGGCCTCGGGCCAGCGATGTCTGGCGGTCGACGGCCCGGCGTCGCTTGACTGGGCGGCGACCATCCGGGACGTGACCGCCGCGACATCGACCCACTTCGGCGGGCCCGTCAAGACCATAGACATGCGGACAGCAGGACGCGAATGGGCGGAAATCGTCCGCTTGACCCGATCGCCGGACCTGGCCGAGGACCCGGACTTCGAACACCTGGCAATGGGCGCCCTGAGCGAGCTGCTGCGTCCGGAACTGCTGACCAGACCCGAAATCGCTGCTGCAGGCGCCCTGTTGATCATCGGCCCCGGCGCAGCGGCGGTGCCGGGCGTCCGGACCCTGTGGTGGGCCGATCTGCCAAAACGCTACGCAGAGCAGGCGGTCGCCCGCGGCACAGGTCGCAATCTGTTCGCCCCTGATCAGGTCCTTGCCACGACCAAGCGTCTGTTCTACATCGACTGGCCGCTGCTGGACCGGCACCGCGACGAACACATCGATGAGGTTGATCTCTGGCTGGATCTGCAGGACCCAACCGATCCGACCTGGCTACCGGGCGATGTCCTGCGGGCCACGGTGCGTTCCCTTGCGCAGCAGCCCATTCGCACTCTGCCGACGTTCAACAGCACCCCCTGGGGCGGCCAATGGGCCCGACGGAATCTCGGCCACAATCCAGATGGTCCCAACACCGCCCTCGGTTACGAATTGATCGCACCGGAAAGCGGTGTCCTCGTCGGCGAAAACGCGGACCGAGCGGTGGAAATCCCCTTTCAGCTACTGGCTGCGCTGGCGCCGGTCGACCTGCTGGGCGACGAAGTCCACCGCCAGTTCGGCACGTCGTTCCCGATCCGGTTCGACTACCTGGACAACGTGGACGGCGGCAATCTCTCGGTCCACTGTCATCCCCAACCGGACTACATGCGCGAGGTGTTCGGCTGGCCCTACACCCAGCACGAGACGTACTACGTGATGGTCGGAGGAGAGCGGAATGTCATCTTCCTTGGGCTGCGAGAAGGCGCTTCCCCCAGCAACTTTCACAAGGCGGCGCACGGCGCACATGCCGAAGGGTTACCGTTCGACATCACCGAGTTCGTGCAGACATTTCCGGCCGAGGAACATCAGCTGTTCCTCATCCCGGCCGGTACCCCGCACGGCAGCGGCTCCGGCAACGTCGTGCTCGAGGTCAGCGCCACCCCCTACCTGTACTCGCTGCGCTTCTACGACTGGCTGCGCCGGGACGCCACCGACCGGCAGCGGCCCGTACACGTCGACCATGCTTTCGCCAATCTGGACCCCACGCGGTCCGGACAGGCGATAGCCGACCAGTTGGTGCAATCACCGCGACTGCTGACCTCCGGCACCGGATGGCACGAAGACCTGATCGGCAGACTCCCGGACATGTTCTTCGAAGTGCACCGATTGGAACTGGACGCCAGCGCGGTAGCCCCCCAGCACACCGAAGGACGATTCCATGTCTTGACCCTGGTCGAGGGCGATCAGGTCGAGATCGTCACCGAGCGGGGCCACCGCCACGGGCTGGGCTATGCAGAGACCATAGCGATCCCGGCTGCGGTCGGACACTATAGCGTGCAGTGCGCGGACAACCGGTCCGCACGCCTGGTCAAGGCACTCGTCAGATGAATTCGGACAAAGGTTGAGCACACGCGAGGACAAACCACCGCCCGCGGTGAAGATGCGTGACGTGGCGGCTCGCCTGGGAGTGAGCCCGATGACGGTTTCCCGGGCCATCCGGGGAGAGCGCGGCATCGCCGAACCGACCCGGGCGCGCGTTCTCGCCGAGGTCGCGGCCCTGGGTTACCGCCGCAACGACCTGGCCCGGCGGTTGCGATCCGGGCAAGCCCACGAACTGATCGGCCTGGTCGTCACCAGTTTGGCCAACCCGTTCTACGCCCAACTGGCCGTAGGCATGGAGGAAGTGGCCACCGAACAGGGGTTTGGGTTGCTGATCGCAGCCACCGGGGCCGACCTGGGCAGAGAACGCGACCTGGTCGCTGACATGGCCGCCCGCAGGATCGCCGGACTCGTGGTAGTTCCCTGCAGCAATGATCACGATCACCTCCGAGCCGAGGCGCTGTCCGGCTCACCGGTCGTTCTAGCCGCAACCCCGCCGCGGGGCATCGAAGTCGACTACGTCCTGGTGGACGACTTCGGCGGCATGTACGCGGCCTGCCGCGAACTGATCGCGCAGGGCCACCAACACATCGGCTTCCTGGGATTGCCCGCGGCATCGTGGACGGGATCGGAACGGTACCGAGGATTCGCTGCCGCCATGGAGGACGCAGGTCTGGAGATCGACGAGAGCAGCGTCCACCGTCACCGCAGCGAGGTCGACCAGGCCGAGGCCGCCGCTCGACGCCTGCTCGCGCAGCCTGAACCGGTGACCGCCCTGCTCACGGCCAACAACCGCAACACCATCGGCGCCCTGCGGGTGCTCCAACAACATCGAGCGCCGATCGCCCTGGCCGGGTTCGACGACATCGAATCCGCGGACCTGTTCCGGCTTCCGTTCAGCCTGGTCGCCTACGACGCCGCACAAGTCGGCCGCGAAGCCGCTCGGCTGCTGCTCACTCGCGTCGGGCCCACCAGCCCGGAGAGCGTCGCCCCCCACAGCGGCGGTTCGCAGCGGGTCATCATTCCGACCCACCTGGTCACCTACCCCACCCTTGTCACCCGATGACCGGACCGGCGGGGCGCGCACCCAGGCCGGTGCCCGCGATCGAGGTCGGCGGTTCGCACGTGACCGCAGCATTTGTGGACCTCGCATCCGGGAAGGTGGGCAGCCGCGTGCGGCGTGACCTGGAGCCCGACGCCGACGCCGAAACCCTGCTTCACACCATCGCTGCTGCCGCAACGACGCTTGGCTGCGCCGCCGAGGCGGTGTGGTCCGCGGCTGTTCCCGGCCCGTTCGACTACGCCACCGGCGTCGCCCATTACCGCGATGTCGGCAAGTTCGAGTCACTGACCGGAGTGCACGTCGGGATGGAGTTGATGACCCGCATAAAGCCCCACCCGTCATGCGTGCGATTCATCGGGGACGCAATGGCCTTCACCCTCGGCGAGTACCACTTCGGCTCGGCCCACGGCCACAGCCGCGTGGTTGGTATCACTCTGGGGACCGGCGTCGGGACCGGTTTTGTCGCCGACGGCCATCTGGTGACCGATGGTCCGGATGTGCCAGAACAAGGCCGCGCCGACCTACTGCTCATCGGAGGAAAACCGTTGGAAAACACCGTTTCCACCCGGGCTATCAGCGCCGCGTACACATCCCGCACCGGTCGCCGCGTCACCGAGATCGCCGAGATCGTGCGACACGCCCGATCCGGAAACCCAGCCGCCGCGCAAGTACTCCACGCTGCTTTTAGGGCGCTGGGCGTTGCATTGGCGCCGTACCTGGCTCGCTTCGCCGCAACGGCCGTAGTGGTCGGTGGCGGCGTCACAGCCGCCTGGGACGTCATCGCACCGTCCCTACAGGCCGGGTTGGCCACAGCCGAACCACCCCACCCGATGATTGTGCGCAGCGCGGACACCGAGGCGGCCGCGTTGCTCGGCGCCGCGAGCATCTAACGGCCGCCGCATAGGAGTACCGGCCAGGCCGCGGGCGGCCAACCAGATACCGGTGCGCAGGTCGCCCAGTCCAACTACTACGAACATGTGCGGGCCCGTCCCCATCGCCGGGGAAGGCCGATGAGGGTCTGAAACCCTGATCAGAGGCGTCGAACCGGCGAACTGCAGCGTCTATGGGGCGCGCAAAGTCTGGCTGGCCATTCAGCCGACAGGGCGTGCCGGTGGCGCGGTGAAGAGTGGAACGGGCGGTGCGATGGACTGTGAGCCGTCCTCACCCTTGAATTGTGACGCCCGCCACGATATCGTTACCACGTCCTCGCCGAGGGTCTCTACGCACGGCCGTTCTGGGGCCCGACAGGATCCCAATCACGAAAGGAAACGTCGTGGTGAGCCGTACCACTTTTTCGCGTCGCAGTATATTACGTACGATAGCTATCGCACCCGCCGCCGCATTCACATTCAATCAGCCTGCGACAGCCCAGCCGACCCCGACGACGTATTACGTCGATCCGAACGGCAACGACAACAACACGGGTACATCGACCGCATCACCGTGGCAGACACTCGCCAAGGTCAATTCGGTCACCTTCCATGCAGGCGAGAGCGTACTCTTCAAATCGGGAAGCACTTTCGTCGGCCAATTAGTTCCCCACACCGATGCAACCCCCGCGAACCCGGTCATCTTCGCAAAATACGGTTCTGGCAATAAACCTATAATTATGGGAGATGGCACGGGCCGCAGGAGTATGCATTCCGGTTACACCGAGTCCATGATTTACATCTACAACACGGCGAACGTGGAGATCCAGAGCCTTGCAATCACGAGCACTCAAGCAGATACTTCGACCTACCGAACTGCAGTCTACATTCGCAATAACAACGCAGGTGTACTGACCCATATCGCGATTAAAGACTGCGAAATATATGGAATCAGGACAAAGATTGATAGCGATGACGGAAGATTCTTCGGCGGCATCTTCGTCAATCAGTACAGCGATAATGATACCGCGAATTTCGATCAACTTGTCCTAGATCGCAACTATATTCATGACACCGACATGGCTGGAATTTATACTCAGGCCTATGACGAAAGCCGGGGTGCATGGGATCACCCTAACAGCGCCAAGTCGACCAACGTAGTCGTGAGTAACAACACCGTGTCCACGATCGGAGGCGACGGAATCGTGGTAAATTTTACGTCGCAGGCAATAGTGGAGCATAATGTAGTGAGCAACGTCACAACACACAATGTTGGAGCCTTCGCGGCCATTTGGACTGCGTGTAGTGACGACATAAAGATTCAGTATAATGAGGTGTACGGCACCAACTTGTCCGAAGATGGTATGGCCTTCGATGATGACCTTTATACCAATCGCTCGGTGTTCCAGTACAACTACAGCCATGACAACGCGGGCGGGTTTTTTCAATCCATGATGTCAGGGCGTGGTTATATCGTACGTTATAACGTCAGCCAGAATGACTCGACAAGGATTTTTAGGCGCCCCTATGTCGGAAAGCACTACAACAATGTGATCTATCTGGACAGTGATCATTCGACGCCGATCACAGCGGACAATATCGACGCCAATTCTGAGTTCTACAATAACATTGTCTACGCGGTGGGTTCCACTTCATATCCTGCGTCGGGTGGGATCTGGAACTCTAACAGCTTTTATGGAGCGCACCCTGCTAGTGAGCCCACTGATTCCGCGAAGATCGTTGCAGATCCTCAGTTCGTGAACGCCGGCGGCGCAGGAACGGGAATTAGCACGGCCGCAGCTTACAAGCTTCAATCGACATCGCCCCTGCTCAATAAGGCGAAGGACGTGGGTTATAACGGTACGGGCGCTCTCGACTTCTTCGGCGACGTGATTCCCAGAGGGGCACACAATTTAGGTGCGGACGAGTATCGTGCAGTTGGGGGCCCGGTCGTCCTAGTTGCCAATCCTGGTTTTGAGGTGGATCTCGCTACTCCCACTCCTACGGGATGGTCGACGTATAGCGGGTCGGGTTCGACGAGTGCGAGTTACACTGAAACCAACGGCGGTGGACATAGTGGCTCGTATCATCTGACGCATTACAGCACTTCTTCGACCTGGAATGTATATACATTCCAGACGGTCACCGGGTTGGTGAACGGCGCATACACGTTGACAGCGTGGGCGATGAAATCGGGTAACGGGTTCAATGCCTGCACTCTTCAGGCGAAGAACTACGGTGGCAGTCTGTTGTCGGCATCTGTTCCGAGTTCGTCAACCTGGCAGAAGGTGACTATTTCGAACGTAGTTGTGACGAACGGACAGATCGAGCTAGGCTTTTGGACCGATGTCGTGAACGGGAGTGGCAACCCATTCGTGTACATCGACGACGTCACCCTGGTGGCGAACTAGGTGGTCGGTCGACTGATCGCGACGGTTGACGGTGAGCCGATCTACGCCGACGAGTTCGATCTAATTTTTCGGAATTGTGTTCGCGCGAGGATTCTCACGGACTTTGCGAGCCGGTCCGTCGATACAAATGACGCGAGTTTTTGGGCGACTGACTTCGACGGGCGGATACCTCGGGTGCAGGCGAAGGAAGAGACGCTCGAAGAAGCGGTCAGAGTTAAACTCCAGTTTATGCGGGCAAGGGACGCCGATATAGTTGCTGATATCAGCTACCAAACCTTTCTCGATCGACTTTCCGAAGAGAATCGGAGGCGGGCGGGGGTGCTGTGTCACGACGCTGTCGTGTACGGCCCAGTGGGGATAAGTGAATATGGTTATTACTCCTATCTGCTCGATCAGATCGTCTTTGCGCTCAGGGCGCGGCTGGGGGCAAACGTGCAGGAAGAGCACCTTAAGACGTTCTATGACGAAAACCGTGAAACATTTAGGCGCCAAGACGCGGTCAATATCGATCGGATCTTCGTCAAGCTTTGTGACGTCGGCAGACCTGCAAGCCTAAAGGCCGTTGAAATGGCCAAGCAAATGCTCGCTCAGGTGGAGATTGAGCTCATAAAGAGCGCACCGGCCACTGGTATAGCATTGAAGACTCCTTGGGAAATGAGACTTCAAGTTGAGTATTGCAACATAGACGTGGACCCGAGACTTCGTGGCATGGAAGCGAAACATGGCGGTTCACTCTCACATGAAAGTGACCTATTGTATGAAGGGCAGGTCAGTGCCGCGTTCGAGACGAGAAGTCCCGTCGACTGGTCCGAGTCCGGCGTGCCTTCCACCCTGAATATCATAAGGTGCGTTCGACGGACGAAGGAGTCGAGTTTCGCAAAGCTTCGGGAAGCGGTAAGGCAGCGATATGTGGAGGTGGCTTATGCCCATTGCATGAATGAAATGGTATCTGGCGCCGTTGTAGATGTGAGTCGCGATGCCTACGACGAGATTGAGTTAGGCTAAGACGTTGTTATTTATGAACACGGATCCTGGCCACCGGTACCGAAACCTCTTCTGCTGTACACATGGGATCCGGACATTTCCGTCCGAGAATGTCAACCACTAAATGGTCTCACCGGCAGACCGACGACTCCGGGGGCAGCGGTGAACACGGCCCCCGCGGCGGGATTTTCGCCGTCACGGGAGGTGGTGATGAACAGTTGATCCAAGTTCTTGCCGCCGAACGTGCAGGCGGTGACTTTCGGAACCGGAAGCTCGACGACGTCCTCCAAGGTTCCGGACGACGAATAGTGGTGGACTGCACCGCCGTTCCACAGGGCAACCCACACCCCGCCCTGCGAGTCGACGGCCAGTCCGTCCGGCGAGCCCGCAGCCGGGTCGATGGTGACGAACGGCCGCCTTTGAGAGAGCCCCCCGCCGACATCTGAATCGAATTGGTCGACCCGGCCGGTTGGGGTATCCACGTAGAACACGCGTTCCGCGTCGGCCGTCCACTCCAGGCCGTTGGAGATGGTGACCTTATCGATAACGGTTTCGATGTCTTCGCCAGCCAGGCGGTAAAGCGACCCGGCGCCGGGTGTCCCGGCGTACGCCATCGTCCCGCAAAGAAAACGCCCAGCTGGATCACATCCACCGTCATTGAAGCGGATGGCTGGATCGGTGAAGGCGACTCCAACACTGCGCACCGGTCCGCCAAAGTCGCCAACGACGAATTCTCGCTCGGTGGCAATGATCATCCCGCCGGTCGTGCGGGGGCGGAAAGCCGCGGCGACCCGGCCCACCGACCACCGCTCCACCGCTCCGGTCTTCGCATCCAGATGGAGGATGTCGCCGGCGAGCATGTCGACCCAACGCAGACCACCCCAGTCGGCGCAGAATACGGGCCCTTCTGCATGGGTTGCCTCCGGAGCGGTCAGCTGGACAGCGAGCACCACAGACTCCTCTCATTGCCGGCCCTGCAGGTCCGGCCAGAGGAACCATAGCCCATATTTCGCCTGATCATTGTTGGCCACCATTCGGCACCAAGGATACGAGATCAAAGAAGTGAACCAGGTATGGGTGACCAACTCTACGAAGACCTCGACCTCATCAAGCCCATCTTCATCTTTGGCGGATGTAAACCGAGCGGAGCCGATTTCTACCGACGAACCGGCTTATTCGTGCTCCCTTGCTGTTTGTCTTCATCGCGGCGGAACAGTTCGTCGATCAACCCCCGTACTTGCTGGGTTTGGTCGGCGAAGTCGTGGTGATCGGGATTGAGCTGCCCTCCTGCTGCTCGTGGGCCGGTGAAGGTCA
>JAABVA010000956.1_pt1 | contig 32741 bp, 32 predicted proteins | sample 5560331 | NCBI WGS metagenome assembly JAABVA01 (sample SAMN12812661, study PRJNA571458) | rock metagenome | isolation source: Antarctica rocks | place: Antarctica: Victoria Land, Mt New Zealand sud | collected 2016-01-07 | reverse complement strand
TCGGGGCGCCACCGGCCGAGCTTGGCACCAAGGTCGCCTCGGACGCGCTGGACAAAACCGCGCCCGCTGCCCCGAAGGCGACCCAGGTGCGGGTGCTCAACGCCAACGGCCAGCGTGGGCAGGCCTCGCTGGTCGCGGCCCAGCTGTCCCAGCTCGGTTTCGGGGCGGCACCGGACAAGGCGTCGGGCAACGACACGGTGTATACCAATCAGAACATGCAGTGCCAGGCACAGATCCGGTTCGGGCCCGCGGGGGCGGCCTCGGCGCGCACCGTCGAATTGCTGGTGCCCTGCGCGGAGCTGATCCAGGACAACCGCAAGGACGCCGGTGTCGACCTGGCGCTGGGCACGGCGTTCACGGCGCTGAACAGCGACGGCAGCGCGAGCTCCGTGCTCGCCGCCCTGACCAAGCACGCCGTGGACCCGAAGGCACCCGCACCGGACGCCGCGGCGGTGAGCGCGGTCCACAACGTGTCCTGCTGAGCCCTCAGGGCATCGGACCGGACCAGGCGTCCTCCACCAGCGCCAGCAGCTCCGTGGCGACACCCGGGGCTGCCGCGAACGTCAGTTCTCCCGCGCTGCCCATCGCCGTGGCGGCCGGTAGCCGCAGCTCCGCGCCCGCCTCCGCAGCGATCAGCGAGCCCGCCGCCCAGTCCCATGGGTTCAAGCCGTGCTCGTAGTAGGCGTCCACCCAGCCGGCGGCCACGCCGCACAGGTCCAGTGCGGCCGAGCCGATCCGCCGTACGTCGCGCACCGCAGGAAGCAGGGCGGCCAGTACCGCGGCCTGCGTGCGCCGCCGCGGAGCTTGGTAGCCGAAGCCGGTGGCGAGCAGGGCCAGGTGCGGGTGCTGCACCGCGTTGCACCGCAACTCTTCGCCGTTCAACGTCGCGCCGTGCCCACGGGCGGCCGCGAAGACCCGCCCGCTGGCCACCTCGACGACGGCGCCGGCCAGGGTCTGCCCCTCCTGCTGCACCGCCACCGACACGGCGTAGAACGGCAGGCCGTACAAGAAGTTGACCGTGCCGTCGATGGGGTCGATCAGCCACCGCAACCCGCCAGCGACGGCCTCGCCGCCGCCCTGCTCCTCCCCCAGGATGCTGTCTTGCGGGCGGAGCTTGGCGAGCTCGGCGCGGATCAGCTGCTCGGACTCGGTATCGGCCAGGGTCACCGGATCGGTGTCCGAGGACTTGGTGCGGACCGAGCCCAGCACCTGCTCGCGGCGTCGGGACACCAGCGACGCCGCCGTCGTGGCGACGCGTACGGCGACCGCCTGCAGGGCGAGCGGGTCGGTGTCCTGCGGGGCCGGGCTGTTGGTCATCTCCGTATCGGAGCACACCGACCGCGGGGCGTCTTCGGCGCCATTAGGGTTTGGCCACCCCCCGACGGAGATCGACCCACCTACCGAGCAGGAGCCGAGCGCGATGGCAGCAAGCACAGAAACGCAGGCGTTCGGCATCGATGTCGGCGGCACCGGGATCAAGGGGGGTGTCGTCGACCTGGCGACCGGTGAGCTGGTGGGCGAGCGTCTCCGGATCGACACCCCGCATCCGGCCACGCCCCAGTCGGTTGCGGGCACGGTGGTGAAGCTGGTCGAGCAGTTCGGCTGGGCAGGACCGGTCGGCCTGACGCTGCCCTGCGTAGTCAAGGACGGCATTGCTCGCACCGCCGCCAATGTCGACAAGGACTGGATCGGCACCGACTCCCGGTCGCTGTTCAACTCGGCGCTGGGTGGCCGGCACACCGCGGTGCTCAACGACGCCGATGCGGCCGGCATGGCCGAGTACCACTACGGCGCGGGCAGAGACATCACCGGCGTGGTGATCATGCTGACTTTCGGCACCGGCATCGGCTCGGCGATCATCCACAACGGGGTGCTGCTGCCGAACACCGAATTCGGACACATGCAGGTCGACGGACACGACGCAGAGCACGCCGCCGCGGCCTCGGTGAAGGAGGACAAGGGCCTGTCCTGGAAAGAGTGGGCTCCTGCGGTATCGAAGTACCTGACGAAGATGGAGGCGCTCTTCTGGCCGGACCTGTTCATCGCAGGGGGCGGCGTCAGCAAGAAGGGCGACAAGTGGATTCCGTTGCTGAACAATAATACTCCTGTGGTTGCCGCGACGCTGCAGAACACGGCGGGCATCGTCGGTGCCGCGATGGCCGTCCACTCGACATTGTCTCCGTGACCGGAACGGCCTTGTGGCCAGCAGTGGCTACAATGGGAAAGTCCACGGCCGACGGCACGGACACACCACATGACCTCTCCGCCGGGAAACTCCACCTCGGCGTGACGCCGCACGAACAGTCGCGAAAGGGCCTACGTGGCAGCCACCAATACTCGCCAGACCGCACCGAAATCGGATGCGGCTGACTCCAGCGCCGACGCCCCAACCAACGGCAGCGCTGCCCAGACGCCCGCGAAGAAGGCGAGCCCCCGCGCAGCCGCGAAGGTAGCGCCTGCCGACCAGAAGGCCCCGGCCAAACGCGCCCCGGCCAGGAAGTCGACGAGCAAGGCCGCAGCCAAGAAGGGCGATGCTCCGGCCGAGGACGCACCCAAGGTGCTTGACCTCGCCGCCGAGGCACCGACCGAACCGTCCAACGCGGAGATCGTGCCCGAGAACGATGTGGTCGAGGTCGTCGCCGTGGGCGCGGCAGGCGCCGACGACAAAGACGAGGTCGACGTCGAGCTTTCCGAGGCCGCCAAGGCTTCCGGCGACTTCGTGTGGGACGAGGAGGAGTCCGAGGCGCTGCGCCAGGCCCGCAAGGACGCCGAGCTGACCGCCTCGGCCGACTCGGTCCGCGCCTATCTCAAGCAGATCGGCAAGGTGGCCCTGCTCAACGCCGAGGAGGAGGTCGAGCTCGCCAAGCGCATCGAGGCCGGCCTGTTCGCCGTCGAGCGGATGCGCGAACTCGCCGAGAAGGGCGAGAAGCTGCCGATCGCCATGCGCAGGGACCTCTCCTGGATCACCAGGGATGGCAACCGCGCCAAGAACCACCTGCTGGAGGCCAACCTACGTCTGGTGGTCTCGCTGGCCAAGCGCTACACCGGCCGCGGCATGGCATTCCTCGACCTCATCCAGGAGGGCAACCTCGGCCTGATCCGCGCGGTCGAGAAGTTCGACTACACCAAGGGCTACAAGTTCTCCACGTACGCCACCTGGTGGATCCGCCAAGCCATCACCCGGGCCATGGCCGACCAGGCGCGCACCATCCGCATCCCGGTGCACATGGTCGAGGTCATCAACAAGCTCGGCCGCATTCAGCGTGAGCTGCTCCAGGACCTGGGCCGCGAGCCCACCCCGGAGGAGCTCGCCAAGGAAATGGACATCACCCCGGACAAGGTCCTGGAGATTCAGCAGTACGCCCGCGAGCCGATCAGCCTCGATCAGACCATCGGCGACGAGGGCGACAGCCAGCTCGGTGACTTCATCGAGGACTCCGAAGCCGTGGTCGCCGTCGACGCGGTCAGCTTCACGCTGCTGCAGGACCAGCTCCAGTCGGTGCTGGCGACGCTGTCCGAGCGGGAGGCAGGCGTGGTGCGGCTCCGCTTCGGCCTCACCGACGGCCAGCCCCGCACCCTGGACGAGATCGGCCAGGTCTACGGAGTGACCAGGGAGCGCATCCGGCAGATCGAGTCCAAGACGATGTCCAAGCTGCGTCACCCCAGCCGCTCCCAGGTTCTCCGCGACTACCTGGACTGATCTTCCCGGGCGTACGCGCCCTCTCTCCGCGTTCTCCGCCCCCACCTCGGGCATCCCGCGGGTCTCGCGACCTGCGACGTGCCCGGCGTGGGGGCGTTTTTTGTGTGCCCGCTTGTTTTGACATGAATGTCAGTGTGACCTGGTCGCCGCGAACAGTGGCTCCTCCGCGTCGTTCGCCGCCGCCGCGGGCCTGTCCAGGGAGTACCCGGAGATGGACCTGGACGGACTGCTGAACGACACCGGTCGCCGACTTCGGGAAGCGATCTCGGCGCAGTGCGTCAGCGGGGTACTGCAGACGGGTTCCGGGCTGAGCTTCGACCGCGTGACCACCCGACCCGATGCGATCAACACGCCCGGCGTACGCGGCGCCATCGAGCACAACACGCCCGGCGGCACAGCTCCGAAGGCGCCGGTGCTGCTGTATCACTCGCTGGCCGACGCGGCGGTACCCACTCACGAGGCGGACGCGCTGTTCGGCCGGTACTGCCAACTGCACGCCACCCTGCAGTATGAGCACTCGCCGTTCACCGATCACGTGCTGGCGGCGATCATGTCGCTCCCGTCCGTACTCGGATTCTTCGACGGCCGCTTCGCCGGCGCGCCGCCGGTCTCCACCTGCTGACCTCCTCAGCGGGCACCGAGTTCGGCTACCCCGCGCGGTGGGTGGAACCGGCCGCTGGAGTCCGGCCGGTAGTCGAGGACGGCCACTACGGCGCCGAGCGGCAGCGGCCCGTACAGGTGCGGAAATCGCATCGCCGCGGGGTCGCCAGGCACACCCGGCTCCCAGCGGAACTCCGCCTCCAGCTTGTCCGGGTCGACGCAGAGCAGTACCAGGTCGGTGCGCCCCGGGTAGAGCCGATTGGCCGGCAGCTGCACCTGCTCGACCGTGGACAGGTGCACGAAGCCCTCGGCGGCCAGCGACTCCGGTCGCACCTGCCCTGCCCTGGCGGCCTTCCGCCACTGGGAGGGAGTGGCAGATGTGCAGCAACGGCGCGCTCATGGCATCGAGTCTTCCGCACGCGCACGCCACGCCCGAGATGCGCGGGGTGGTCGCCCCCAGCCGCCCCCGAGCACTACGGAGCGCATCTCGTCCCGAACCCCAGCCGCACAGCAGCGGGCGTTGCGCTGTGAGCGAAAGCCCGGGGGACCGTCCAGACCTGCCTTGGCTGTTACCGGCACCTTCTGCGGGCGCGTCTACCAGCGCAAACACGGGCGCGGGCGTGCCGTGCACCGAACCGGCATGACTCGCGACACGATGACAGCTATGTGGGAACACCACGAAGCCGTCCAGCGTCTGACAGAGTGCAAGCTACGTCAGTCAGACTGGAGCGTGCATCATTACGGCGGCCGCGGAAGCGGGCGTCAGGACGGAGGAGACATGACCGGGACACTGACCACCCCCGAGATCACTGCCGCCGACCGGTGTGACCGGTGCGGTGCGGGTGCGCGGGTGCGCGTGCTGCTGCCCTCGGGCGGAGAGCTCCTCTTCTGCGGACACCACGGCAACGAGCACGAAGCGCGGCTGCGCGACCTGGACGCCACCATCATGGAGGGCGCACCGCAAGGCTAGTCACGCACAGACGAACGTCAGGGGCGATCACCGGGTTCGGTGGTCGCCCCTGACGCGTCCGTACCGAACGGTCACCACTGCCGGAGCATCGCGATCCGGTCGGCCAGCTGCTCGGCCGTGGCCATCGCCGTCGGTGGTCCCCCACATTGGCGGCGCAGGTCACCGTGGATCACGCCGTGCGGCTGCCCGGTGCGGTGATTACGCATGGCGACCAGGCTGTTGAGCTCGCGTCGCAACGCAGCCAGCTGGCCGGATACTCCCGCAGCCCGCAGCGCCGGTGGGGCGGCGGGCGTCGGCTCCGGCTGCTGCGCGGTCCGCGAGCCGAGCTGCTCGTCCTGACGTTTGCGCAGCAGCGCCCGCATCTGTTCACCGTCGAGCAGGCCGGGCAGACCCAGGTAGTCCGCCTCCTCGTCGCTGCCCGAAAACGCCGCCGTGCCGAAGCTCGACCCGTCGTAGATCACCTGGTCCAGCTCGGCGTCGGCCCCGAGCGACGTGAAGCTGCGCTCCTCCTCCCCCGGCTCGTCCTGTTGCTTGTTGGCCTGGGCGAGCAGGCGGTCGTCGAAGCCCTCGGGCTCGCGGTGGGGCTTGCCCAGCACGTGGTCGCGCTGGGCCTCCAGCTGACTGGCCAGGTCCAGCAGCACCGGAACCGAGGGCAGGAACACGCTGGCCGTCTCGCCCTTGCGCCGCGAGCGCACGAACCGCCCGATCGCCTGGGCGAAATACAGCGGGGTGGCGGCGGAGGTGCCGTAGACGCCGACGGCGAGGCGGGGCACGTCCACGCCTTCGCTCACCATTCGCACCGCCACCATCCAGCGCTCGTCGCTGCCGCCGAACGAGGCGATCCGCGCCGAGGATCCCGGGTCGTCGGACAACACGAGAGCGGGCACGGTGCCGGTGATCGCGGTAAGGAGCTCGGCGTAGGCGCGGGCGGTGGTCTGGTCGCTGGCGATCACCAGGCCACCGGCGTCGGGAACCCCACCCGCACGCAGCTGGCTCAGCCGGGTGTTGGCGGCGTGCAGCACCGCGGGGATCCAGTCGCCGCCCGGGTCCAGCGCCGTCCGCCAGGCCCGCGCGGTCTGCTCGGCAGTCAACGGCTCGCCGAGGCGGGCGGTAAACTCCTCCCCCGCACTCGTGCGCCATCGGGCCTCGCCGGAGTAGGCCAGGAACACCACCGGGCGCACCACCCCGTCGGCGAGCGCATCGGCGTAGCCGTAGGAGTGGTCGGCCGCGGAACGCGCGAATCCGTCGGGGCCCGGCTCGTAGGTGACGAAGGGAATGGGGCTGTCGTCGCTGCGGAACGGCGTACCGGTCAGTGCCAGCCGGCGCACCGCGGGGGTGAAGGCCTCCCGGACCGCGTCGCCCCAGCTCTTGGCGTCTCCTCCGTGGTGGATCTCGTCGAGGATCACCAGTGTGCGGCGGTTCTCCGTGCGGGCGCGGTGCCGAAATGGGTGGGAGGCCACCTGGGCGTAGGTCACCACCACACCCTGGTAGTCGCTGGAGGTCTGTCCGGTGGAGTTGCTGAACCGGGAGTCCAGGGCGATCCCGGCCCGCGCCGCAGCCGTGGCCCACTGGTGCTTGAGGTGCTCGGTGGGCGCCACGACGGTGATCTGCTCGATGGTGCGGTCGCCCAGCAGCTCGGCAGCCACCCGGAGCCCGAAGGTGGTCTTGCCGGCGCCGGGGGTGGCCACCGCCAGAAAGTCGGTCGGCTTGGTGGCGAGGTAGCGGGCCAGCGCCCGGCGCTGCCAGGCACGCAGCGGCGCGGCCACCGGCTGGGCTTCGACGACATCTCCGGCATCTTCGACATCAAGCAACGCGTTCGTCCCCTTTCCCTGCTCCTCTGGCGATCTGCCCGATGCCGCTGCGAGGGTAGTGGAAACTCGCCAGTGGTCTCCGTCACCACCGCCGGCTTCATGCTCGGCACGCGACACGGGCAGCAGTACGCAGGCGTTTGGTCCCCGGTAGGGAATCCTGGGCGGTGACATGGATGCCCGCAATCTCGGTGACGAGAACATCGTGCTGGTGCGGCCCGCCTCCCGCGGGCCGCTCCGGGTGCTGTGGCGCATCCTGACCAAGGCGTGGGACGACTCGATCTTCGGGATGGCCGCGCAGGCCGCGTTCTGGCAGACGTTGTCGTTGCCGCCTCTGCTGCTCGGCCTCCTCGGCAGCATCGGTTACGTCGGCGGCTGGTTCGGCCCGGACACCATCGACATCGTGCAGTCCAAGATCATCACCTTCAGCAGGACCGTGTTCAGCCCGTCGGTGGTCGACCAGATCATCGCGCCCACGGTCGGTGACGTCCTGCAACGCGGACGCGGCGACGTCGTCTCGATCGGCTTCGTACTGTCGTTGTGGGCCGGCTCATCGGCGGTATCGTCCTTTGTGGACTCGATCGTGATTGCCCACGGCCAGCACAACGAACGCAACCCGGTCTGGCAGCGCATCTTCGCCCTGCTGCTGTACGCGATCGGTCTGCTGCTGGCCGTGTTCACCATGCCGATCGTGGCGCTGGGACCGGGCCTGGTGACCGGGCATCTGCCCGAGGGCTGGCGAGACACCGCCGAGACCCTCATCCAATCGGTGTACTACCCCGCGGTGGGGGTGATTGTGCTGGTGGGCCTGACGACGCTGTACAAGTTCGCGCTGCCGCGGTCGCTGCCCTGGCACCGCTTGGCGGCCGGAGCGCTGTTTGCCGAGATCTTCTTCATCATCGCGGCGGCCATCCTGCGGGTGTACTTCCGCTGGGTGACGAGCACCGGTTACACCTACGGCGCCCTGGCGAGTCCGATCGCCTACCTGCTGTTCACGTTCTTCATCGGCTTCGCGGTGGTGATCGGCGCCGAGTTCAACGCTGCCATCCAGGAGTACTGGCCGGCCAAGGCGACCCGGCTGGACCAGATGCGCGAACGCATGCAGAGCCGCAATCGGGAGACCTCGGCCCCGGCCTCGGCCGCCGAAGACCCGCCATCGGGGCCGATCAGCACGCAGTTCGCCCGGCTCGGGGCCCGGCTGGTCAGCCCGCGCTCATTGAGCTGCGCGCAGCCCCCTGCGCAGATTTCTGGGCAGACTTCTGGGCAACTCTCCCGGCAGGCGCTTCAGTCGTCGTCGCCGCGCCGCAGTCCTTCGTAGACCTTCTTGCAGTCGGGGCAGACGGGGGAACCGGGCTTGGCCGAACGGGTCACCGGGAAGACCTCGCCGCACAGCGCCACCACGTGGGTGCCCATCACCGCACTCTCGGCAATCTTGTTCTTCTTGACGTAGTGGAAGACCTTCGGGGTGTCGTCGCCCGTGGTCTCCCGCTCGCGGGTGTCCGGCAGAACCGTCGTCTGTGTGCTCACGCATCCATGATGCCGCATCGAGCGGTACGCGTCACCAGCGACTACCGATGACTAACCGTCGATAACGTCGCGCCGCGCCGGCTCGATCGCGGGGGCCTTGGCGCCGTCGCCGTAGCGGTAGTGATTGATGTCCTCCGCCTTGCGCGCCGGGCTGTCGTTGGCGATGAGCACCGCCATCCAGGGCAGCGGGATGGAGAGCGCGATAATGGCCAGGGGCAGCCAGGGGTTTCCCGTCGCCGAGTAGACGATCGCGCCGATGACCAGAGCGGGGATCCGGCAGGCCATCATGATCGTGTATTTGCGTACCCGGTCCCGACGCTGTTCGTCGTAGGAACGCTCGGCGGCAGTGATGAGCACGGCGTCGGGCCGACCCGCGCCCCTGCCAGTAGATCCCTCGACCACCATGCGACTCAGTGTCCCACCAGCCGACAAAGATCGCACTCACGGCCGCGGTGCTGCCCGCCACCGACTCGGGCGGGACAATTCTCGGATGCCCGAGCACAGCGATGTCGACCTCGTCCCGATCTGTCCCGCGTTGCGGGCGGCCTTCCTGCGCTCCGGCTACGACGCCGATGCGGTTCTCGCGCTGCTCGGCGGAGAGGCCCACGCGGCGCTGGGGCGGGGCGAGGTGGTGCCTGCGAGGCGCGCCTGTCGCGACGGCGGGGAACTCGCCACCCTGGTGCTGCTGTTCCTGCTCGGCGACGCGTGCTCGGACCCCGAGGTCGGCGCGGCACTGGCGCCGCTGTCCGTCGAGGCCGCGCTCACCGCCGGCCTGTTGCGGCGCGCGGACGCCGATCTATGCGCGGCGGTGGACGTTCGCCCGCTAGACGCCGGTGCCGGTACCCGGTGGGTGGTCTCCGACCTCGACGCCGACCGTCTGGACCGGCCGCGCGGCGAGGACGCCCGCACGTACGTGCCCGGCGCGGGGCAGGCTTCGCTGTCCCTGTTGCGGGTGATCCCGACGGCACCGGTGGGCTCAGTTCTTGACCTGGGCACCGGCTGCGGGGTGCAGGCGGTGCATGTGCACGGGCATGCCTGCAGGGTCACCGCGACCGACGTCAGTGCCAGGGCGCTGGCGCTAGCGGCGGCGACCTTTGCGCTCAACGCCGTGGACGTCGAGCTGCTCTCCGGTTCCTGGTTCACGCCGGTCGCCGGGCGGGAGTTCGACCAGATCGTGGCCAACCCGCCGTTCGTGGTGGGTCCCGCCGAGGTGCACAACGTCTATCGGGACTCCGGGCTGGACCTGGACGGGGCGAGCGAGCTGGTGATCCGCGGGGCACCCGAACACCTTGCGCCCGGCGGGACGGCAACCCTGCTCGCCTCCTGGGTGCACCTGCGCGGGCAGGACTGGCGCGGGCGGGTGGCCTCCTGGATTCCCGAGCACGGGATCGACGCCTGGGTGGTGCAGCGCGACGTGGCCGATCCGGCGCTGTACGTCGGTACCTGGTTGCGTGACGGCGGCCTGGATCCGCGCTCCCCGGAAGGCGTCCGACGATCCGAGGTGTGGCTGGAGCACTTCGAGCGCGCCGAGGTGGAGGCCATCGGCTTCGGGTACGTCACGCTGCGGCGCACCGATGCGCCGTCCGACGTGCTGGCCGAAGACCTGCTGCATCCCTACACCGACCCGCTTGGCCCGGAGGCCATGGCATACCTGCAGCGGGTCGACTGGTTGCGGCACCACGACCTACTGCGCTCCCGCTTCGCGCTGGCGCCGTCGACCGCGCTGCAGCGGGTATCGGTGCCCGGGGAGCTGAGCTGGGAACAGGTCGTGGTTCGCCTACATCGCGGCGACGGTCCGGTCTGGGAGCACGAGATCGACGAGCTCGGTGCGGCGCTGCTCGCCGGGCTGCGGGCCGACGGCCTGGCACTGGGCGAGCTGGTGGCGATGCTGGAGCTCGCCAACGACGAGCCCGCTGGTTCCCTGGAGGCGGGCGTCATCGCCCTGGTGGAGGGCCTCGTCCGGCATGGTCTGGTCCTTCCCGCCGAGCTCATGGAGCACGACACACCGAGCGGACCGAGCACGTGATCAATTCCACGTTTGAGTTGTAACGTTGTCCGCCTCACCGCCCCTCGATCGTCCGGAGACACGGTGGCTGAAAACGTCGTGAGGAGCTGATGTGGCCGGCCTTATCCTGTCTGGCATAGGCAAGGTCTACGACGACGGAACCCGCGCCGTGCAGGATCTGAACGTCGAGGTGCACGACGGAGAGTTCCTGGTTTTCGTCGGGCCATCGGGCTGCGGCAAGACCACCGCGCTGCGCATGGTCGCCGGCCTGGAGACCGTCACCGAGGGCGAGCTGCGGATCGGCGAGCGCGTGGTCAACTCCGTGCCGCCGCGCGATCGGGACGTGGCGATGGTGTTCCAGTCCTACGCGCTCTACCCGCACCTGTCCGTCCGGGACAACATCGCCTTCGGGCTCAAGCTCCGCAAGATGGCCAAACCGGAGATCCGCAAGCGGGTGGACGAGGCCGCCCAGGTACTAGGACTCACCGAGTACCTCGACCGCAAGCCGCGCAACCTCTCCGGCGGCCAGCGCCAACGGGTGGCCATGGGCCGCGCCATCGTCCGGGAACCGCAGGTGTTCCTGATGGACGAGCCGCTGTCCAACCTCGATGCCAAGCTCCGCGTGCAGATGCGCACGGAGATCGCCCGGATCCAGCGTGACCTCAAGGTGACCACCGTCTACGTCACCCACGACCAGACCGAGGCGATGACGCTCGGCCACCGGGTCGCCGTGATGAAGAAGGGCGTGCTGCAGCAGATCGCGCCGCCCCAGGAGCTCTACGACCGCCCGGTGAACATCTTCGTCGCCGGCTTCATCGGCTCGCCGGCGATGAATTTCATGAACGGCACGCTCACGCGCACCGATGGCGATCGGCTGGTCCTGCAGCTGGGCTCGCAGACGCTGGCGGTGCCCGACTCGGCCGTACAGGCCCGTCCGGCGCTGCCCGGCTACGTGGACAAGCCAGTGATCGTCGGCGTGCGCCCGGAAGATCTGGACGACGCCGCCCTGCAGTCCGGAGACGGGCAGGCGACGCTGCAGTCGGCGGCCGACCTGATCGAACCGCTGGGTTCGGACCTCATCGTGCACCTCGCCGTAGACGCCGACCCGGTGCAAGGCCTCGAGGACGTAGAGGAACTCGCCAGGGACGCCGGGCGCTCCGCTGCCGGCCCAAACACCGGGGACCGCAGCAGCACGACCCTGGTGGCGCGGTTCAACCCGCGCAGCGCCGTGGCCATCGGCCAACCCATAGCTGTCCGCGTCGATACCGAGCGGCTGCACTATTTCGACCCGAGCACTGGTCTCGGCATCTGGGCAACTGAGCCCGCCTAGCGGCTCAGTGACGAACTCTTGGGAGGAAAGACCGTGACATTTCACCGTAAGAAGATCCTCGCGCTGGGCGTGGTGATGTCGGCGGCGGCGCTTGCCGTCACGGCGTGCTCGAACAACGAGCAGTCATCGACGAGCAACCCGACGACCACCACGAGCGCGGCCGCGTCCTCGGGTGCGGCCGCGCTGCCCAAGCTTGACGGCCAGGCCTTCTCGGTGCTGGGTCCGTGGACCAAGGACGAGCAGGCCACCTTCCAGAAGGTGCTCGAGAACTTCAACGCCAAGACCGGAGCCAAGGGCACCTACACCTCCGGTGGCGACGACGTACCCACCATCCTCGGCACCAAGGTCGCCGGCGGCGCTCCCCCGGACGTTGCCGTGCTGGCCTCTCCCGGTGCGGTGGAGAAGTTCGCCAAGGGCGGCAGCCTCAAGCCGGCGAACCCCGCCGTGCAGGCTGCGGTGGCGGCGAACTACGGTCCACTGTGGACCAAGCTGGGCAGCGTCGACGGCAAGCTGTACGGCGTATATGGCGACGCGTCGAACAAGTCCACCGTCTGGTACAGCACCAAGGCCTTCCAGACCGCGGGCATCTCCAGCGAGCCCAAGAGCTGGGACGAGTTCGTCAAGGCCTCCAAGACACTGGCCGATTCCGGGGTCAAGATCCCCATCTCGGTCGGTGGTGGCGATGGCTGGACGCTGACCGACTGGTTCGAGAACGTCTATATCCGCACCGCGGGGCTGGACAACTACGACAAGCTGACCAAGCACCAGATCCCGTGGACCGACGCCTCGGTCACCAAGGCGCTGACCACCCTGAAGCAGCTGTGGGGTGACAAGACGCTGATCGGCGACCCCGCCAAGGCCCTGCAGACCAGCTTCACGCAATCGGTGGCCAACACCTTCAAGCCCGACGCCTCCTCTGCGGTCGTCTACGAGGCCAGCTTCGTGGCCACGCAGATCAAGCAGGAGGTGCCGAACGCCAAGGTCGGCACGGACGCGAAGTACTTCCCCTTCCCCGCCGTGGACAACTCCAAGCCCACCGTGGTCGGTGGCGGTGACGCCGTGGTCGCGTTCACCGACAACCCCGCCTCGCAGGCATTCCTGCAGTACATGGCCTCCCCCGAGGCGGCCAAGCTGATGGTGTCCAGCGAAGGCAGCGGTTTCGCCTCGGCGAACAAGAACCTGAAGGCCTCGGACTACCCGACGGACGTCCTGGGCAAGGTCGGTGCGGACATCGTCGGCGCCGGCGACCAATTCCGCTTCGACATGTCCGACCAGGCGCCGTCGTCCTTCGGCGGGACCAAGGGTCAAGGTGAATGGAAGGACCTCCAGGCCTTCCTGGGCACCGGTGACGTCGCCGCCGCTCAGGCCGCACTAGAAGCCGACGCGACCGCGGCCTTCAAGTAACTCTCGCGACAGGGAACGGACGCACACGATGAGCACGGATGCAGGGACGGCGTCGACGGCCGAGCACCCCGCGGCTGGAGAGTCAGCCGTCCCTGCATCCACCGTTCCCACCTCGGCCACTGCCAAGCGGATAAGACCGCCGGGCGAGCGGCGCTGGCTGGCTTACGCCTTCCTCGGTCCGGCGCTGTTGTTGCTGCTAGCCATCCTCGTCTACCCGATCTTCTACTCCCTGGCGCGCAGCTTCTTCAGCGACGCCGGGACCGGCGCCTGGGGCCCGTGGGTGGGGGTGGACAACTACACGTCGCTGTTCACCAACCCCACCACCTTCACCGCGGTGAAGAACAACATCATCTGGATCGCCATCGCCCCGACCGTGGTCACCATCGTCGGTCTGCTGTTCGCGGTGCTCAGCGAGCGGATTCGCTGGGGCACCGCCTTCAAGCTGGTGCTGTTCATGCCGATGGCCATCTCCTTCGTCGCCTCCGGCATAACCTTCCAGATGATCTACAGCGACCAGCCGACCCGGGGCCTGGCCAACGCGGTCACCATCGGCCTCCACGACACGTTCAGCCCTACGTCGTCCTATCCCACGGTGCACCCGCGGCCCACTGCCGGGCTCGCCGGCGCAGAGGGCAGCGACTACACCTCCACCCGAAGCTTCGGCACCGCCGAACCGGTTCTGCTGCCCCTGGTCGGCCTGCCGGTGGCCTCTCCGCCGGCCGACGCGCGCCCCGCGGTGCCGAGCCCCTCCGCACAGGGCGGCCTGCGTGGGACGGTGTGGAACGACTTCTCTGCCGGGGGCGGCGGCACCACCAACGTCATCGATCCCGGGGAATTGGGACTGCCCGGCATGCAGCTCCAAGCGGTGCAGGACGGCAAGGTGGTGGCCACCACGACCGCGGCCGCCGATGGGACCTTCGCCTTTCCCGAGCTGACCTTGGGGGCGTATCAGCTCCGGTTGCCGGCCAGCAACTTCGCGCCGCCCTACGCGGGGGTGTCCTGGCTGGGGCCCTCCCTGATCACCCCGGCGATCCTCATCGCCTACCTGTGGGTGTGGGCCGGCTTCGCGATGGTGCTCATCGCTTCGGGCCTGGCGGCGATACCGCGCGACGTGTTGGAGGCCGCCCGGATCGACGGCGCCAGCGAGTGGCAGGTGTTCCGCCGGGTGACTGCTCCCCTGCTCGCGCCGGTACTGATGGTCGTCTTCGTCACCCTGGTGATCAACGTGCTCAAGGTCTTCGACCTCGTCTACGTGATCACCCAGGGAACCGGCAGCGGCCCGGCGGCGACCGTGCTTGCGGTGCAGATGTATCAGCTCTACGCCCAGGGCAGCTACGGCAGCTCCAGCGCGATCGACATTGCGCTGGTGCTGCTGGTCCTGCCGGCCATGTTGTTCAACATCCGCCGGTTCCGAACGGAGCAGAGTTGACCATCGCAGCGCGCGACCTCGTCACCGGCAGCACCCAACGCTCGCTGGGCCGGCGCCTGCTCGCGCGGTTGACCGGCAGCACGGTCACCATCGTGCTCATCGTCGTCGCGTTGTTGTGGCTGCTGCCCACTTTCGGGTTGCTCGTGACCTCCGCCCGCGACCCGCAGTTCTTCTCCAGCAGCGGATGGTGGTCGGCGCTGCTGCATGCCAGCCAGCTCTCCGGCGAGAGCTACACGAACCTGCTTTCCAACTCCACCATCACCAGCTCCTTCCTCAACACCGTGCAGATCACGCTGCCGGCCACCGCGCTGGTGGTGGTGATCGGCGCCCTGGCCGGCTACGCCTTCGCCTGGATGGAGTTTCCCGGGCGTGACTGGCTGTTCATCGGGGTCATCGCGCTGCTCGTGGTGCCCATCCAGGTGGCGCTCATCCCCGTGGTCAAGCTCTTCAGTTCGGTCAATCTCTACGGCAGCATTCCCGGGCTGGTGATCTTCCACGTCGCCTTCGGGTTGCCCTTCGCGATCTTCTTGTTCCGCAACTACTTCGCCGGCATCCCCAGGGACCTCCTGGAGGCCGCCCGGATGGACGGCGCCGGCGAAGTCCGCATCTTCCTCACCGTCATCCTGCCGCTGGGCCTGCCGGCCATCGCCTCCCTGGCGATCTTCCAGTTCCTCTGGGTGTGGAACGACCTGCTGGTGGCGCTGGTGTTTTCCGACTCCTCCACACAGCCGCTCACGGTGGCGCTGTCCTCCCAGATGCGCGCGTTCGGGGCCAGCATCGACATCTTGGCGCCGGGCGCGTTCCTCTCCCTCATCGTTCCGCTCATCGTGTTCTTCGCGTTCCAGCGCTACTTCGTCCAGGGTGTGATGGCGGGGTCCGTCAAGTAGCCATGCGCGCTGTCATCTCCCGCGTGTGCAGCGCCAGCGTCACCGTGGACGGAGTGGTGGTCGCCGATCTGGCCGAACCCGGGCTGCTCGTGCTGCTCGGCGTCGGCCGTGACGACGAGGCGGGTGCCGCGCAGACCATGGCCCGCAAGATCGCCGAGCTCCGCTTGCTCCGCGAGGAGCGCTCCGCGGCGGAGACCGCAGCGCCGGTGCTGGTGGTCAGCCAGTTCACCCTCTACGGCGACACCCGCAAGGGTCGGCGCCCCTCCTGGTCGCAGGCCGCGGGACCCGAGCACGCCAACGCGTTGATCGAGGCGGTCGTCGGCGAACTCCGTGCCCGGGGCGTGCCGACGCAGACCGGCCGGTTCGGCGCGGACATGACGGTCGCCTCGGTCAATGACGGCCCGTTCACCGTGCTCGTGCACACCTGAGCGCCCTTCTCAGGAACTTCTCAGCCGTTCCGGCGGAAAACCGCAGGTCAGCGGAGGTTTGCCGCCCGGAACCCGGGGAACTTTTCGCACCCGTCCCGACGTTGAACCCTGTGAGAAGCCAACGCCACGGGAGGCACGCACCATGACTACCGCCACCACCAACGCCCTGCAAACCGGGGCGCTGTCCGACGGCGACCTCGATGCGCGTGACCTCGACGCACGCGAGCTCGATACCCGTGACCTCGACGCACCCAGCCCCGCAGCGGACCTGGTTCGGGTGTACCTCAACGGTATCGGACGCACCGCCCTGCTGACCGCCGCCGACGAGGTCGAGCTGGCCAAGCGAATCGAGGCCGGCCTGTACGCCCAGAACATCCTGGGCGGCGGCACCAAACTCGGCCCCGCCCGCAAGCGTGACCTCACCGCGGTGGCCCGCCAGGGCCACGCCGCCCGGCAGCGCCTGCTCGAGGCAAACCTGCGGTTGGTGGTCTCGCTGGCCAAGCGCTACACCGGACGCGGCATGCCCCTGCTCGACCTCATCCAGGAGGGCAACCTCGGCCTGATCCGGGCGATGGAAAAGTTCGACTACGCCAAGGGCTTCAAGTTCTCCACCTACGCGACCTGGTGGATCCGACAGGCCATCACCCGGGGCATGGCCGATCAGAGTCGCACCATCCGGCTGCCCGTCCACCTCGTGGAGCAGGTGAACAAGCTGGCCCGCATCAAGCGCGAGCTGCACCAGCAGCTCGGCCGGGAGGCGACCGACGATGAGCTGGCGAACGAGTCCGGCATCCCGGTGGAGAAGATCGCCGACCTGCTCGACCACAGCCGCGACCCGGTGAGCCTGGACATGCCCGTTGGCACCGATGAGGAAGCCCCGCTGGGCGACTTCATCGAGGACTCCGACGCCGCCGACGCGGAAAGCGCGGTGATCTCCGGGTTGCTGCACTCGGACATCTTCTCGGTACTGGCCACCCTGGACGAGCGTGAGCAGCAGGTGATCCGGCTGCGTTATGGCCTCGATGACGGGCAGCCACGGACGCTGGACCAGATCGGCAAGCTCTTCGGGCTCTCCCGGGAGCGGGTGCGCCAGATCGAGCGTGAGGTGATGGGCAAGTTGCGGGCCGGCGATCGTGCCGAGCGGCTGCGGGCCTACGCCAGCTGAGCTTGTTTGCAGTGACGAGGCCGGACCCGGGACCCGGCCTTGTCGCCCGTCGGGGATACCGCCGTCCAGCCGCTGCCGCTCACCTAGGCTTGTCCGTCATGGACCCTCTGGTGAACAGCATGCGTGCCGCTCTGGAGGCGAACCCCGACGATGTGCCGATGTGGCTGCATCTGTCCAGGCTGTTGTTCGACGCGGGTCAGGCGAGCGAGGCGCTGGGCGAGGCCAATGAGGTGCTACGGCGAAGCCCTGGCAACGTCGATGCATTGACGCTGATCAGCACGGCGGCCCTGGCGCTGCGCGACCCGAGCGCGGAGCCGCCGACAACCGGGGCGCAGGATTTTGATTGGCAGCGCGCCGAGCAGGACGTCAACGTGGGGGTCGAACCGCCCTTCGTGCGGGACCAGGACCAAGACGGGGGCCACGAGCTCGAGTTCGTGTCGATGGGCGATGAACCCCCCGCGCCGGCAATCGAGGAAACCCGAGACAGGGTCACCCTGGATGATGTCGGCGGTCTCGAGCAGGTGAAACGCCGCTTGCGCGTCACCTTCCTCGAACCGATGCGCAACCCGGAGATCGCCAAGGCCTTCGGGAAGAACACGCGTGGCGGCCTGGTGCTCTACGGCCCTCCCGGCTGCGGTAAGACCTTCATGGCCCGGGCCATCGCCGGGGAGCTCGGCGCGCGGTTTCTGACGGTAAGCCTGGCGGACGTGCTCGGCAGCCACGTCGGGGACACCGAGCAGAACCTGCACCGGGTGTTCGAGGAGGCCCGGGCGGCAACCCCCGCGGTGCTCTTTCTGGACGAGGTGGACAGCTTCGGCCTGCGGCGCTCAAGCATGGGCGGCAGCCAATGGATGCGCTCGGCGGTCAACCAGCTTCTGATGGAGCTGGACTCGATGAGCGCGCGCAACGACGGTCTCTTCGTCCTCGGCGCGACCAACCACCCGTGGGACCTGGACTCTGCGCTCCTGCGGCCCGGACGCTTTGACCGGATGCTCCTCGTGCTGCCGCCGGACGCCCCGGCCCGCGAAGCGATCCTCCGGCACAACCTGCAGCGGCGGCCGGTGGCCGGCATCAACCTCGACCGTTTGGTGGCCAAGACGGACAACTTCTCCGGCGCCGACCTGACGCATTTGTGCGACACCGCCGCGGAGAACGCAATGACGGATTCGCTCGCGGGGTCGCAGTTGCGTCCGATCGGCATGCAGGATTTCAAACACGCGCTCCGCGTAAGGCCGTCGATCATGCCGTGGCTGCAGAGCGCCAGGAACGTGGCTGAGTTTGCCAACTCCGGGGGCCAGTACGACGACCTGGTCGAGTACCTGAAGCTCCGCAAGATCCTATGACGTGACCGAACCGCAGGACGAGAGCACCCTGATCTACCGCTCGCAGATGTTGCAGACCGCAGGCCGCAGGGCCGATGCCCTGGCACTGCTGGACGGCGGCCTCGCGGACAACCCTGACTCGGTTGCCCTGCTGGTTGCCCTCGCCACCTTCCACCTGAGTACGCCCAGCCCCTCCCGTTCCCTCGCCGCGGCGCGTCGTGCCGTCGAGCTCGACGGCCAGGGCACGCAGGCGTGGGCCATTCTCGCGCTGGCCCTGCTCATGTCCCAGCGCGGCGACGAGGCCGAGGCCGCCGCGCGCGAGGCCATTCGGCTCGACCCCGCAGAGCCGGGGGCGCACGCCGTGCTCGCCAGCGTCCTGCACAGCCAGGTAGGGCTGACCAACAAGTCGGGTGTCGCGGCCGCCGCCGCCATCGCCCATGCCCTCGAGCTGAATCCGCATGACCCCGACCTGTTCGACCAGGCCGCGACCATCGCCATCGGACGGGCTCTGCCTGACGAGGCCCTCGGCCTCGTGCGGCGGGGACTCGCGCTCGATCCGACCAACGCGGCTCTGCTGCTCACCAAGGCCAAGCTGGACGGCAGACGCAAGAAGTCCCGCATTCAGGGTATCGAGACGGTCAAGAGCGTGCTCGCCGTCGACCCGCTCGACGCCGATGCCCTCACCCAGCTCCGCGAAACCTTTTGGGCGAGGTTACGTGGGCAAGTCATCAGCGCCTTCGCCCTCGCCCTGGTCATCCTGCTGGTCGAGCCGTGGCTATCGCTGTACCGGGCCCCGGTGACGGCCGCCGCAGTCGTGTTGTTCGCCGGCCGGTGGGCCTGGATTGCGCGGAAGCTACGTCGAGCACTACCCCGCGGCTTCATCCGGCGTGAGCTCCGGCGACGGCCGGAGGGCTATATCGCCATAGCCTGCGCCGTGCTGGCACAGTTCACCCTGCTCCTCGGCATGTTCCTCGCGGCGGTCGCCTCGGCACCCGGCGCAGCGCGCGCGGCCCTGGTGACGATCATGGTCGCCGGCACCGTGGCGTGGCTGGGCTGGATGTTGGTCCTCGCCGCGACGAACCGAGACTCCGCCGCCGACCGGCAGGCCATGCTCGAAGCCGATCCCGACCGTGCGTCCAGCCGGGACGTCGGCTGGGCGGTGCGGGCTCTGCTGGGGGTGCATGCCGTCCCCGCGGCATGTGCGGCGGGTTATCGGCTGCTCGCCGCCCATGCGGCCAGGCCGGCTGCCGCGCACGGTGCGGTCACCCTCCTCGCCGGCGTCGCGGCCGGCCTGTGCGGGGTCGGCCTGCTGCTCGCCTCGCAGGTCCCCCCCGTTGGCGGGATAGGCGGTGGAACGCGGTGCGACTGCTCCTGCTGGTGCTGCTGGTCGCGGATGCGACTGCAGGCCTGGGCCAAGCCGCCGCCCTGACCTACGGCACCGACGTGGTCTACACCGGGCGCCCCCACACCGATCGGACCGTCTTCCCACGCGTGCCCGCCCCGGTGACCGTCACCATTCACCCGTTCCCCTCCATCACCGTGCCGGCGATCCCCACCCTCGGCGGCGGTTAGCCCACGAGCCTGCCACCCGTCGAGCCCGGTAGCCTCCCGCACCATGACCGCTGCTCCCGTGCACACCGACCTCCTGCCGCTGTCCGATGATGGCACCGAGTACCGGCTGATCAGCAGCGAGGGCGTCGAGGTGGTGGACACCGCGCTGGGGCGCTTCCTTCGCGTCTCCCCCCAGGCGCTGACCGCGCTAGCGAAGACGGCCATCACCGACATCCAGCACCTGCTGCGCACCAGCCATCTGCAACAACTGCGCGCCATCGTCGACGACCCCGAGGCCAGCGGGAACGACCGCTTCGTCGCGATGGACCTACTGCGCAACGCCTGCGTGGCCGCGGGCAAGGTGCTGCCGATGTGCCAGGACACCGGCACCGCCATCGTGATGGGCAAGAAGGGCGAGCGGGTGCTCACCGGTGGCGGCGACGAGGCCGCGCTGTCGGAGGGCATCCACCAGGCCTACGCCGAACTCAACTTGCGGTACTCCCAGATGGCCCCGCTGAGCATGTGGGACGAGCGCAATACCGGCACCAACCTGCCCGCGCAGATCGACCTCGCCGCGGTGGACGGGGACGCCTACCACTTCCTGGTGATGGCCAAGGGCGGCGGCAGTGCCAACAAGACCTTCCTGTACCAGGAGACCAAGACCGTCCTCAACCCCCGGCGTCTGGCGTCGTTCCTGGACGAGAAGCTGCGCTCGCTGGGCACCGCCGCCTGCCCGCCCTACCACCTTGCGATCGTCGTCGGTGGGCTCTCGGCGGAGCAGAACCTCAAGGTCGCGAAGTTGGCCTCGGCCCGCTACCTGGACACGCTTCCCACCGAGGGCTCGCCATCCGGGCATGCTTTCCGCGACACCGACCTCGAGGCCCAGGTGCTGGAGATGACCCGCCAGTTCGGCATCGGCGCCCAGTTCGGCGGGAAGTACTTCTGCCACGATGTCCGCGTCATCAGGCTCCCCCGCCACGGCGCTTCGCTGCCGATCGGACTCGCCGTGAGCTGCTCGGCGGACCGGCAGGCCAAGGCGAAGATCACCGCCGATGGCGTCTTCCTGGAGCAGCTGGAGCGTGACCCGGCCCGGTTCCTGCCCGAGGTGCAGCACGAGGATCTGCCCGGTGACGTGGTGAACATCGACCTCACCCGCCCGATGGCCGAGATCCGGGCCACCCTGAGCGCCCTGCCGGTGAAGACCCGGCTCTCCCTCACCGGCCTGCTGGTGGTGGCCCGCGACATCGCGCATGCCAAGATCGCCGAGCGGCTGGAGGCCGGCGAGCCGATGCCGCAGTACATGAAGGAACACCCGGTGTACTACGCGGGGCCGGCCAAGACCCCCGACGGCTACGCGTCCAGCTCCTTCGGACCTACCACCGCCGGACGGATGGACGCCTACGTAGAACAGTTCCAGGCCGCGGGGGGCTCGATGGTGATGCTGGCCAAGGGCAACCGCAGCAAGCAGGTGACCGATACCTGCTCGACCCACGGCGGCTTCTACCTCGGCTCCATCGGCGGTCCCGCCGCCCGCCTGGCGCAGGACTGCATCAGCGCGGTGGAGGTGCTGGAGTACCCGGAGCTGGGCATGGAGGCGGTGTGGAAGATCGCGGTGCGCGACTTCCCCGCGTTCATCGTGGTCGACGACAAGGGCAACGACTTCTTCGCGGGCACCTCGGCGCCCACGCTGCAGATCAGCTTTCGCCGCTAGTCAGCGCAGCCGCCTGGGGCCCACGTCGGCTCGGCTCGGCTCGGCTCCGATCCGCACCCGGGCCGCAGTCACCGTCGCGCCGTCGGTCGTCGCCAGGATGGGCCCGCAGGACAGCTCCCTGATCTCGGGCACCTCCTCCGCGAGAGTGGCCAGCCGATCCACGACGACCTCCAGCGCGGCCAGGTCCGCCGGAGCGCTGCCCCGGTACCCGGTGAGCAGCGGCGCCGCCTTCGGTGCGCGGATGAGCTCCGCGGCCGAGGCCAGGGGCAGCACCCGGTAGGCACGATCGCCAAGCAGATCGGAGATCGCCCCGGACAGCCCGAAGGAGATCAACGAGCCGAACGACGGGTCGTCCTGCACGCGCACGGTGCAGTTGACGCCCTTGGCCGCCATGGTCTGCACGTACACCGAGCTGTTGCCGGAGAGTTCCGCGAGCTCGCGATAGGCGGCCCGGACGGCGTCCGCGCTCACCACGTCCAGGCGCACTCCCACCAGGTCGGCGCGGTCGCGCCACTGCTCCCCCATCGCCTTCACCGCCACCGGGAAGCCGAGCTCGCGCGCCGCGGCCACCGCGTCCTCGGGCCCGGTGGCGACGCGGAACGGGGCCACCGCCACTCCGTAGGCCAGCAGCAGCTCCGCGGCCTCCTCGTCGCTGAGCCAACGCCCCTGCGGCTGCGCCTGCATCCACGCGTCGATCAAGGACCGGGCCCGCGGCGCATCGACCAGCTTGTCGTACCCCCGGGGCTGCTCCTCCGGCGCCGGAGCGGCCCGCCACTGCGCGTAGCGCACCGCCCGAGACAAGGCCAGCACCCGCACGTTCGGGCCCCGGATAGGAGGGCACCGATCCCCTGGTGGGGTTGCCATCGGGTCCGCACACCGCGAGCGAGTCCGGGATGCCCTCGGCGGCGAGGAAGGTCGTCACCACCGGCTTCGACGATCCCGCTACCGCCTCCCGCAGCGCGGCGGCGTAGGCGGCGCCGGGGATGGCCACCGGGGGCACGAACACGACGATGAGCGCATCCACATCCGGTGCGGCCAGCGCCTCGTGCACCGCGGCGGCGAAGGACTCCGGACTTGCGCTCGCCCCGACGTCCACCGGCTCGTTCGCCACGTCCAGGCCCTGGCTGCGGGCGGCGTCGGCAGCCAGCACTCCCATGGCCGTGGAGTTGCCGACCACGGCAACCCGGGGACCGGCGGGCAGCGGCTGGTAACCCAGCAGCAGCGCACTGTCGAAGAGCTGGGCGATGGACTCCACCCGGATCACCCCGGCCTGTTCGAACAGCGCCTGCACGCTCGCGTCGTCCACCGCCACGCTGGTGGCCGCGAGGCCGGCGGGCACCGCGTGCCTGCCGCTCTTCACCACGATCACCGGTTTGCTGCGGGCCACCCGACGGGCGAGGCGGGAGAACTTGCGGGGATTTCCGAAGCTCTCCAGATAGAGCAGCACCACATCCGTCGCGGGGTCGGAATCCCAGTACTGCAGCAGGTCGTTGCCGGAGATGTCCGCCCGGTTTCCCGCCGAGACGAACGTGGACAGGCCCAGTCCGCGCTCCGCCGCCGCCGCCAGGATGGCGATGCCCAGGGCACCGGACTGACAGAAGAAGCCCACCCGTCCCGCAGCGGGCAGCACCGGCGCCAGGGTGGCGTTCAGCGAAACGGCCGGATCGGTGTTGGCCACCCCCAAGGCGCTGGGGCCCACGACCCGCATGCCGTGGGCTCGAGCGGCCTTCACCATCCGCCGTTCGGCGGCCAGACCCTCGGGGCCGGCCTCGCTGAAGCCCGCCGAGATCACCACCAGCGCCTTCACCCCTTTGGCGAGACAGTCGTCGAGCACCGCTTCCACGCCGCTGGCCGGAACCGCCACCACCGCGAGATCCACGTCGTCGGGGATGGCCCGCACCGACTCGTAGGCACGCACACCCTGCACCGAGCGGTTCTCGGGATTGACCGGGTACACCGGGCCGGTGAAGCCGGCGGCCAGCAGATGGACGAGCACCGCGTGACCGACCTTGAAGCGGTCGGTCGACGCGCCAATCACGGCCACCGACCGCGGGGCGAGCACGTTGCGGACGCTGCGCGCCTCCGAAGCCCGTTCCCGGAAGTTGCGCACGGTGAGCAGGGCCTCGGAGGGGTCGATGGCGAACTCCAGGTGCAACACCCCGCCCTCGAAGGAGCGCTTGATCTGGTAACCGGCCTCCCGGAACACCCCGACCATGGTCCGGTTCTCGGCGAGGACCTCCGCGACAAAGGTATGGATGCCGCACTCCGCGGCCGCCGCTGCCAGGTGCTCCAGCAGCACCGAGCCCAGGCCCCGGCCCTGATGGGCGTCGGCCACCACGAAGGCCACCTCTGCTGACAAGCCGTCGCCGACCTTCGTCAACCGGTCGTAGCGACCCACCGCGATGATCTCCCCGCCCAGCAGCACGAGAATGGCCACCCGGTCGTGATGGTCCACGGTCGAGAACCGGGCGAGATCACGCGCCGACATCGTCGGGTAAGGACCGAAGTAGCGCAGGTACCGGGTGCGCTCGGACAGGCGCCCGTGGAATTCGCGCAGCGCCTCGGAGTCGTCCGGCGTGATCGGCCGCAGGTGCACGGTGGCACCGTCGGAGGCCAACGCGTCGCCTTCCCAGTGCTTGGGGTAGTCGTACGGGTCGGCCGTGGGCCGCTCCGGTTCCTCTGACATGGCGGCCATCTCCGCCTCTCAGTCTCTGGGGTCTTCGGGGTCGAGCCCGACCAGCGGGTACACCGCCCGCCGGGTATCCCGGATCATGCTGTCCACCTTGGCGGTGGCCGGATCGGTTCCGGCGGCCACCCCGTCCCACGGCGTGTACGTGGTGTCACTGCCGTCCCCCATCGTCGTCGGCAACGCCAGTCGGGGCGCCATCGGAGCCACCCGCGCGGTCCAGTCGGCAGGCACCAGCGTGGCCGGGTCGATGTCGCGGTCGAGCACCGCAGCAAGCAGGTGGGTCCACGAGCGCGGTACCACCCGCAGCAGTCCGTAGCCGCCGCCACCCACCGCCAGCCATCGGCCCTCGGTGGTCTCCTCGGCGAGCGCCCTCAGGGTATGGAAGATCTGCCGGTGCCCGTCCACGCTGAGCATGAGGTCGGCCAACGGATCCTCGTAATGGGTGTCGACGCCGCACTGGGTGACCAGCACCTGCGGGCGGAAGGCGCGGACCACGCCGGGTACCACCGCATGGAAGGCGCGCAGCCAGGAGCGGTCGCCGGTGCCGGGCATCAAAGGAAGGTTCACAGCCGTGCCCGCGGCCGCGCCCCGGCCCACTTCCTGCGGCCAACCGGTTCCCGGCCAGAGGGTCGCGGGATGCTGGTGCAGCGAGACCGTGAGCACCCGGGGGTCGTCGATGAAGGCGGCCTGCACCCCGTCGCCGTGGTGGACATCGACGTCGACGTAGGCGATGCGGTCGAAGCCGTGGTCCAGCAGCCACGAGATCGCGATCGCCGGATCGTTGTACACGCAGAAGCCGGAGGCGGAATCGGCCATGGCGTGGTGGAGTCCACCACCGATGGACACCGCCCGCCGGGTGCGTCCTTCGGCGATCTCCCTGGCCGCGAGCAGCGAACCGCCGGCAATGAGAGCGCTGGCATCGTGCATGCAATCGAAGATCGGGTTGTCCTCGGTGCCGAGCCCATGGCCGACGGCGTGCAGCTGTTCGGGTGCGCCCTTGACGGCGGCCAGGTATCCGGGGGTGTGAATCCGCAGTAACTGCTCATCGGGGGCCGCGTGCGGGCGCAGCGTCTCCACCCCTTCGAGCAGGCCCAGCCCCGCGGCGAGGCGCATCGTCAGGTCCAGCCGGATGGGATCGAGCGGATGGTCTTCGCTGAGTCGGTAGCTGAGGTAGTCGGTGGTCCACACCACCGCGGCAGGGCTGCGGGTCATGGGCTCGACGCTACTGTCTGCGGCGGCCGAACGGGCGGGTGTGGCCCGTGGCCGGATGGTCCGACGGCCCCCGCCGCGGTCTATAGACTCAACGTGGATGAAGGGGCGTAAAGAGTGAACGACCTGGTCGACACCACCGAGATGTATCTGCGCACCGTCTACGAGCTCGAGGAAGAGGGTGTGGTACCGCTGCGCGCCCGCATTGCCGAGCGACTGGAGCAGAGTGGGCCAACGGTGAGCCAGACGGTGGCGCGGATGGAACGGGACGGGCTGTTGGCGGTCGCCGACGACCGTCACCTCGAGCTCACGCCGGAAGGCAGGGCGGTGGCGGTGTCGGTGATGCGCAAGCACCGACTCGCCGAGCGGCTCCTGGTCGACGTCATCGGCCTGGCGTGGGAAGAAGTGCATGCGGAGGCCTGCCGCTGGGAGCACGTGATGAGTGAGGGCGTCGAGCGTCGGCTGGTCGAGGTGCTCGACCATCCCACCACCTCGCCCTACGGCAATCCCATCCCGGGATTGGCCGACCTCGGCTCAGACCAGATCGTCGCCACCGCCGCCGACCTGATCCGGCTCACCGACGTGGCCATGGGCTCGTCCGTGGCTGTGGTGGTGCGGCGGATCTCCGAGCATGTGCAGACCGACATCGAGGTGATGGGGCAGCTGCGCCAGGCCGGTGTGGTGCCCGATGCCCGGGTGACGGTGCGGCGTGACGGCGCCGGGGTCACCATTACGGTGGCCGGGCACGCCGGGGCCCAGCTTCCGCTGGACATGGCCCATGCTGTGCAGGCGGAACCTGTCTAACGCGGCACTGCTCTAACGCGGCACTCCCGCTCCGTTGACGGTCCCGTTGCCCTTTCTGCCCGGATCCTGGAGGTTGCCGTGAAGTTGCTCGTCACCGGAGGGGCCGGCTACGTCGGCAGCGTGTGCACCGCGCTCCTGCTCGAGCGTGGCCACGAGGTCACCGTGCTCGACGACCTGTCCACCGGCCACGCGGATGCTGTGCCCGCCGCGGCGCGGTTCGTCGAGGGCGACGTGGCCACCGACGCGGCGGCGCTGCTGGGCGAAGGCATGGACGGTGTGCTGCACTTCGCCGCGAGGTCGCTGGTGGGAGAGTCGGTCGAGCACCCCCAGCTGTACTGGTTCGGCAACGTGGTCACCTCGCTGCGCCTGCTGGAGGCGGTGCGGGCGGCGGGTACGCCCCGACTGGTCTTCTCCTCGACGGCGGCCACTTACGGCGAGCCGGAGCACAATCCCATCACCGAAGACGCCCCGACCCGCCCGACCAACCCCTACGGTGCCAGCAAGCTGGCCATCGACCACGCGATCACCTCCTACGCCGACGCGCACGGTCTGGCCGCGGCGAGCCTGCGGTACTTCAACGTCGCCGGCGCCCACGGCGGCTTCGGTGAGCGCCACACGGTCGAGACGCATTTGATTCCCCTGGTCTTGCAGGTCGCGAGCGGCGACCGCGAGCACATCACGGTCTACGGCGACGACTGGCCGACGCCGGATGGCACCTGCCTGCGGGACTACATCCATGTACGCGACCTCGCGGAGGCGCACCTGCTGGCCCTGGAGCACGCCAGCCCGGCCGAGCACCGCATCTACAACCTGGGGACCGGCACCGGCTTCTCGGTGCTGGAAGTCATCGATGCCTGCCGACGCGTCACGGGCCACGCGATCCCCACGCAGGTGGCGGGCCGACGGCCCGGCGACCCCGCGGTGCTCGTTGCCTCCAGCGGCAAGGCCACTGCCGAGCTCGGCTGGCGCCCGCAGCGCACGGAGCTCGACACGATCGTCGGTGACGCGTGGAGTCTCATCCAAACGCGGGTGGGTGCGGTGTGAACGGCGGTAGCGCCACCCCCAGCTCGGCGGCCACCTCCTGAGCCGTGTCGGCCAGCTCGCGAATCACGTCGGGGGACAACCCGCCCGCCAGTGCCGTGTCGAGCATGTTCGCCATGCGGTGGCCGGGATGGCTGTCCAGCGCCTTCTCCAGCGCGATCCCCGCCAGCGGACCCTCTCCTCGGACGTAGCAGCTGAAGGACACCAGCACCGCCGCCTCCGCGCGCTCGGGGTCGGGCAGCGCGCGGCACAGGGTCAACCACAGCCGCTCGGCTGCCTCGGCGTGCTCGCCGAGGGACAATGCGAAACACGCGTCTCGCACCACCGGATCCGACAGCGCCGCGGCCAGTCGGGCGATCTCCTCGTCGAACAGGACACCTTCGTCGTCGTATCGCGCCACCGCGGCTAGCACCGCCTGCAGGTCCGCACGCACGGCCCGCCGACCGGTCAGTTCTCGGGACAGCAACGCCGCGTCCATGGCGCGCTCGATGAGGTCGGCACGCCGCCAGAGGAGCTCGTCGGGGTCACGGGCGGAACAACTCGTCGAGCTCCGCACGGGCACCGTGGATGATCCTGCCTTGGGCCACGTGCGCGGCGCTGACCTGGGACGACTGCGGATCCGGCAGTGCTCCACCGCGTGGGTCGTCCTGCTCATAGCCACACCAGGAGCCGCCGGCCGCCAGCCGGTCGACGCGATGGGCATCCAGCACCCGGGTACCCACCGCCTCGCACGACTGTCGCACGGCGTCGAGCAGCTGCCGGTGCGGCACGTCCGTGCTCGGACCCCGGTCCTCCACCAGGACGACGATCACCGCCGGGGCCGCACGCCGTACGCACAGCGCCGAGAGCCGCTCGGCCAGCGCGGCCGCATACCGCGGGTCGGGCTTCGCTGGATCGGGGCAGGTCCATCCGTATCACCAGCCCCACCCTGGTCGCGGTCGGTCCCTGCATGCAGAGCACGACGAGTGAGCGGGTCGGCACGAACCCGAGCAGCCCGGGTACCGAGACGATGAACTCCCCCGGGTCGCTGATCCGGATGGTGCTCGCTGGCGTGGTTGATGTGGTCATGACCATCACGGTGCCCCCGGTCGCCGACCGCACCCCCAGGGTAGCCGCGCGATTGTGGACAAGTTGAGCGCCGTACACAGCCCGGCCCGGATGTCGCGCCGTGCGGACCAGACTGTCCGAGTGTTCTGCTAGCGGCGCCTGCGGCTCGAGTCGCCTTCCGCAGGAAGGCTCAGGCGTCGAGATAACCGCTGAAGTACGCGGTGTAGGCCCACACACCGGCGAAACAGTCCGCGATCAGTTCCTTCTGCTTGATCTTCTGCCCACCGGCACCGACGATGTCCCGAAGCCCCAACTGCACCATGAGTTCGTCCTGCACGTGGTGACCGAACTCATGGGCGACCAGCACCGCGGCGGCAAAATCTCCCGCCTGAGCCGACTCTCGTCCGAAGATGTCCCCGTTCCACATCTTCATAATCGTTTCCAGGGGAAAAGAACAATGCGCCCGGGTAACCCGACGATCCCACATCGGTCGAACAGTAAAAAGCATTGTTGTAGTTCGTCAGGACGCCTGCTGGCAGCGAATATTCAGCACAGCGGCTTGACGTCGGGATTAACGTCCGGTCGTGGACACGACACCCTTCGAGCCAGATTCTGGCCAGCCCTGGCCGTCGGGGAATTCAGCGGGCTGCCTTGCTAAGGCCGTCTCCGGGGCAGCGACGATCACCGGGTAACGCCATGTCCGGCGCCTGCTCGCGGCCGGGTTGTGCGGATGGCTTGGTCCCATGAGGCTGTCCCCATGACCAAGTCGCCGCAATCTGAGCCACCCACTTCCCCGCCGCCGGTGAGCAGCGACGGCGCGATGGATTACGACCTGGTGGTCATCGGCTCCGGGCCCGGAGGCCAAAAGGCTGCCATCGCCGCGGCCAAGCTTGGCAAGCGGGTCGCGGTCGTGGACAAGGCGCAGATGATCGGCGGGGTGTGCGTGAACACCGGCACCATCCCGTCCAAGACCATGCGCGAAGCGGTGCTCTACCTCACCGGCATGAACGAGCGTGAGCTCTATGGCGCCAGCTACCGGGTGAAGTCCGACATCACCGTGGCAGACCTGCTCTCCCGGACCCAGCACGTCATCGTCAAGGAGATCGAGACGGTGCGGGCCCAGCTGATGCGCAACCGGGTGGATCTGTTGACCGGCACCGCGCGCTTCCTCGACCCGCACACCATTGCCATCGCCGGTGCCCATCACAGCGAACGGATCACCGTCCGCGCCGACAAGGTGGTGATCGCCACCGGCACCAGGCCGGCTCGCCCGAAGAACGTGGAGTTCGACGAGGAACGCGTGCTCGACTCCGACGGCATCCTGCACCTCGGCGCCATCCCGAAGAGCATGGTCGTGGTGGGGGCCGGCGTCATCGGCATCGAGTACGCCTCCATGTTCGCCGCGCTCGGTACTCGAGTCACGGTGGTGGAGCGGCGCGACGCCATGCTGGAGTTCTGCGATTCCGAGATCGTGGAGTCGCTCAAGTTTCACCTGCGCGACCTGGCCGTCACCTTCCGCTTCGGTGAGGAGGTGACCGAGGTGAAGGTCGGCGCCAAGGGCACCGTCACCACCCTGGCCAGCGGCAAGCGCATTCCCGCGGAAACCGTGATGTACTCCGCCGGCCGGCAGGGCCTCACCGAAGACCTGCATCTGAACGCGGCGGGTCTTGCCGCCGACGCGCGTGGCCGGATCACCGTGGACGAGCACTACCGCACCGAGGTGAAGCACATTTACGCCGTGGGCGACGTCATCGGATTCCCGGCGCTGGCGGCCACCTCGATGGACCAGGGACGCCTGGCCGCCTATCACGCCTTCGAGGAACCGGCCACGGAGATGATGGGCCTGCAGCCGATCGGGATCTATTCCATTCCCGAGGTGTCCTACGTCGGCAAGACCGAGGTCGAACTGACCGGATCGGCGGTGCCCTACGAGGTGGGCACCTCCCGGTACCGGGAACTCGCCCGCGGTCAGATCACCGGCGACTCCTACGGCATGCTCAAACTGCTCGTCTCCACAGCGGACCGAACACTGCTCGGCGTGCACGTGTTCGGCTCGGGCGCGACGGACCTGGTCCACATCGGGCAGGCGGTGATGGGCTGCGGGGGGACCGTCGACTACCTGGTGGACGCCGTCTTTAACTATCCGACCTTGTCCGAGGCGTACAAGGTGGCAGCACTGGACGTGACCAACAAGATCCGCGCGCTCGACATGTTCACCGCCTAAGGGTTCGGCGCCGCAGCACCTCCCGCAGCCCGGGCACCCGCACGCCCTCGGCCGCCAGCATCCGGCGCGCCTTGCGTCGGGTGCTCAGCACTCCGACCAGGGCGAACGCCCAGACCGGGTACTGCACGAGCCGGGCGAGCCGAAACGCCGACGCGGTGTAGCCGCCCGCAGCGCCGAGCACCAGGCCGATGGCCTCAATCACCAGCAGGGAGGCAAGGAACCCACCGACGTTCACCATTCCCTGGGCGGTCCCCATCCGGTGGCTCGGGTTGAACGTGCGGGCGTAGTCGAAGCCGATGAGCGAGCCCGGACCACCGACGGCCAGCACGAGCACCAGCAGCACGAGCAGCCAGATCGGCGCCCGGCCGGGAAGGGCGAGGACCGCCGTCCACACCGAAGCGGTCAGTCAGAGGATGGTCAGCACCAACCATGAGCGGCGCAGCGGATGGCGGGCCGTGAGTTCACCGATCACCGGGCCAGCGCCGATGCCCGCCAGCACCAGCACGGTGAGCAGCACACTGGCCTGACCGGCAGACAGACCCTGGGCGCTCACGAGGTAGGGAAGGCCCCAGAGCAGCGCGAAGACGGTGCCGGAGAACTGCGCGCCGAAGTGGGTGAAGAACCCCAGCCGCGTCCCGGGATGGCCCCACGCCGCGCGAACGAGTCGGGGCACGTCCACCGAGTGCAGCACCTCGCTGCGCGGAGGCGCACCGCGCGGGGCGTCGCGGACCACCGCCAGTACGAGGACCACCACGAGCACCCCCAGGCCGGCGGCGGAGCCGAAGGCAACCGTCCAGCCCGGGCCATGCAGCAACGCCACCAGCGGCACCGCGGACAGCACCTGTCCCAGTTGGCCGACGATGCCGGTGAGCTGGGTCAGCACCGGCACTCGGCGCACCGGGAACCAGGCGGCGACCAGCCGCAGCACCGAGATGAACGTCAGCGCGTCGCCGGCCCCGACGAGTACCCGCGCCACGATGGCCAGTGGCAGCACGGTGGTCAACGCCAGCAGGAGTTGTCCCGCTGCCATCACCGTCGCCCCCATCGCAATGAGGGCGCGGGAGCCGAAGCGATCCAGCAGCAGCCCGACCGGCACCTGCAACCCGGCGTAGACCACGAGCTGAAGCACCACGAAGCCCGACAGTGCACCGGGGCTCGCGTTGAAGCGTGCCGCCGCATCGAGTCCGGAAACGCCGAAAGACGTCCGGTGCAGCACCGCCGTCACGTAGGCGAGCACCCCGACGCCCCACACCAGGCACGCGTGGGCACCGCCCGGCGGACCGTTCGCGCCACCTTTGTCAATAGCCTCAGCCACGCCGCACCCTAACGCGCACGGTGAGGGCGAACCGCCCCGGAATGTGCCGCGCCGGCGCTACGTTGAGGGACACTGAAGGGGACGCGAGTGGAAGGTACCGATGCGGCCCATGGATGAGCGCCAGGATGAGCAGATGAACGAACCCGAGAACCTCGACGAGACCTCCCGGATGTACGAGCTCGAGTTTCCCGCTCCCGAGCTGACGGCGGCTGACGGCCGGGGCCCGGTGCTGGTGCACGGGATGGAGGGATTCTCCGATGCCGGCCATGCCATTCGGATCGCGACCACCCACCTCCGGGAGCAGCTGGAGACCGAGTTGGTCGCCTCCTTCGACATCGACGAGCTGCTCGACTACCGCTCGCGGCGGCCGACGATGAGCTTCGAGGGCGACCATTTCGCCAGCTACGCCGAGCCCTCGCTGAACCTCTACGCCGTCAAGGACAAGGCAGGTACGCCGTTCCTGCTGTTGGCCGGGATGGAGCCCGACCTCCGCTGGGAGCGCTTCATCACTGCGGTGCGCATCCTGGCCGATCGTTTCGGGGTGCGGCGCACCATCGGCATCAATGCCATTCCGA
>JAABVA010000955.1_pt1 | contig 32770 bp, 29 predicted proteins | sample 5560331 | NCBI WGS metagenome assembly JAABVA01 (sample SAMN12812661, study PRJNA571458) | rock metagenome | isolation source: Antarctica rocks | place: Antarctica: Victoria Land, Mt New Zealand sud | collected 2016-01-07 | reverse complement strand
CCAATACGCCCCCATTGGTCGTCGCGCAGCCCGTAACGTCGCATCGGTCAGCTCCACAGTGGCTGACCCCTACGAATCGAAAAACGCCTCGCGCCGGAAGCCCCTAAATGACGACACGCCCTAGCTTACCATGGCTCGTGCGGTGTTGCCGTTCTCCTCGGCCAGCAATTCCTTTTTCGATAATTTGCTAATGATCGTCTTCGGAAGGCTGTCCCGGATTTCGACCGAGCGCGGCATTTCGATCTTGGACACGTGCTCTGCCAGGAACGTCCGCAACTCCTCGCCGGTTACGGCAGCGTTCGGCTTCAGCGTCACGAACGCTTTGGGCGCTTGACCGCGATAAGCATCCGGCACGCCGATCACCACCGCTTCGTGGACCGCCGGGTGCTGGTACAGCGCCTCCTCCAGCACGCGAGGATAGACATTGAAACCACTGTAGAGGATCACGTCCTTGATGCGATCGACCAAAAACAGGTAACCGTCCGCGTCGAGGTAGCCGATGTCGCCGGTCCGCAGTGCGCCATCGACGAACACCGCTTTGGTGTTTACCGGACGCTTCCAATAGCCGGCCATCACCTGCGGCCCGCGCACGCACACCTCGCCCTTTTCGCCGGCGGGCAAAATCTGCTCCGGGTTGACGGGATCGCGAATCTCCACGGTGGTCCCCCACATCGGAATGCCGACGGAACCGCTTTTCACCTCGCCAGCGGGCGGAGTGCACGTGACCGTTGGCGACGCCTCCGTCAGTCCGTAGCCTTCCACAAGGAAACAGCCGGTCAGGGCGGTAAACGCGACCCTCACCTCGTTGGGCAGCGGCGCGCCACCCGATATGCTGAGCCGGATAGAGCGAAGATCCGGCTTGTGCTTGACCGCCTCCGCGTTGATCGCGGTGTAGATGGTCGGCACGGCGCTGAAGATCGTGACCTTTTCTCGCTCGATCGTGGCAATCACCTGCGCCAGTTCGAAGCGCGGCAGCAACACCAGTTCGGCCCCGGTCGCGATGGCATAGTTCATCACCGACGTCATGGCGAATACGTGGAACAGCGGCAGCACGGCCAGCACCACCTCTTGTCCCGGGCGGGTGCCGTCCCAGTGCGCGATCACCTGCCGGCAATTTGCAGTCAGGTTGGCGTGGGTCAGCATCGCGCCTTTTGGCACGCCGGTGGTGCCGCCGGTGTATTGCAGGACGGCGATGTCGGACGCCGGGTCGATAGCGACCGGAGTCGGCGCGGCCCGGTTTGCGATAATCGCGGCGAAACTTACGTGGCATGCGTCGGATACGATTTGCGCGAGGTCCCGCCGCTTGAACAGGCGGAACAGCGCAGCCTTGGAGGGGGGTCAAGACGCCAGTCATAGGGCAGACGATCAGCGTCTTTAGCCCGGCTGCCTCGGCCACGTTGGCAACCTTGCGGTATATCATCTCCAAATCCAGCACGACCATGACCGTCGTGCCCGAATCCTTGATCTGGTAGGCCAGCTCCCGCTCGACATACAGGGGATTGTAGTTGACCACCGTCGCCCCGGCATTCAGCGCAGCGTAGTAGAAAATGACGGAGTACGGCGTGTTCGGCAGGCACAGGCCGACCATCGTTCCCCGGCCGACGCCGAGATCCTGCAAGCCCCGCGTAGCGCGCGCGACGAGGGCGCCAAGTGCCGCGTAGGTCCAGCGTCGGCCGAGAAACTCCATGGCCGGCCGGTTGCCGAAGCGGGCGACCGTGCTGTCGAGCAGATCCCCGACCGGGGACACCGCAAGCGGCGTCACCGCGGGGGTTTAAAAATGGATGGCCCGCCCGTACGCGTTCAACACCGCCTCGTGCATCGTCTCGCTCACGGTCGGATGCGGGAACACCGTGTGCATCAGTTCGACCTCGGTGCTCTCCAAGGTGCGGGCGATGGCGTAGCCCTGGATCATCTCCGTGACCTCGGCGCCGATCATGTGGGCGCCGAGCAGCCCGCCGGTCGCGCTGTCGAACACAACCTTCACCATGCCCTCCGGCTCGCCCATCGCGATCGCCTTGCCGTTGCCGATGAACGGAAAACGGCCGACCCGGACCTCGTAGCCCTGCTCCTTCGCGCGCGCCTCCGTCAGCCCGACTGAGGCGACCTGAGGGCGGCAGTAGGTGCAGCCGGGGATGTTGGTCCAGTCGATCGGGTGCACGTCGTTCTGCCCGGCGATCTTCTCGACGCAGATGACGCCCTCGTGGCTGGCCTTGTGCGCGAGCCACGGCGCCCCGGCGATGTCGCCGATCGCATACACGCCGGGCTCCCCGGTGCGGCAATACTCGTCGATCTGCACGTGGGTGCGGTCCACCACGACGCCGGTGCCCTCAAGCCCAAGGTCCTCGATGTTGCCGACGATTCCAACCGCCGAGATCACCCGGTCGACGGTGATCTGCTCGGTCTTGCCGTCGGCGTCGATGGTGACGGTGACGTCGTTCTCGCCCTTGGTGGCGCCCGCGACCTTGGCGTCGGTCACGATGCGCATGCCTTGCTTCTCGAACGCCTTACGGGCGAACGCGCCGATTTCGGCGTCCTCGACGGGCAGCACGCGGTCCATCACCTCCACCACCGTGACCTCGGCGCCCATGTTGCGGTAGAAGCTGGCGAACTCGATCCCGATCGCGCCGGAACCGATGACCAGCAGGCGTTTCGGCATCTCGGCCGGCACCATCGCCTCGCGGTACGACCAGATCAGCTTTCCGTCCGACTCCAGCCCGGGCAACTGCCGCGCGCGAGCCCCGGTGGCCAAGATGATGTGTGGCGCCGTCAGGGTCGCCGGCTTCTTGCCCGTGACCTCGACGGTGTTCTTGCCGGCCAGCTTCGCGGAGCCCTCGTACACCGTGACCTTGTTCTTCTTCAGCAGATGCCCGACGCCGGAGGCCAACTGCTTGGCGACGGAGCGCGACCGCTTCACCACCGCGCCGAGGTCGTAGCGCACGTTGTCGGCCGCGAAGCCGAACTCCGGCAGGTTGTGCAGCAGGTGGTTGATCTCCGACGAGCGCAGCAGCGCCTTGGTCGGGATGCAGCCCCAGTTCAGGCAGATGCCGCCCAGGTTTTCGCGCTCCACCACGGCCGCCTTCAGGCCGAGCTGGGCGGCACGAATGGCGGCGACGTAGCCGCCGGGTCCGCCGCCGATGACGACGATGTCGAAACTGTCGCTCATAGCATCAAGCTCATGGGGTCCTGCACGATGGTTTTGAACGCTGCCAGCAGCTCGGCCCCCAGCGCGCCGTCGATGACCCGGTGGTCCACGCTGAGCGTGCAGGTCATCACCGTCGCGGGCACGATCTCGCCGCCGCGCACGACCGGGCGCTGTTCCCCGGCGCCGACCGCGATAATGGCGCCCTGCGGGGGGTTGATGATCGCCGAGAACGACTTCACGCCGTACATGCCAAGGTTCGAGATGCTGAAGCCGCCGCCCTGGAACTCCTCCGGCTTGAGGCGGCCGGCGCGGGCGCGGGCGGCGAGGTCCTTCATCTCGTTGCTGATGGTGGCGAGGCCCTTCTGGTCGGCCCGCCGGATGATCGGCGTGATGAGCCCGCCCTCGGTCGCGACCGCCACGCTGATGTCGACATCGTCATATAGTATGATCGCGTCGTCGGTGTAGCTCGCATTGGCGTTCGGCACCCGGCGCAGGGCGACGGCGCAAGCCTTGATAATGAGGTCGTTGACCGACAGCTTGAACGCACCGGGACCGTCCTTGGCCGACTTTGCGTTCAGGTCGGCCCGCAGCTTCATCAACGCGTCCAGTTCGATATCGGACGAGATGTAGAAGTGCGGGATCGACTGCTTGGCCTCGGACAACCGACGCGCGATGGTCTTGCGCATGCCGGTGTTCGGGATCAAACGATGCGGCGCGGCGATGGCCGCCGCGGCGGGTTTCGGCGCGGGAGCCGGAGCAGGCGCTTTTGCAGCGACCGGTGCTGGCGCGGGCGCCGCAGCTTGCGCTGGCGCCGCGGCCGGCTTCGGGCCACCCTTCTGTGCGGCCTCGATATCGGCGCGCACGATACGGCCATTCGGCCCGGAACCTTTGAGGCTCTCCAGCGCGATGCCCGCCTGTTGCGCCATGCGCCGTGCAAGCGGTGAGGCAAACACCCGCGTGCCCGCGGCGTGTGAAGGTTCCGGTGCATGGCCGTTCGAGACAGGCGCTACGGCGGCCGGTGGCTTGGGCGCGCTGTCGGTGGGCTCGGGCGCAGCTTTCGCCGGAGCGGACGCGGGCGCGTCGCCGGACGGCACCGCCTCGCCCTGCTCGACGAGAATTCCAATTGTCGCGTTGACCGCCACGCCCTCGGTCCCATCGGCGACCAGGATCTTGCCCAGCACGCCCTCGTCGACCGCTTCGACCTCCATGGTCGCCTTGTCGGTCTCGATTTCGGCAATCACGTCGCCCGCCGTGATCGTGTCGCCCTCCTTTTTCAGCCACCGGGCCAAGGTGCCCTCGGTCATGGTCGGGCTTAGCGCAGGCATCAAGATGTTCACGGCCATGATGCGCTCTCCCTCAGACGATCTTCTTCACGGCGTCCACGACCCAACCGGGCTGCGGCAACGCCAGCTTTTCGAGGTTGGCCGCGTAGGGCAATGGCACATCCAACCCGTGCACGCGCATCGGCGGAGCGTCGAGGTAGTCGAAGCAGTGCTCGACCACCTGCATTGCGATCTCGGCGCCGATGCCCGCGAACGGCCAGCCTTCCTCGACCGAAACGACGCGCCCGGTCTTCTTCACGCTCTCGATCACGGTCGCCGTGTCCAGCGGGCGTAGCGAGCGCAAGTTGATCACCTCCGCCTCGATGCCCTGCTCCGCCAATGCCTCGGCAGCCTTGAGCGCAACGCCAACCATGATGCTGAACGCCACGATGGTCACGTGCGAACCGGCCCGCTCGATTTTTGCCTTCCCGATCGGCAGCATGAAGTTCTCATCGGTCGGGCAGTCGAAAGTCTGGCCGTAGAGAATTTCGTTCTCGAGGAAGATGACCGGGTTCGGATCGCGGATCGCCGTCCGCAGCAGACCCTTCGCATCCGCCGACGACCATGGGGCGACGACCTTCAACCCTGGGCAGTGCGCGTACCAGCTCGCGTAGCACTGGCTGTGCTGCGCCGCGACCCGGCTGGCCGCGCCGTTCGGGCCGCGGAACACGATTGGGCAGTCCATCTGGCCGCCGGACATATACAGCGTCTTGGATGCCGAATTGATGATGTGATCGATCGCCTGCATGGCGAAGTTGAACGTCATGAACTCGACGATCGGCCGCAGCCCACTCATCGCGGCGCCCACGGCTACGCCGGTGAAGCCGTGCTCGGTGATGGGGGTGTCGATGATGCGCTTGGGGCCGAACTCGTCCAGCAGGCCCTGGCTGATCTTGTAGGCGCCCTGGTATTGCGCGACCTCCTCCCCCATCAGGAACACGTCCGGGTTGGCTCGCAGCTCGGCCGCCATCGCGTCGCGCAAGGCATCGCGAACGGTGGTCGGCGCCGTCGCGCCCCAATCCTTCTCCGGCGCCATGGCCGCAGCGATCGGGGGGGCGACATTTGGCTTCTCGACCGGTGCTTCGGCACGCTTCGGCGGCATCTCCGCCTGCGCCGCCCCGTTCTTGGCCGGCGCTGCCTCGCCATCGGCCGCCAGCACGGCGATCGGCGTGTTGACCGCCACGCCGTCGGTGCCCTCCTCGACCAGAATCTCCGTCAGCTTGCCCTCATCGACCGCCTCGACCTCCATGGTGGCCTTGTCGGTCTCGATCTCGGCAATCACGTCGCCGGCGCGCACGTCGTCGCCGACCGCCTTCAGCCATTTCGCAAGTTTGCCCTCGGTCATCGTGGGCGACAGGGCGGGCATCAGCACTTGTGTGGCCATGGCGCGTTCAGCCTTCGATCAGGATGTCGGTCCAAAGCTCGCTTGGGTCCGGCTCGGGGCTGGACTGGGCGAACTCGGCGGCCTCGGCGACGCGGGCCTTGATGTCGGTGTCGATCTTCTTGAGCGCTTCCTCGTCCACGCCCTGCTCCACCAACTGATGCCGGGCGTGCTCGATGCAGTCGCGCTCGCTCCGCATCTTCTGGATTTCCTCCCGCGTGCGGTACTTGCCCGGGTCGGACATCGAGTGGCCACGGTAGCGGTAGGTCAGCATCTCCAGCAGATACGGCCCGTTGCCTGCCCGGCAATGCGCGACGGCTGCCTCGGCCGCCGCCCGCACGGCGACCACGTCCATGCCCTCCACCTGCGTACCCGGCAGGTGCCAGGGCGAGCCGTTCTGCGACAGGTCACGCGACGCGGAGGACCGCTCGACGCTGGTGCCCATGCCATACTTGTTGTTCTCGATGATGAAGATGACCGGCAGCTGCATCAACGCCGCCATGTTGAAGCTCTCGAACACCTGGCCCTGGTTGCTGGCGCCCTCGCCGAAGTAGGTGGCGCTCACCCGGTCGTTGCCGCGGTACCAGTTGCTGAACCCCAGTCCGGTGCCTAGGCTGACCTGTGCGGCGACGATCCCATGCCCGCCGAAGAATTTCTTCTCCTTGCTGAACATATGCATCGAGCCGCCCTTGCCCTTCGAATACCCGGTCGAGCGCCCCGTCAATTCCGCCATCACGCCGCGCGGCTCCATCCCCGTCGCTAACATGTGACCGTGGTCGCGATAGGAGGTGATGACCTGGTCGCCATCTTTCAGCGCGCCCTGCACGCCGACGACGACCGCTTCCTGGCCGATATACAGGTGGCAGAACCCGCCAATCAGGCCCATGCCGTACAGCTGGCCGGCTTTCTCCTCGAAGCGCCGGATCAGCAGCATGTCGCCATACGCCTTCAACAGCGCATCGCGATCCATTCCCGAGTTGCTGATGGTATCAGGCGCCTTGCCACGTTTCGTCTTCTCGGCCGGCTGTGCCATTGGCGTGCTTCCCGTCGCTTAGAGTTTCAATAGACGTAGCCGTAGCCTGCGGGACGAACAAGCCCCCGCCCTGCAGTGCTAACCTCAGCCGGTGAACCGGATGCAGCCCTCGGTCGCCCACGGTCCGTCGAGGTATCGCCAGAGCGTGACACCCATCGCCAATCCGCCGAACGGGGCAAAATCCCGCAGCAGCCGGGCGTGCAGGGCACGGGCCTCCGCCGGGTCCACCTTGTTCTGCACCGTCACGTGCGGCCGCCAGCCTTGGCGGTCCTGCGCCGTCAACCCAGCCTGCCACTCCGACGCGAGGCGCGCGCGAAAGGCGGCCACCGCCGGGGCATGCAGGGTATAGGCGACGCCACGGCCAAGGGAGCGCAGACCATCGACCGTGAACGCCGTAGCCTTCTCGGCCGCGCACAGCCTCGCCAGATCATCCCGCACCTGCGGCAGGTCGTCGCCGGGTAGATGGTGGAACAGGGTGACATGAGCCGGGATCAGGTTGCGCGAGGGCGGGAACCAACGCTGCCGCTCCCGCTCAAAGAAACCTTGTGACGCCGGGTCGAGCGCGAGGGTCAGGATTATTGGCTGGGTCACGCGCGGCCCTGCTGGATCGGTGGAACGAGTTGACCCGGCGGACCCTGCCGGGCATGGCGGCTGCGCAAAGCTGGCCGATCCGGCTGGACCACTGCTTCATGCGGGTGTGCCTCGACGACGCGATCGGCGTCCGGTGGGACACGGTGGTGCGGCGCCCGGCGGTGCGGCACCTCACCGACGCGCAACTGGCGTGCGCGATCGTCACCGCCGAGCGGATTGCCGCCAACCCGGCGCTGCTGGGCCCATTGAACCATGCCAGCCTGCTAGATGCGCGGCAAACGGTAGACTCACCGCCCGCGGAACACCGGCTTGCGTTTCTCGACGAAGGCGGTCGCGGCCTCCCGGTGGTCTTGGGTCAAGCCGGTGCGAGCCTGGCCGATTGCCTCCATGTCCAGCACGGCCTGCAGCGGCTCGGTTTCGGCGGCGTGAAGGTTGCGCTTCATGTAGGCGAAGGCGACGCGCGGTCCGTCGGCGATGCGCCGCGCAAGCGCCTGGGCTTCCCCGGGCAACGCTGCGTCGTCCACTACCCGCATCACCAGCCCGAGCCGCTCCGCCTCGGAGGCGTCGATCATCGGGTTCAGGTAGTACATCTCCCGCGCCTTGGCGGTGCCGACCAGGCGCGTCAGCGACCACGATCCGCCGAAATCGCCGGAGAAGCCGACGTCGGCGAACGCGGTCCGGAACCGGGCGCTGGTCGCCGCGATCCGCAGGTCGCACGCCAACGCAATGCCGAGGCCGGCGCCCGCGACAGGACCGTTCACCGCGGCGATGACTATCTTGGAAATCGTCCGCAGCAGCACGATGGCCTGGTGCCGCCAGCGCAGCCCTTCCTGCCGTTGCTCGAAACTTTGTTCCGCGGCGGCCATGCGCTTCACGTCGCCGCCGGCGCAGAAGCCCCGCCCGGCGCCGGTCAGGATGATGGCGCCGACTGCCGGGTCGTTGCCGAGCCGCGGCAGCGCCTCGCACAACCGCGTCAGCATGTCTTCGCTGAGCGCGTTCAGGCGGTCGGGCCGGTTCAACGTCAAGGTCGCGACGCCGTCGTCGATGGTCTCCAGCAGGTCAGTCATGGGCGGCCTCCAACAGGCTGTCGCACAAGCGTGCCCGCGCATCCTGGCCCACCCCGAGCGCGCGGTCGAGATAGGCCTGAAACGACCCGTGCTCACGGTCGATGGCGGCGAAGGCGGCACTGAGCAGCGCCGGGTTCGCCCGCATCAGCTGCTCGCGCACGCTAGGCGGCAGGTCGCTGGAGGCAACCGTGTCCCGCCGCCACAGCCGGTTGGTGGCTTCGAAATCGGCGAGCACGTCCTTCCAGGGAACGCCGAGCGCAGTCAGCACCAAAGCGGCGGCGAACCCGGTGCGATCTTTTCCGGCGGCGCAGTGGAACAGCGCCGGCGTATCGCCCGCCAGCAGCACGCCGAACAACGCTGCATACTGCCGTGTGCTGCCGAGCGCGTAATCGACATAGGCCCGCTCAAGGACAGCGTGCAGCGCTTCGCCGGTCGCCTCCTTGGTGGCCAGGATGTCGCGCAATCCGGCGCCCACCGACGGCTCGATCGGCAGATGCACGGCGCGCGGCCCGATCAGCCGGTCGGGGGCCCGCGCCGCCTCATCGACGCCGCGAAAATCGCAGACGATCGCGATCCGCAATGCAGCGAGCGTCGCAAAGTCGGCCTCCGTCAGGGTCGCCAGTGCGGCGCTGCGGAACACCAGCCCACGCCGGACCAGGCGTCCGTCTTCGGTGCGGTAGCCGCCGAGGTCGCGGAAGTTCGATGCGCCTTGAAGCTCGATTGCCAGCGGAAGGTCGGTCATGTCCCGCGACCTAACCCAAACGCCGGGAACCCGCCATCCCGGTCAGCGCCTGCGCGCCACCGGACGAGTGGCGGCAGGCGACTTCGGCGCAACCCCGGCACTGGCCTTCGCCGCGGTAATCGGGGCCGCCGCCTTCTGGCACGCGTTGTCCTCGCCAATGCCAAACTCGATCGTGGGAAGCAGGGCTGCCGGCGGGAACAGCACCCCGAGACCCACGGCCGCTCCGCCCCGTGCCGCCAGGGTCGCCACATCGGGGGCGATCGACGGGCTCTTGAGCTTGCCTTTGATGCCGATCGGCGCATTAAGCGAGCCGATCGTGAAGTGCCGTGCGTCCGTCTTCAACTGGTAGTCGATCGTCTCGTTGGCCAGATTTGCCGAGCCGGAGCCCTGGATACGCGCCTCGCTGGTGTCCAGCAGCAACGTTTTAGTCTGCAAGTCGCCGTGGACCAGCGCGAAATCCCCGACGAAGCAGCGCACTTGCGCGGTGTTGGGAATGCCCAGGGCCGACAGGACCGCGTTGCCAACCTCGATCCCGGATAGATCGACCAGCAGGGCACTTAGGTTGCCGCCCGTCATCCCCAGCCGCAAGCCGCCGTTGCCGTGGCCCAGGAACGTCGCCATGGAGTTGCCAGTCGAGTCCAGGTTGGCGCTGCCGCTCACCACGCCGCCGCCATGGAACACGTGCAAGGCCGTGATCAGGCGCGAGAGATCGACCTGCTTGAAGTCGATCTTGGCCTGGGCGTGGATGTCCTTCTCGGCCGGGGCCAGGTCCACATTCGCCACGATCTGACCGGTGCCGACGCCGAAGCTGAGCGGATGGATCTTGACCGCCCCGGCGTTGGTGTCGAGGTCGAGCACGATGTTGTCGAGCGGGACCGAACGGCCTAGGATTTGCGCGCCCTTGTAGCGAAGCCGCACGTCCGCCGCGTTCAGCTTGGGCAGGTTGATCGGGGTGTCCGGCAGCACCTTATCGCTTGCCTCGGCCTTCGCCATCTCGCGCTTCTGTGCAGCGGTCGCGTTCGGCGTGTCCTTGCGGCCTGGCGTCGCGCCGATGAACCCACCGAGATCGGTCAGGTCGACCTTGCGCGAGGACAGGTCGGCGGTGACCACTGGACGCTCCGGCCCTGGATCGACCTCGATGTTGCCGCCCAGGTCGCTGGAGCCAAGCCGCCCGGCGAAATTCGTGAGGCGGATTTTCTTGTCGACGTAGTCCAGGTTGCCCGTGATCGAGTAAGGCGGCGTCTGCGGAATGGGAACGCCGGTCAGCGGCAGCAACAACGCCATGTCCGGCCCAGCCATCTTCAGCTTGACATCCGCACCGGCGAAGTTGAGCGGGTTCTGCACGGTGCCGGTGATGTCGACGTGCGTCGGGCCGTCGGCCATGTGCAGGTCGATCGGGTAGGGATGCTGTGCATCCCGGAGCGACAGCAAGGCGCCGCCGGTGAACCGCCCGGTGATCGGCTGGGCCGCGTAGGTGCCCTTCGCATCGACCACGAGTTGCGAAGCTGCCTCCGTTACGCTCTGAGACGCTTGGCCAGCCTGGGATGTTTGGCCAGCCGGGGGCTCCTGGGTTGCGACGTCGAGGTTGAAGTCGGCTTTCAGCTTCGGCATCACCACGTGGGCGTGGCTGTCGGTGATCCGCAAGTCGCCGATCTTGGGACCGGCGTTCGGATCGGACTTGCTGTTATCGTCCTTCGAGGCCCCGGTATTCAGATCCCAGTTCGCCTTGCCGTCCGGGTGCTGCTCCGCATCCACGACCGCGTGCTGCACGTCGATCTTCGGAATGACGATCTGGCGCGAGCGAATATAAGCCATCGCATCGGCCTGAACGGTCAGCTTGTCGATGGTCGCGAATTTCTGGTCCTGCGGAAAGCCGTCGGGGTTCGCGACTTCTACTCCATCCAGGGTCACGGTCGGGCTGAGGCCCAGCTTGACGTTCAGGTGCTTGATGGAAACCTTGTGGCCGAGCGCTGCCGATGCCCGCGCCTCGACAATGGGCTTGAACCAATCCCAATTCCAGAACCACACCAATGCGACGACGGCGAGGGCCAGCACTCCAAGCACGAGCGGGCCGATCCGGCGCTCGCGAGGTTTCGAAGCGAAGGTTGGACGTGCCGTCATGCATCGGCAACGTTCGGGGCGGCGGTGGGGTTGCAGCACGGTGATGCCGCCCGCATCCTGCGCTGAACAGGGAGTCCGCCATGATCCACGAGATGCGCATCTACCACTGCGTTCCCGGCCGCCTGCCCGCGTTGATGAAGCGGTTCGAGACGATCACCCTGGCACTTTGGGACAAGCACGGCATCCGCCAGGCCGGGTTCTGGACGACGCTGGTCGGCGACAGCAACCAGACGCTGACCTACATGCTGGCGTGGGCGGACCTGGCCGAACGCGACGCGAAATGGACCGCTTTCCAATCCGACCCGGAGTGGATCACGGCCCGCGCCGGGACCGAGGCTGACGGGCCAATCGTCGGCCATATCGTGAACATGATCCTGCAACCGACAGCGTTCTCCTCGGTCAAGTAGCGCGCTACGACGACCTCGGACAGCGTCGTCGCCAGCTGCGGCCAACCGGCGGAGGATTATGGTATGCCGCCCGTCATGCACGCCGTGTTTCTGACGCTGGTCCTCGGCTGCGCCTTCGTGCGATCGGCCCAGGCCGCGTCACAATCCTGGCCGGTGGCGCAATCGGCGCTCTGCACCGCTGCCATCGCCGCAGCCGAGCAGAAATACCAGCTTCCCACGGGGCTGCTGGGCAGCATCGCCAAGGTCGAAAGCGGCCGTCCTATCGACACCCCCGGCGATGTCCGCGCTTGGCCCTGGACGATTGATGCGGACGGGCGCGGGCTGTTCCTCGACAGCGAGGCCGCCGCGGTCGCCTGGGCCAAACAGGGCCTCGCCCAGGGCGTGCGTTTCATGGATGTTGGCTGCCTCCAGGTGGACCTCCAACTGCATCCCGGCGCCTTCCGCTCGCTGGAGGAGGCGTTCGACCCGGCGCTCAACGCCGACTACGCCGGGCGCTATCTCCGGTCGCTGCAGGGCGAGGCGGGTGGCAATTGGAACATCGCCGTCGGGCTGTACCACTCCCACACGCCGGACCTTGCGGCCGACTACCGCGCCCGCGTCGCCGATGTCGGCCGCGGCATCCTGACCGGCATCGACGGCCCCGAGCCGCTATACCAACGCGCCATCAGGCAGGGCACGCTGCGGCTGGTGCTCGCAGGGGGCGGCACGCTGCGGCTGAACCTGCACCGCCAGCCGACCCGGTGGCCGCAGCGCCGCAGCGCGTGCCGGGTGGCCGCGATCATGGCGCCGGAGCTCAGCCGGCCGCCCAGGGTGCCCGGCTGCGGGTCCTGATCCGACGACCAGGCTAGGGCCAGGCAGCGCCGAACGCCACCGGGCCGCCGCTCGGCGTCAGCGTCGCGCCCGGCGTCAGTTGCTTGCCGTCGAAGCGGAACACCGAAATCGTCCGCTCGAAGTCGTTCTGCAGCAGTATCGTGTGGCCGTCGCGCGACCACGCCACCCCTTCGGCCCAACGTCCGACCGGGGCGGAGGCGACCGGCGTCAGGCGCGTCCCATCGACCGCAAAGATTTGCAGGTTGCCGTGGTCGTGGAACAGCGGCGACGCCGACACCTTGGTCGAGCCCTCCTGTGAGCCGACGGCCAGGAACTTGCCGTCGGGGGAGAACATCAGCGGCTCCGGCCCACTCGGCACGCCAACCGTCGCCACGGTGCGCATCGGAGCCTGCGTGAGGTCGACCAGCGACACGCTGTCCAGGTCGCCGTCGCCACGCCCCATGTTGGACACGGCGGCCAGCGTGCCGGCAGCGTTGATGTCCATGGTGTAGGGCGCCACCCCCGTCGTGATCGGGCGCGGATCGACGGTGATTGCAGCGCCGTCGATGTGCAGCACGCTTACCTGGTGGTCGAAGTTGCGCGTCACCAGCGCGGTGCGGCCGTCATGCAGGAACACCACGCTGCTTGGGCCGGACAATTTGCCGAAATCCAGCTTGCCTGCTGGCTCCAGCCGTTTGTCTTTGACCGAAAAGATCGACACCGTGCCTTCGGTGCGGTTGCAGACCAACGCAAGCGTTCCATCCGGCGACACCCGCACGACGGTGGCGCCAGCGCCGGCGGCGACGCTCTGGACCACGCGGGGCGGCTTGGCGGCAAGGTCCACGACCGATACGCGATCATCAGGCGAGATGCCGAACTTGCCCTGCGGATCGGCCTTGGTGGCGGCGGTAAGGATGGCCCAACTTTCATCGTGGGCGACCCAAACCGCGAGCGGCGGGCCGACGACGCTGCCGGGCGCGTCGAACGTAGCCACGATTCGGGGCGGATAGCTGGCGACGTCGATCAAATCGACATTGTCGGGCTTGGCGTTCGCAGGCGCGACCTGGTTTGCCTGGGCGTCCAGAACGGTATGATTATCGTTCATCGAAACGATGATGTCGGCGTGTGCAATCCCGCACGTCACGATCGTCAAAATAGTGGCGATCAAAAGTTCTTTTCGCATTCCCAGTTCCCCCGTGCAGCATTGATCGCTGCATTGGAGACGAGGCTACAGCGGCGGCCCGGCAGCCAACAAGCGGGCTGCCGGGGAAGGACTCAGGCGGCGGCCTTGCGCGTGCGCTTGACGGGCTTCGGGGCGGCGGCCTCCGGATCGGCTTCCGGCTTGCGGCCGAGTCCAATCTTTTTGGCTAAGGCCGACCGTCGTTCGGCATAGTTTGGCGCTACCATGGGATAGTCGTGCGACAGGCCCCAACGCTCGCGGTATTGATCGGGCGTCATGTTGTAGGACGTCTGAAGATGCCGCTTCAACATCTTGAGCTTCTTGCCATCTTCGAGGCACACGATGTAATCCGGGAAGATCGATTTCTTCACCGGCACTGCAGGTTGGGGCTTCTCAGGCTCCGGTGCTTCGACGCCTGCGGTCGTCAGAGCGTGAAAGACCTGCTGAATGAGCTCCGGCAAGCTCGTCGGAGCTACCGTGTTGTTCGATACATGCGCCGACACGATCTGGGCAGTCAGCCCCAGTACGCCGCGGTCTACATTGCTTTCAGACACAATCATACATTCTCCGAGGTCGCATGATCGCGACCTTAATAAGCCATCTGACACTGTTTTACAGATTCGCCAAGTCTCAAATGCAACGACAGCAAAGAAACGGGTACAATTGACTGCGATTCACGCTTCCGACCCACTTTGGTCGTTCGGACCCGAAGTTATCGACCTGTAACCGATGCCAGTGCGTAGCGTCCGTAACCGATCAAGCCGCGTCGCGAAGGCGGTCGCCACCGAACAGATAATCGATGTCGTCCATCTCCAGCTTGACCGTGTCTGCTTCCTCACTGAATGCGATGGTAGCCAAAGCGGCCTTGCGCTCCTGTAATTCCAAAATCCGCTCCTCCACAGTATCGGCGGCGATCATCTTGTAGACGAACACCGATTTGGTTTGTCCAATCCGATGCGCCCGATCGGACGCTTGCGCCTCCACCGCCGGATTCCACCACGGGTCGTAATGGATGACCGTATCGGCCGAGATCAGGTTCAGGCCGCGTCCGCCCGCCTTCAAGCTGATGAGGAACAGCGGAACCTCGCCCGCTTCGAACGATCGCACCGGCTCCGCCCGGTCCCGCGTGTCACCGCGAAGTTCCACGAATTTGATGCCGGCGGCATGCAAACGGGGCTTGATCAAGTCCAGCATGGAGGTGAACTGTGAAAACAGCAGTACACGCCGGCCTTCGGGCAGCATCTCGCCCAGCATTTCCATCAGATCATCGAGCTTGCTCGACGACTCCGCACCGCGCGCCGAGGCCAGCTTCACCAGCCGGGGATCGCAGCACGCCTGGCGCAGCTTCAACAGAGCATCCAGCACCACGATCCGGCTTTGGGCCAGGCTGCGCTCGGCGATCTGCTCGCGCACACGATCGTATAGCGTGCCGCGAATCGTGTCATAGAGTTCACGCTGGTCGGCCGCCAAGGTGATGCGGCGCAGGATGGTGTGCTTGGGCGGCAATTCGGTCGCCACCTCCGCCTTGGTGCGGCGCAGGATGAACGGGCGGATGCGGCGCACCAATTGCAGCCGGCGCGTCTCGTCGCCGCCCTTTTCGATCGGCGTGCGGAACCGTTTGGTGAAGCCGCGCCGATCGCCGAGCAAGCCCGGCATCAGGAACGCGAACTGCGACCACAGCTCATCCAAGTTATTCTCGATCGGGGTGCCGGACAGGCAGATGCGCTGCCGGGCATCCAATTGGCACACGGCGCGGGTGGCCTTCGCGTCGGGGTTCTTCACCGCCTGCGCCTCGTCCAGCACGACGACGTGCCAGGACAGGTCGCGCATCTCCTCCAGGTCGCGGGCGAGCACGGTGTAGGTCGTGATGACGACGTGCACCCCGTCCAATTGGCTGCGCCGGGCGTGGCGGTCCATGCCGTGCAGCACCGCCAGGCGCAGGTGCGGCGCGAACTTCGCCAGCTCCGCCGTCCAGTTCGGCACCAGGCTGGTGGGCACGACGATCAGCGCCGGGCGGTCAAGCCGGCCGGCTGCCTGCTCGATGGCGATATGGGCGATGGTTTGCGCGGTCTTGCCCAACCCCATGTCGTCGGCCAGGAAGCCGCCCAGCCCATTCGCCGCGAGGTGCTGCAGCCAATCGACGCCGTGCTGCTGGTAAGGGCGCAACGTCGTGGCAAAGCTGGCTGGCAGGGCGGCGGCCGGGATCGCCTCGACCCCCCGCACCCGCGCCACCGCCGCCTCGATCGCGCGGCTGTCCTGCCAGCGGGTGGTGAGCAGGTCCTCCAGGTCGACCACCGCCGCGGCTTCGGCGCCGGGCAGCACGATCGCGCCGTCGGCCATGCGCTGCGACGCCTCGATCAGGTCCGTCATCACCGTCAGCAGCCGGCGCATCCGCTCGGCCGGCAGCTTGACCACCCGCCCATCGTCCAGGCTGGTCACCAGCTCGTCGCCCACGATCGTCGCGGCCTCGTAGCCCCCGGCGTCGAGCAGACGGCTGAGGATGGGCAGCAGCGGGCGGCGGACGCCGTCGATCTCGATGCCGAACTCCAGCGAGAACGCGCCGGCCTCCGCGTCCCGCACCTGCATGTCGAACAGGCTGCCCACGGTCGCCATGCGTGGGCCGAAGCCGGTTTCGACCCGGCTGGTCCAGCCCTGCAGCTCCAGCGCGGGCATGCGCTCGGCCATGAAGCGCTGCCAGCTTTCCGGCGCTTCCCGCCCGTGGAAGGCGAACACCCGCGTGCCCTTCGCCGACCCGGCGGCCGGCACGCGCATCTGCACGAACCCGTCCTGCCGCAACATCTCGAACGCCGCGGCCTCGGTGTCGGGGTCGCGGCGCAGGAAGGTCGGCCCGGCCGCGGTCTCGATGCGGATGAACTGGCGGGCGTCGTCCGGCTCGACGACCACGCTGCCGTAGGTGAACGCCAGCGCCAGCGTGTCGGTCAGCGCCGGGCGGCCGTTCTCGTCCGGGCAAGGCCGCCGGGCCAGGCGCATCAGCGGCGCCGGTGGACGCTCCTCGATGACGCGTTCGGTGGGCGCCGCGGCGACGGCCGCGACCCGGCGCGGCTTGACCGGCACGGCCGCGGCCCGGCGGCGCAGGCGCACCCGCCCGACGGCGCCGGTGGCCGCATCGACGTACCACGGCCCGGCGTCGCCCAGGATCACCGCGGATTTCGGCGGCAGCTTCGGCGGCATGTCGGCCTCGAAGATGCGCTCCACGCCCGGGACCAGCTTGCGCCCATTGGCATGCCAGCGGCCCCGGCCGGACTTGCCGAGCAGGGCCATCAATTTCGCGACCTGGCCGGACGGCACCGCCGTGCGCCGCGCATCGCCAGCGCCGAGCAGCGCGGCCAGGGCGCTCACGTCTTCGGGGCAGGCCGGGTCGGCAGTCAGCGCGCGCGGCGTGGTGGGCGTCAGCCGCCCGGTGCGCTCGCCCGCCAACGCCGTCGCGACGAAGCAGGCGTGCGGCGGCATGCCGGGCGACAGCTCGAACACCGCCCGGCGCGCCTCGTCGGTGGTCGAAGGCGGCATCGCGTCGAACAGGCCCTTCGGCTCGGGTCGGCGGAGGGCCGGAAAGCGTTCCAGCGCGGCCAAGGCGGTGGCGGCGCGATGCGGGCAACCGGGCTTGTGGCAGGTGCACTGGGTATCGAAGCCCACGCGCTCCCCGTCCGCGCGGGGCGTCACCCAGGCGATATAGCGCTTTTTCAACTCCTCCACGACGCCGCGAAGGCTCTCCCCGTCTTGCTGCACGTCGACCGCGCCGATCAAGATCAGGCTGCGGCCGCGGGTCAGCGCGCGCGGTTCGAACACGAGTCCGAGGTCGTAAGACGAGAATGCCGTGGGCATCAGGGCGGGTCGCTTTCGAAAGGGGCGCACAGTTATGCCATGCAGCCGCCGGAGAGAAGGCTTCCCTTTCGCAGGGCTGCCTGTAGGACTGCTCACGATGCCGCCATCCCCGCTCGCTGCCGTGCTGCAACACCTCCGGCGCGAGCCGTCGCGCACTTGGTCGATCGTCGTGACGGTGTTCGGCGATGCCATCGTGCCGCGCGGCAGTTCGGTCTGGCTGGGCACCTTGCTGACGCTGTTCGAAACGCTGGGCATCGGCGCCGGCGTCGTCCGCACGGCGATGTCGCGGCTGACGGCCGATGGCTGGCTGGTGCGGACGCGGGTCGGCCGCAACAGCTTCTACCGATTGGACGAATCGCACGCCGGCTTCGCCCGCGCCACGGCCCGCATCTACGGCCCGCCCGCGCCGCGGTGGGATGGCCGGTTCCGCCTGGTGCTGGCAGATGCGGATCATCGGCCAGAATTTCTCGCCGCTGGATACGGAGCGGCCGCGCCGGGCCTGTTCGTCACCGCCGACCCGGCGCTGGAACCGCCGGTCGCCGGGTCGATCGTGCTGTATGCGACGGCTGACGACGCCTCCATCCAACGACTCGCGGCACAGACCTGGCCGCTGGACCGGGTCGCCGCCGCCTACGCCGAGTTCACGGAGGTGTTCCGGCCGATGGAGGGATGGTCCGGGTTCGACGCCCTCGACGCCCTTGCCGCACGCGTTCTGCTGGTGCACGAGTATCGCCGCATCGTGCTGCAAGACCCGCTTTTGCCAGCTGCCATCCTGCCGCCAAACTGGCCCGGCGAGGCGGCCTGCCGCCTTTGCGCCACGCTCTATCCACGGCTGCTTCCCGCCTCGGAGGCATGGCTCGACGCCCACGCGCGAACCGAAAGCGGGCCCCTCCCCGCTGCCCGCCTCGACCTGTGGCAGCGCTTCGTCGTTCTCCCTTCTCCGCCAGCGGGAGAGGGCCGGGATGCGGGTGGATCAAGCGCCGGCTCGCAGCAGCAGAACGTGTTACCGATTTTTGTTGACGACAGTCATCATGTAACATAATCTTTCCGTAAGCTTCCAGGGAGGACCGCGATGTACACGCAGGCACTCAATGACGCCGGGGCTGCCCCGTTCGGCGATGCTGGCCAGCTCGCCCACTTCCAGGGCCGCATCGACGCCGACGAGAAGATCGAGGCGAACGACTGGATGCCGGACGCGTACCGCCGCACCCTCACCCGCCAGATCAGCCAGCACGCCCATTCCGAGATCGTCGGCCAGCTGCCCGAGGGCGCCTGGCTGACCCGCGCGCCCAGCCTGCGCCGCAAGGCCGCGCTGCTGGCCAAGGTGCAGGACGAATGCGGCCACGGACTTTATCTGTATGCCGCCGCTGAAACGCTCGGCACCTCGCGGGAGGCGCTGGTCGATGCGTTGCTGGAGGGAAGGGCGAAATACTCGTCCATCTTCAACTATCCGACGTTGACCTGGGCCGACATCGGCGCGATCGGCTGGCTGGTCGACGGCGCGGCGATCATGAACCAAATTCCGCTTTGCCGCTGCTCCTATGGCCCCTACGCCCGCGCCATGATCCGCGTCTGCAAGGAAGAAAGCTTCCATCAGCGCCAGGGTTTCGAGATCATGCTGACCCTCAGCCGCGGCACGGCGGAGCAGCGGGCGATGGCGCAGGACGCGCTGGACCGGTGGTGGTGGCCGTGCCTGATGATGTTCGGCCCGCCCGACGGCGAGAGCCAGCACTCCGACCAGTCCACGCGCTGGAAGATCAAGCGGTTCAGCAATGACGAGCTGCGGCAGAAATTCGTCGATGCCACCGTGCCGCAAGCCCACCATCTCGGCCTGACGCTCCCCGACCCGGCGCTGCGCTTCGACGAGGCCGCCGGGCATTGGGACTACGGCGAGATCGACTGGGAGGGGTTCCGCCAGGTGCTGGCCGGCAACGGCGCGTGCAATCGCGACCGCCTTGCCGCCCGCAACCAGGCCCATGCTGAGGGCGCCTGGGTGCGCGAGGCTGCGGCGGCGTTCGCGGCCAAGCGGGCGGTGGCGGCATGACCCCGGACACGGGCTTATGGGAGGTGTTCATCCGCAGCCGCAACGGGCTTGCGCACAAGCACGTCGGCTCCCTCCACGCCGCCGACGCGACCATGGCGCTGCAGGCGGCGCGCGACGTGTACACCCGCCGCGGCGAGGGACTGTCGGTGTGGGTGGTACCCTCCGCCGCCATCACCGCCTCCGACCCGGCCGATAAGGCGATGCTGTTCGAACCCGCCGAAAGCAAGATTTACCGCCATCCGACGTTCTACGAGGTGCCTGACGAGATCGGGCATATGTGACATGGCCACGACCTCCATCGCGGTGCGCGAGACGCCGCTGGTGCTGTATGTCCTGCGCCGGGCCGACGACGCGCTGGTGCTGGGGCACCGCCTATCCGAGTGGTGCGGCCATGCGCCGACCCTCGAGCAGGACATGGCGCTGGCCAACATCGGGTTGGACCTGATCGGCCAGGCGCGCTCGCTGTATGTCACCGCCGCGGACGTTGAAGCGGCCGGCAATACCGAGGACGGTTACGCCTACCTGCGCGACGCGTCGCAGTACCGCAACCTGCTGCTGGCCGAGCAGCCGAACGGCGATTTCGCTGCGACGATGGTGCGGCAGTTCTTCTACTCCGCCTTCGCCGACCCGTACTGGCGCGCCATGACGGCCTCCGCCGACCCGGCGCTCGCCGCGATCGCCGCCAAGTCGGAGAAGGAGAGCGCATACCATCTGCGTCACTCCGCCGAGTGGATCGTGCGACTGGGCGACGGCACCGCCGAAAGCCACCGCCGCGCGCAGGCGGCGGTGGACGCGCTGTGGCCCTACACCGGCGAGATGTTCGCTGGTGAGGACGAAACGGCGCTGGTCGGGTCCGGTGTCGCCGCCGATCCTGCGGCGCTGCACGGCCTCTGGACCGCCACCGTGCGGTCCGTGCTGACCCGGGCAACCCTGCCATTGCCGACCGGCACGTTCATGCACCGCGGCGGCCGCATCGGCCGTCACACCGAGCATCTCGGGCCGATGCTGGCGCAGATGCAGCATTTGCCCCGCACCTACCCCGGCGCGTCGTGGTGAGCCTCCGCGAACGTGCGCTTGAGGCCGCCGCGTCCGTGGTCGATCCGGAAATCCCAGTGCTGACCATCGCCGACCTCGGCGTGCTGCGCGACGTGACGGTCGAGGGCGACACCGTCGAGGTCGTGATCACGCCCACCTACTCCGGCTGCCCGGCGATGAACATGATCGCCGTCGAGATCGACCTCGCCCTGCAGCGCGCCGGCATCGCGGGCGCGCGGGTCCGCACCGTGCTGAGCCCCGCCTGGACGACGGATTGGCTGACCGAGCACGGACGCCGCAAGCTGACGGAATACGGCGTCGCACCGCCCGCACCGGGTGGCGGACGGCGTGCGCTGTTTGGCGTGGAGGTGGTCGCCTGCCCGCGCTGCGCCTCCACCGACACGCGGGCGCTGGCGGAGTTTGGGTCCACGTCCTGCAAGGCGCTGTGGCAGTGCCTTGCCTGCCGGGAGCCGTTCGACTACTTCAAGTGTCACTGAAACCTGCCTTCCACCGGCTGCGCGTTGCCGACCTACGACGCGAGACGCCCGACGCGGTGTCGATCGCGTTCGACGTCCCCTGCGAGCTGGCCGCCGCCTATCGTTTCGATGCCGGACAATATTTGACGCTGCGGACAGTGATCGAGGGCGAGGAGGTGCGCCGGTCGTACTCGATCTGCACCGGGCCGGATGACGGCGAACTGCGGATCGCGATCAAGCGCGTCGAGGGCGGGGCGTTCTCCGCTTGGGCAACCGGGACGCTGGCGGAAGGCGATTGGCTGGACGTGATGACGCCGGTGGGGCGCTTCGGCGTCGCCGCCGACCCCGAGCAGGCGCGCGTTTTTGTCGGGTTCGCCGCCGGGTCCGGGATCACGCCAATCCTGTCGATCATGCGCGGCATCCTCGCACGCGAAGAACATAGCCGGTTCTTCCTGTTCTACGGCAATCGCAGCACCTCCGGCATGCTGTTCCGCGAGGCGCTGGAGGAGCTGAAGGACCGCCATCTCGACCGCCTGTCCGTCCTTCACATGCTGTCCCAGGAGCAGCAGGACCTGCCTGTGCTCGATGGCCGGCTGGACGCGGCGAAGGTGCGCGTGCTGCTGCGCCACATGGTGGTGGCGGCGTCGATCGATCATGCGTTCGTCTGCGGCCCGGCCGCGATGGCGGAGGAGATCGAAGCGACCCTGCGCGAGTTGGGCGTTGCGAACATCCACGTCGAACGCTTCGTGTCCGCCTTGGGAGGCGCGCCCCGCCCTCGCCCGGCGCTCGCCTTACCGGCGGCCCCGGCGCACGCCGCCGCCCTGATCGTGGATGGGAACCGGCGCGAGATCGGGATGGCGGCGGGCGAAACCGTGCTCGACGCCGCCCTGCGCGCCGGCATGGACCTGCCGTTCGCCTGCCGGGGCGGCATGTGCAGCACCTGCCGCGCCCGGGTCATGGAAGGCTCGGTTGAGATGCTGGTCAACTACTCGCTAGGGCCGTGGGAGACGATGGCCGGCTTCGTGCTGACCTGCCAAGCCGTGCCGACGACGGCCCGGGTCACGATCGACTACGATCAGGTGTAGGCGAGCTATCCCGGCGTCACTGAGCAATTGCGTTCGAGCGCGATGCTTCCCTCCATCGGCACGACGACTTTGCCGGAGATACGGACCGGCTGGCCCTTCTTCAATTGCGCGAGGTCGCTGCGATAGCTCGTGAACAGGCAGAAGGCGTTCGGTTCGGTGGCGGTGGCAGAGTCGACGATCGCCATCCACAGGCCCGTCTTGCCCTGCTCCGCCGCGTCGGCCGTCGTGAAGCCCAGGAAGACGCCCTCGCCCGAAAATACTGGATCGGCATTGCCCCGGAACGTGCCGCCACTCGAGTCGAACTCCTGCTTCAAGCGCGGAATGTCGTTCCACGAGAGCGTCGGAGCGGGGGACGCCTTGGCAGGCGGAGCTGGGGGCGGAGCCGGGGGCAGAGGTGGAGCTGGCGGCGCTACCTCGACAGGTTGAGTCGCGGCGATGCGGGCCGGCGGTGGCATCGCGACAGGCCGCGGCGGAGCTGGCGGCGCATTGAGGGCGAATTCCGCATCCTTTGCCGGCGGAGAAGTGTCAGGTTTGACAGGATTGGGCACACCGAAGGGCTGGGTTGGGCCGTTCGACACGCTGAAGGGCTGCGTTGGCAGGTCGGCCAAAGGCGGCGGCACGTCCAACTTGGCGTCGACGACGCACTTCCGAAGAGTATTCACAATGACCGGCGTGCCCGACAGATCGAGCTTCCAAGCCGGTTCGTTGCCACTCGTGAAGCTAACCTTGCCGGTTGGACTGGTCGTGAAGCCGTGCAGCCACGGTTTCAGCGTGGCTTCGGTCAAATCGAACGTAATCTCAGTGCCGTTCCCGGTACCGGTCAACGGAATGCTGCCGTTGTCCGAAAATGAAATCGAGGCGCTGACCGGCGTGCTGGCCGGAATGCGCCAGGAGGTTTTCTGCAGCACCAGCCGCACTACGCCAGGATGCTCTGCTGAGGCTACGATGACGGTGTGACCTGGCTTGGTGAACCCGTCGATCTGGCAGCCCGCTCCCCGGTCTAGGCGAGTGAACTTCCAAGACGAGCGCTGATGGCGAGGCTCGACGCGCAGCTTATCGACAAGCTTGGCAAGATCATCGCCGGACTCCGGGGCGGCATTGGAGCTGGGAGCGGGGTCGGGAATCGGATCAGGAATGGCAGCGACGGGGCTCGGCGGCGGGTCTGAAGGCGTTTGAGCAGGGTCAAGGTTCAGGTTGGTTCCCTGGATGTAGAGCTGTGCCGATTGCCCCTGCGTGTTGACCTGGACACTCGAGAGTTCGTTCGAAATCCCGGACTTGTTGACCGCCGTGCCCGCCGGCAGCGTGCCGCAATTGCCTTTCCTCACGACGTAGTTGACCCAGTCGCGATCGTAGCGGCGAGGCTCAGCGGTGTTGCTGAGCGCCCGCACCGCATTGGGATCGACGCAAGCATAAGCATCCCGTGTGGTATGGGCCGGCTGCGCCAACGCGCCTGCTGTCCCAGACAAGATGACCGCGAGTGAGGCAATCGGAACGCGCATCGGTAAGAACCTATAACATATGCTAAACAAAGGCCTGTAAGTGGTAGCGTTTTCTGCCTCACCCGTCGAGCCGAGTATCGCTGGCGCATATCGACGCTACAGCATGACTATGGGGTCAACACGGCGCGTCTGCGAGCGCCTGCCGCGGGATTGGTGGTGGTCACGAGGGAGAACCCAGTCACGCCCCCGCACCGCGGGCGGGGCGGGGGGAGGGAGAAGCAAGGGCGAGGACAAACCTCGTCGAAGCGGCTGCGTTGGCAACCTGCAATCTTCGGAGGCGCGATCATGGTGGCCACGCTTAAACTCTCCCGCGCTCTTGGCTGGTTCAGCATCGGGCTTGGGGTGATCGAATTGCTATACGGCAGGGCACTCGGCCGCGCGCTTGGGATGGAGGAGCGGACGGGGCTGCTACGCGGCTTCGGCGCGCGTGAGGTGGGGGCAGGCGCGGCGATCCTGGCAGACCCGGCCAATCCAACTTGGCTTTGGGCCCGCGTCGGCGGCGATGGCCTGGATCTCGCCATCCTCGGCAGCGCGCTGTCGCGGAACAATCCGCATCGCGGCAACGTCGTCCTGGCGCTCGCGGCCGTTGCCGGCGTCACGATCCTGGACATGATCTGCGCCCGCGAGTTGCGCCGCTCCCGCTGACTACGCCGGCTCGACCCCGCACCAACCGGCGATGGTCAACGCCAGCACGCGCGTGACGTCGTGCATGCAGGCGAGGCCGACGCTCTCGTCGATGCCGTGGATGTTCTCCGCGTCCGGGCCGTAACACGTCGCCTGCACGCCACCGTACAGCGTGTAGAACCGTGCGTCCGTCAGCCCAGGGGCCGCGTAAGGGCGAAGGCCATGGCCCGTTACGGCGCGGTGGTGCATGGTGACCGCCTGGGCGATCGGTTGGTCGGCCGGGAATACCGCACCGTCCGCCATGAAGCCGCGGAACGCGACCTCCAGCCGCGCGCCCGCCAATCGGGGGTCATCGGCCGCCTTGGCCACCAGCGCCTCGATCTCGCGCCGGACCGCGTGGCACGAGTGGCCCGGCATCAGGCCGACCCGCATGCTGATCCGTGCCCGCGTCGCAACGGAGCTGGTCCACTCGCCACCCTCGATCGTGCCGAAGTTCACGTTCACCGGGTGGTTGTCGGCGGCGAAGGCGGCGTGGCGGCGCTCGCCCCGGTTCATTTCGGCCTCGTAGGCACGGAACGACTCCGCCAGCACGAACGCGGCCTCGATCGCGTTGACCCCGGCGTGCATCTCGCGCACGTGGGCTGGACGGCCGGTGACGGTGACCCACGCCCAGACGACGCCGACCTCCGCCACATACAGCGCCGGATATCCGGGACCGGGTTCCGGGATCAGGCAGGCGTCGGGCAACGGCAGCGCGTGCATCACGGCCAGGGCGCCGTTGCCGGTGCACTCCTCCTCGATCACCGCCGCGAGCTGCAAGGACGCCGCAGGGCGCAGGCCGGCCAGACGCAAGGCGCGGACGGCCATGACGATGCTGGCCAGCCCGGCTTTCATGTCCCCGGCGCCACGCCCGTACATGCGCCCGTCACGGATCGCAGGTTCGAACGGTGGGGTGGCCCACAGATCGGCGGCGCCCTCCGGCACGACGTCGACGTGGCCCTGCAGCAACAGGCTCCGGCCGCCCCCGACGCGCGGCTCGCTGACCGCGATGACGTTCTCGCGCCCGGCGTAGGACATCAGCGGCGGCGAGAAGCCCGGCTTATCGCCCAGCGCTTCCACGTCGACCTCCACGCGCCGCGCCGGCAGGCCGAGCCCCTCGAAGGCCGCGTGCATCGTGTCCAGCGCGCCATGCTCCTCGCCCAATACGCTGCGATGGCGCACCAACGCGGACAGAAGATCGATGGCCTCTTCCTCCAGCGCCGTTACCGCATCCAGCAGGGCGACACGTGCGCCGGGGTCAAGCGATAGGCTGGATTCCGGCATCTCATCCTCGGTGTTGCGCCGCGGCAGCATGCAGCAGCGCGACCGAGCGAGCGAGTTCCATGCGACCGGACGGTGACAAGGGCGTCGGCAACCCTAACTCAGGGCGGCTGTTCCAATGGGAACGGAAGAGATAGGGTCGACCGATGCAAGATATTTTCGCCTGTGCCGCCTCGCCAATTCAACCCGGGGCCATGATTTGACACGCCGGGTCGGGATCGTTGGCGCCGGGCCGGGCGGGCTGGCGGCGGCGATGCTGCTGGCGCGCGCCGGCGTCGACGTGACGGTGTTCGAGCGTCATGGCCGGGTAGGCGGGCGCTCCGCGACGATTGAGGCGCCAAGCCCCGCCGGCCGGTTCCGCTTCGACATGGGGCCCACGTTCTTCCTGTATCCGCGCGTGCTCGCTGACATCTTCACCGCCTGTGGACGCGACCTCGACGCCGAGGTCGACCTGATCCGGCTTGACCCGCAGTACCGGCTGATTTTCGAGGCAGGCGGCGAGATCATGGCCAGCCCCGACATGACCCGGCTGGCCGAGGCGGTCGCGCACATCTCGCCCGAGGATGCCGCGCAATTGCCGCGCTTCATGGCGGACAACCGGGCCAAGCTCGCCGCGTTCCGGCCGATCCTCGAGTCTCCGTTCCACAGCGCGCGCGACCTGCTGCGTCCGGACGTGCTGCGTTCGCTCAAGATGATGCGGCCCCACCGGACGGTCGACTCCGACCTGGCCACCTATTTCAAGGACGAGCGGGTCCGGCTGGCCTTCTCGTTCCAGTCCAAGTACCTTGGCATGTCGCCGTTCCGCTGCCCGAGCCTGTTCACCATCCTCTCGTTCATGGAATACGAGTACGGCGTCTATCACCCACGTGGCGGTTGCGGCGCGGTGATGTCGGCGATGGCGCGGGTGGCCGAGGATTTGGGTGCCCGGATCGAGCTGGAAGAGCCGGTGCGGGAGATTTTGTTCGAGGGGCGCCGGGCGGTGGGTGTGCGCACCGACGCCGGGTCGCAGCGCTTCGACGCGCTGGTGATCAACGCCGATTTCGCGCAGACCATGGCGACCCTGGTGCCAGACGTGTTGCGCCGCCGCTGGACCGATCGGAAGCTCGCGACCAAGAAGTTCTCCTGCTCCACATTCATGATGTATCTCGGCATCGAAGGCGATCTTGGGGAATTGGCGCATCACACGATCTATCTGTCGGAGAGTTACCGGCAGAATGTGGCCGAGATCGAAGCGGGACGCGTACCGCCCGGCGAGCCGTCGTTCTATGTCCAGAACGCCTGCGTCACTGACCCGGACCTGGCGCCGCGTGGCCATTCGACTTTGTATGTGCTTGTGCCCGTGGGCAACCGGGTCAAGGGCGGGGTGGACTGGGCCGCGCAGACGTCCCGTTTCCGCGCGATGACGTTGAAGCGACTGGAACGATTGGGCGTCCGTGACATCGAGCGGCGGATCGTATTCGAGAAGGTGATGACCCCCGTGGATTGGGAGGCCGACCTCGACGTGTACCGGGGCGCCACGTTCAACCTGGCGCACTCGCTGCGGCAGATGCTGCATCTGCGCCCGCGCAACCGCTTCGAGGACCTCGACGGCGTGTACCTCGTCGGCGGCGGCACCCATCCGGGTAGCGGCCTGCCGGTCATCTTCGAGAGCGCGCGCATCACGGCGCGGCTGATGGCCGACGATCTCGGGCTGTCCGCCTCCAGCTGGGCGCCGCAATCGGCCATGTCGGCCCCTCACTACGAACCGGTGATCGCAGAGGCGCTATCGTGAGCAAGCTCGACCCTATCGGCGTTATCGGCAGCGGCCTCGGCGGCTTGGCAGCAGCGTGCACGCTGGCGGCCCGCGGGCATCGCGTGGTGCTGTTCGAGAAGAACGACTGGCTCGGCGGCAAGGCGGCCGTGCTGGAGGAGGAGGGTTTCCGGTTCGACATGGGGCCGACCATCCTGACGGTGCCCGCCGTGCTGCAGCGCATCTTCGCCGAAGCGGGCCGCAGCATGGACGCGACCCTAGACATGCGCCGGCTGGAGCCGCAGTGGCGCTGCTTCTTCGACGACGGGGCCGTGCTGGACCTGTCGGAGGACACGTCGCGCATGATGGCGACCCTGGATAAGTTCAGCCCCGGCAACAGCGCAGGCCACCGCGATTTCATGGCGCTCAGCGAGAAGCTGCACGAGGTCAGCCAGAAATTCTTCTTCTGGCGGTCGGTCGAGGACATCCGCGACACGATGGACCTCAAGCAGAACATGGACCTGGCGACGTTGAAGGACGTGCTGAGCCTGCGCATGGGCTCCACCGTCGCGCGCCAGATCCGCAAGCGCGTGCCCGACCCGCGGGTGGCGCAGATGCTGGACCATTTCGTGCAGTATGTCGGCTCGTCGCCGTATGGGTCGCCGGCGGTGCTGTGCAGCATCGCCCACATGCAGACCGAGGGCGGCATCTGGTATCCGATGGGCGGCACCCGCGCGGTGCCGACGGCGCTGCAGCGCCTGGCGGAGGAGCTGGGCGTGGACATTCGCCTCGGTTGCGGCGTGAAAAGCATCACGAGCGAGCGGGGCCAGGTGACGGGCGTGGTGACGGAGGCGGGCGAGGCCGTGCCGCTCTCGTCGGTGGTGTCCAACATGGACAGCGTCCGCACCTACCGGGAACTGGTCGGCGGCGACGCGGCGCGCAGCTTCGGCAAGCGTTGGAAGCGGGAACCGGCGTGTTCCGGCGTCGTGCTGTATCTCGGCCTGGACCGCGCCTACGACCACCTGCTGCATCACGACTTCGTGTTCTCGCGCGACCCGGAGGAGGAGTTCGACTGGATCTACGACAAGGGCGAGCCGGCGCCGGACCCGACCTGCTACATCGCGGCGCCGTCCCGCACCGAGCCCGGCGTGGCGCCCCCGGGCGGCGAGGCGCTGTATGTGCTGGTGCACACGCCATACCTCCGCCCGCACCACGACTGGTCGCGGATGCTGCCGGGCTACCGTCAGGTGATCCTGGATAAGCTGAAGCGCACGGCGGGGCTGACCGACATCGAGGACCGTATCGTGTTCGAGCGCACGCTGACGCCGGCCGACATTCATGAGCGCTACCGGGTGTTGAACGGGGCGATCTATGGCCTGGCCAGCCACGGCCGGTTCTTCGGCGCGTTCAAGCCGGGCAACCGTTCGCGGGATTTGGGCGGGTTGTATCTGGCGGGAGGCGCCGCGCATCCTGGGCCGGGAATGCCGATGGTGCTGATGTCCGGCTGGATCGCGGCCGACAGCCTGGACCGGGACCTCGCATCCAACGCCGCGCCGCTGTCCGCTTGAAATGACGGAGGCGGACCCGCTTGCGGCGCGGTCAAGGACGCTGTTCTGGCTATTTGGCTATTACTTGCGGTGGTACTTCTATCGCAGGTTCCACGGGGTGCGGCTGTCCCGGAGCGGCGTCCCCGCCGTGTCGTCCGGGCCGTTGATCGTTTATTCCAACCATTCGTCCTGGTACGACCCGGCGCTGTACATCGTCCTGAACACCAAGTTGTTTCCAGGGCGCGCCGGGTTCGGTCCGATGGACAAGGCGGCCCTGGGCAAATACGGCGTGCTGCGCCGCATGGGCGTGTTCGGGGTGGAGCAAGACTCCGCTCGCGGCGCGGCTCATTTCCTGCGCACCAGCTTGCGCGTGCTGGCCGACGCAGCGGCAATGTTCTGGATCACCGGCGAGGGCGCGTTCACCGATATCCGCGCGCGGCCAATCGTGCTGCGTCCCGGCATCGCCCATCTTGCGCGCCGGGTGCCGGATGCGACCATCCTGCCGCTCGCGATCGAGTACACGTTTTGGAATGAAAGCAAGCCGGAAGTGCTGGTGCGCTTCGGGCCGCCAATCGAGACGGCGCGGGACCGCAGCGTAGCGGAATGGATGGCGGTTTTGGAAGCCGGGTTGACCCGCACGATGGACGCGCTGGCGACCGAGTCGATGACGCGCGATCCAGGCTTGTTCCAACCTGTGGTGCGCGGCGCGGCTGGGGTCGGTGGGATTTACGATGTGTACCGCCGGGTTCGCGCGGCGTTGGCGGGACAGCGGTTCGATCCAACCCATCAAGGCGTCGAGGCGACCGGCGTTCTGAAGCCCTCTTCCGCTAACGGGAGAGGGTTAGGTGAAGGGGATGCTTCCCAAAAGCAGAAACCCGCGTTCGAACTGCCATCCACCCTCACCCCGGCCCTCTCCCGTCAACGGGAGAGGGAGAAGACTCGGGGAGCTTGATGCTGGGGTTTATTGCGCTGGGTTTGGCAGCGGTGCCGTTCTTTCTCGCGCTCTGGAACCTTGCTTTGTATCGCACCCCTGCCCCAGCCGGCACCGTCGTGCCCGTCTCGGTGCTGCTGCCGGCGCGCAACGAGGCTGCCAACATTGCGGATGCGGTCGCGTGCATCCTGGCCAACCACGGCGTCGAGATCGACCTGGTCGTGCTGGACGACGGTTCTACCGACGCCACGCCCGACATTCTGCGCGCCATGGCCGACCCGCGGTTGCGGGTAGCGGAAGGTGACGCCCTCCCGCCGGGTTGGTCGGGCAAACAGCACGCCTGCGCGGCACTTGCCCGCCAGGCACGGCACGAGTTGATGGTGTTCGTCGATGCCGATGTCCGCTTGGCCCCCGACGCGCTGTGCCGGATGGTCGGCTACATGCAGCGCCACGATATAGGGCTGGCCAGCGGTTTCCCCCAGCAGCGCGTAGTGACGTGGTCAGAGCGGCTGCTGATACCGCTGATCCACTTCCTGCTGCTCGGCTACCTGCCGATGGCGCAAATGCGGCGGTCGCTGTCGCCGGGGCTCGGCGCCGGGTGTGGGCAGCTGTTTATCGCTCGCCGGGATGCCTATGTCCGCGCGGGCGGGCACACAGCGATCCAGGCGTCGCTGCACGACGGGATCACCCTGCCCCGCGCGTTCCGCCGTGCCGGCAGCATGACCGGGCTGTTCGACGCGACCCGGTTGGCGGAGTGCCGGATGTACGACGCTGCGGGAACACTATGGGAAGGGTTGACCAAGAACGCGACCGAGGGGATGGCCAAGCCGGTCGCCCTGCCGTTCTGGACCGGGGTGCTGGCGGGCGGCCATATCCTGCCGCTGCCGCTAGTGCTGCTATCGCCTAGCCCGCAGGCCATGCTGGCGCTGGTGCTGTCGATCGGCCTGCGCCTCGTGCTCGCGGAGCGGTTCCGGCAACCCTCTATCAGCGCGCTGCTGCACCCGGTGGGCGTCCTGGCGCTGCTGATCGTGCAGTGGGCGGCGCTGGTGCGGAGCCTGCGCGGTCGGCCCGCGACGTGGCGCGGGCGCGCCTACCCGGCCCAATGATCCGCGCCTGCCTGCTCGCCGCTGCCATCGTCCTTCCCGCCGCCGCGGAGCCCGGCGGGTTGGACGTGGTCGTCGGCAACGTCCGCTCCGCCAAGGGCAATGTCCGCGTCGCGGTTTGCGATAAGGCCACCTTCCTCCAGGAAACCTGCGCCTATCGCGGCCACGCCCCGGCGCGACCCGGCGAGGTGATTGTCCACATCGCCGGCGTCCCGCCCGGTGCCTACGCGGCGCAGGCCTTCCATGACGAGAACGGCAACGGCAAGATCGACCGGACCTTTTTTGGCATCCCACGGGAGGGCATCGGCTTCTCCAACGACGCGCAGATGCGCTTCGGGCCGCCCAGCTTCGCCGATGCGATGTTCTCGGTGGGCGCGGGCGGCGGCCGGATCGCGTTCGCGCTAAGGTACTTCCAGTAGAACCACGGAGCGACGCCATGGCCCACGATCACGATCATCACGAGGGCCACGGACATAGCCACGCGCCGGCCTCGTTCGGCGGGGCGTTCGCCATCGGGACCGCGCTGAACGCCGCCTTCGTCGCCGCCCAGGTGTTCTACGGCCTTGCCGCGCACTCCGTGGCACTGCTGGCCGACGCCGTGCACAATTTCGGCGACGTGCTGGGCCTGCTGATCGCCTGGGGCGCCGCGATCCTCGCCCGGCGGGGACCAAGCCAGGCCCGCACCTACGGCTGGGGCCGCAGCACCATACTGGCCTCGCTCGCTAACGCCGTCGTGCTGCTGCTCGGCTGCGGCGCTATCGCGATCGAAGCGATCCGCCGCATCGGCGATGCGCCGCCGGTTGCGGGCCGGACGGTGATGTGGGTGGCGGCGCTGGGCATCGTCATCAACGGCGCGACGGCGCTACTGTTCCTGCGCGGGCGCAAGGGCGATTTGAACGTCCGCGGCGCATTCCTGCACATGGCGTCCGACGCGGTGGTGTCCGCGGGCGTGGTCGGGGCCGGGCTGCTGATCCTCGCCACCGGCTGGAGCTGGGTCGACCCGGCGACGAGCCTGGCCATCGTGGCGGTAATCGTCGCCGCGACCTGGGGCCTGCTGCGCGATTCCACCAACCTCGCGCTGGACGCCGTCCCCGGCGGCATCCACCTCCCACACGTCGAAACGGCGCTGTCGGGCCTGTCCGGCATCGTCGAGGTCCACGACCTGTACGTCTGGGCGCTGAGCACGACCGAAACCGCGTTGACAGCGCATCTCGTCACGGACGGGCACGAGCCGGCGGATTTGGTGCGGCAGGCGTGTGTTTTGTTGCAGGAGCGGTTCCGGATCGGGCATGCGACCATCCAGGTGGAGACGGCGGCGAGCGCGGCGGCATGCGATTTGCGGCCGTCGCACGTGGTTTGATGCCGGCTGATCTATCCGAAAACCTCGCTGGATTGGGAGAGAACGTTGTCGTGATTGCCTGTGACCTCGGGAAGAAGGTGACGAGGTTATGGAAAATGATTAGATTTAGCACTCTACCCAAAGGGGGTTCCCAATGCTTCGTCGCAACATCGTAGGGTTGACATTCATTACTGATATCGGCTCCTAACCTTCCTTCGATGGGTCAGGAAGCCTCGCAGCCGCGAGATGATCCGTCACTGGAAAACTCGACGAGTATAAAATCCGCAATTATACTGAAAAGCGATTTGATCAACTTGTCTTTGATCTTCCTGACCGCAAGATGATAATTGAAAGGCATGTAATACCAACGGCTGTCCGCTCTGACTCAAACGTGAGTAG
>JAABVA010000952.1_pt1 | contig 32837 bp, 29 predicted proteins | sample 5560331 | NCBI WGS metagenome assembly JAABVA01 (sample SAMN12812661, study PRJNA571458) | rock metagenome | isolation source: Antarctica rocks | place: Antarctica: Victoria Land, Mt New Zealand sud | collected 2016-01-07 | reverse complement strand
CGACACTCATACGCTCACCGATCACTGAGGCCTCCCGCACCTGTGGCTCTACCGACACTCGAGAGCCTGTCGGCAACCCACGCCCACATGCGAGCGAGGCCTCAGCCCTCACCCATACCGTCTAGCGTCTGGGCGCGTGCCCGAGGTGCCACCCGACTTCCCCCGGCTGTTCGCCGAGTTCCCGGACCCGTCGGACCCCGACCAGATCTTCCGCGTCGACCTGACCTGGCTGACCTCGCGGTGGACGTGCATCTTCGGGCGGGGCTGTCGGGGCATCGTCGCCGACCGGCCCGACGACGGCTGCTGCAGCCACGGCGCGCACTTCTCCAACGCCGCCGACGAACGCCACATCGCCGGGCGGACGCGGGAGCTGGGGCCCGAGGTGTGGCAGCTGCAGGAGGAGGGGCTCGCGGGCGGGATCGCCGAGGCGGTGCCCGACGACCCGGACGCCCGGCGGACCCGCCTGGTCGACGGGGCGTGCGTCTTCCTGAACCGTCGCGGCTTCGCCGGCGGCGAGGGCTGCGCGCTGCACCTGTACGCGCTGCGCACCGGCGTGGAGCCGTGGACGACCAAGCCCGAGGTCTGCTGGCAGCTGCCCGTGCGCCGCACCTACGAGACCGTCACCCGGGCCGACGACAGCACCTACCTGCAGGTCAACCTCGAGGAGTACGACCGTCGCGGCTGGGGTGTGGGCGGTGCCGACCTGGACTGGTACTGCTCGAGCAACACCGAGGCGCACGTCGGGAGCCGGGCGGTCTTCGAGTCGATGGCACCGGAGCTCACCGAGCTGATGGGGTCCGCGGGCTACGGCGAGCTCGCGCGGATCTGCCGCGCCCACCTGGCCCGGACGCCGCTGCTGCTGGCGCACCCGGCCGACCCGACCGACCCGACCGACCCGACCGACCCGACGGACCCCACGGACCAGGGTCGTCCGGCACCGCCGGCCCGAGCCGGCCGGCGAGCCGTCGACCTCCCCGGACCGGTGCGGCGCGGCTGAGACTGCTCAGCGGGCGGACGCCGCCGGTACCAGCGGAGGCGCCGGTGCGAGAGCAGGCGCCGGTGCCAGCGGCCGGAGCTGGCCGACCAGCCCGGCCGCCTGCAGCTCGCGGAAGACGTCGACCACCCCGGGGTCGAAGTGGGACCCGCGGCCGGCGACCAGCTCCGCCCGGGCGTCGGCCACCGTCCGGGCGGCGGCGTACGGGCGGTCTGCGCGCATCGCTGCCCACGCGTCGAGCACGGCGATGACCCGGATCTCGATCGACAGGTCGGGGGCGGCGAGGCCGTCGGGGTAGCCCGTGCCGTCGTAGTGCTCGTGGTGGCCGCGGACCAGGGCGGCGAGGGGGGCCTGGCCGGGGAGGTCGGCCACCAGCCGGGCGCCCTCGACGGGATGGGTCCGCAGCACGCGCCACTCCGCCTCCGACAGCGGGGTCGCCTTGGTCAGCAGCGTGTCGGGGATCGCGACCTTGCCGAGGTCGTGCAGCCTCGATCCCTGGATCGCCCGCTCCCGGGTGTCCGCGTCCAGGCCGAGGGCGTCGGCGAGCACCCCCGCCCAGCGCGCCATCGCGACGCTGTGCTCGACGTTGCCCATCCGGGCGTCGACGAGGTCGGCGAGTCGTACCAGGGGCGCCAGTGCCGGGGGCAGCGGCGTGCCCGGCCCCCAGCGGGCCGGCTCGTCGCGGTCGGCGGCGAGCACCCGGTCCCGCCCGGACTCCTTGGCGTCGTACATCGCCCGGTCGGCGCTGCGGACGAGGGCGTCGGCGTCGCCGGCGTCCCCGGGGAGGCAGGCGAGCCCGATGGACGCGGTCAGGGTGAGGTGCGTGCCCCCGTAGAGGCGGACCGACTGCTCGGACAGGGTGCGCCGGCAGCGCTCGGCCACCTCGAGCGCGGCCTCGCCGTCCGCGCCGGGGAGGATCATGACGAACTCCTCGCCGCCGTAGCGGGCCAGGACGTCGCTGTCGCGCAGGGCGCGCCCGAACCGCGCGGCCGCCTCGACGAGCACCGCGTCGCCGTTGCGGTGCCCGTGCTCGTCGTTCACCCGCTTGAACAGGTCGAGGTCGGCGACCAGCAGCGCGAGACGGCCGCCGGACCGCAGGGTCCGGTCGACCTCCAGACGCAGCACCTCCTCGAAGAACCGGCGGTTGTAGAGACCGGTGAGGGCGTCGGTGACGGCGAGGCGCTCCTGCTCGCGCAGCGCGGCGTCCAGGCGGCTGGCGACCAGGCGGGTGTCCGCGACCGACAGCAGGAAGCGGGCGACGAGACCGGTCACGGCCCCACCGGCGACCACCAGGATCGCCACCCCGACGCCGTCGCGGACGGCGTCGACGGCGGCCAGGGCCAGGGCACCGCCGACCCCGATGAGGACGGGCGCCATCGTCAGGTCGCGGCCGAGTGCGGCGACCTGGCCGTCGCCCTCCTGGTGACGCAGCGCACACACCGCGGCCAGGCAGAGGACCACCGCCTCGAGCTGCCACCCCAGATTCAGCCAGTCCCCCGAGACGTACTCGTGGAGGCTGGCCGACCAGGTGAGCCGGCGTCGGTCAGGGCCGAGACCGTGAAGGCGACGCCCACCAGCCACACCGAGGGCGCCACCCGGCGGTGCCCCGCGAGGCCAACGGACACGATGGTGATGACGATGACGACCCCGAGCAGCGGGTAGGCGACGCCGGTGACGGTCGCAGCGGTGATGACTCCGCCGACCTGCGGGGCGATCAGCAGACTCCAGCCCACCGCGCCGATCCCCAGGCCGATGACGGCGGCATCGAGCACCCCCCGTGCCCGCCGGCGGCCGCTGGCGGCGCCGAAGCCCACCAGGATCGCCGCCGGGACGAGCAGGTAGGAGCACAGGTAGAGGACGTCAGCCGCGGACGGGAACGGTGCGCCATGGCGGCCGAGATAGGCGTACCCGGCCCAGATCAGGTCACCACCGAGCCACAGGCCGTTGGAGGCGACGAACAGCCACCAGAAGCGTCGGCGGCGGCCGACCGCGCCGCGCGCCACGAGCAGGCTGAGGACCGCGGCGAGGGCGATCGGGACGACGTACACGACGTCGCCGAGGAACCGGCGCCCCTCGGGGTGGGCCGCGGTCGCGACGGTCGCCGCGGCGTAGAGCAGCAGCCAGCCGACGCCGGCGAGGGTCGCCCGGCGCAGGACGGGGTCGGCCACGACGTCGCGGCGGACCTGGTCCAGGCGGCGCGTCTCGCGCTCCCCGCGGGTCTCGACGGCGGAGTCGGGACGGTCCACGGTGCCACCGCCTCCCTTGGTCGGCCATGACCGGACGGCCGTGACCAGGTCGGCCGTGACCAGGTCGGCCTGTGACGAGTCGGCCACTGAGACGTCGGCCCCTGACAGGTCGGCCCTGACAGGTCGGCTCCTGACCGTTGGCCGTGACCGCTGAGCCCGTGACCGGCGGCAGGTCCGCCGGCGACGAGCGCGGCCTCGTGTCGAGGATCCGCGAGCGCCGCCGGTGGCGGGAACAGCGGCGCCCCGGCTGGGGACACCGCCTCAGGAACGGCACAGGTCGCGGGTCCCGCCCGCGCGGTCGGCCGTCTCGGCGTGGCCGTCTCGGCCCGACCAGCTCGTCCCCGCGGTCGGGTCGGGGTCGTCTCGGTGGTCCTGTCGGTGGTCGTCCCTAGCGTCGGGCCCATGACGTCCAGCACCCGCGCCCCGCGCGCCACCCGGCCGACCCACCGCTGCAGCGAGTGCGGCTGGTCGGCGCCGCGGTGGGCCGGGCGGTGCGCCCAGTGCCAGGCGTGGGGCACCCTCCAGGAGGGACCTCCCGCGCACTCCCCCACCGGCTCGGGCAGGGCGGCGGCGGGCGGCGGCCGTGGCTGGGCCCCGGGGGGCACGGTCACCGTCGCCCGCCCGGTGGCGGTGCCGGCCCGGCCGGTCGGGCACGTCACCGCCGGCGTCGTGCGCCCGCTGTCGACGGGGGTCGGGGAGGTCGACCGGGTCCTCGGCGGCGGGCTGGTCCCGGGTGCGGTGGTCCTGCTCGCGGGTGAGCCGGGGGTCGGCAAGTCCACGCTGCTCCTCGACGTGGCCGCCCGGTGGGCCCGCCACCGCTCCCCGGTGCTCTACGTCACCGGGGAGGAGTCGGCCTCTCAGGTGCGCCTGCGTGCCGAGCGGATCGGGGCTCTCGACGAGCGGCTGCTGCTCGCTGCCGAGACCGAGCTGGGCGCGGTCCTGACCCACGCCTCGGCCGTGCTCGGCGACGGCCCGGAGGGCGGGATGCTCGTGCTCGACTCGGTGCAGACGGTCTCCTCCGCCGACCTCGACGGCGCCCCCGGCGGTGTCGCGCAGGTGCGGGAGGTCGCCGGTGCGCTCATCGGGCTGGCCAAGGGCTGCGGGCACGTCGTCGTCCTCGTCGGCCACGTCACCAAGGACGGCTCGGTCGCCGGTCCGCGCACCCTCGAGCACCTCGTCGACGTCGTGCTGGAGGTCAGCGGCGACCGGTCGTCGAGCCTGCGGGTGCTGCGGGCGATGAAGAACCGTTACGGCCCGACGGAGGAGATCGGCTGCTTCGACCTCTCCGAGCGCGGGGTGGTCGAGATCCCGGACCCGTCCGGGCTGTTCTTGTCCCGCCACGCCGCGCCGGTCGCCGGGACCTGCGTCACCGTGGCGGCGGAGGGGGCTCGGCCGCTGGTCGCGGAGCTGCAGGCCCTCGTCGCACCGGCGCCGCCCGGGTCGCCGCCGCGGCGCACCAGCAACGGCCTGGACGCCGGCCGGGTGGCGATGGTCCTCGCGGTCCTGCAGCGCCGCGCCCGGATCCCGCTGCACCTGCAGGAGGTCTTCGCGGCCACGGTCGGCGGTGTCCGCCTCACCGAGCCGGCGGTGGACCTCGCCCTGGCCCTGGCGCTGACCAGCGCCGCCGCCGACCTGCCGCTGCCGCCCGGCCTCGTCGCGATCGGGGAGATCGGGCTGGCGGGTGAGCTGCGACCGGTCCCGGCCCTGGGCCGCCGCCTCGCCGAGGCGGCCCGGCTCGGCTTCAGCCACGCCGTCGTCCCGGCCGGGACCCTCGACCGCAGCGGTGCCGGGGCGGTGCCGCGATCGCTGCGGGTGTCGGGGTACGCCGACGTCGCCGCAGCGCTGGCCGGCGCCGGCCTCGCGACCCCGGCCGGGCGGGCTGAGGGGGGCGACGGCGCCGGGGCGAGCGGACGCGAGCTGATCGGACGCGGCGACCGCGCCCGCGTCCTGGGAGGCGACCGCTCCTTCCGGACCCCGCAGCGGCGGGCTTCCTAAGATCGGACGCCCATGGCAACCGACCGACCCGACCCCGAGTCGCGACTGCGGGCGACCCTCGCCTCGGTCGCGCCGGGGACGGAGCTGCGCGAGGGACTCGAGCGGATCCTGCGGGGGAACACCGGCGCCCTGGTGGTGCTCGGCTGGGACCGGACGGTGGAGTCGATCTGCTCGGGGGGCTTCAGCCTCGACGTGGCGTTCACCGCGACCGGCCTGCGGGAGCTCGCGAAGATGGACGGCGCGATCATCGTGGACCCGCTGCACTGGCGGATCGTCCGGGCCGCGGTGCACCTGGTGCCCGACGCGACCCTGCCCACCGACGAGTCCGGGACCCGCCACCGGACGGCGCAGCGGGTCGCCCGCCAGACCGGTTTCCCCGTCATCAGCGTGTCCCAGTCCATGCGGATCGTCGCGATCTACCTCGACGCCGTGCGCTACGTCGTGGAGGCGCCCACCCAGGTGCTCTCGCACGCGAACCAGGCGCTGTCCACCCTCGAGCGCTACAAGAGCCGGCTCGACCAGGTGACGGCCACCCTGTCCGCGCTCGAGATCGAGGACCTGGCCACCGTGCGCGACGTGGTCACGGTCGCCCAGCGCCTGGAGATGGTGCGCCGGATCGCTGCGGAGATCAGTGGCTACGTCGTGGAGCTGGGGGTGGACGGGCGGCTGCTGTCGCTGCAACTGGAGGAGCTGCTCGGCGACGCCGACGCCGACCGGGCCCTGCTCGTGCGCGACTACGCCCCCGGCGGGACGAGCGAGGGCGCCGTCCGTGGACACCTGGCGGACCTCGACCGCCTCGGTGCGGGCGAGCTGGTGGCCGTCACCGGCATCGTGCGCGCCCTCGGTCTGCCCGAGCCGCTGGAGGCGTCGATCAGCCCGCGGGGGTACCGCCTGCTGGCGAAGCTCCCGCGGATCCCGGTGGTCGTCCTGGACCGCCTCGCCGACCACTTCGGCGGCTTGCAGAAGCTCCTGGCCGCGGGGATCGAGGAGCTCCAGGAGGTCGACGGCGTCGGGGAGCTGCGGGCCCGGACCGTGCGCGAGGGCCTGTCACGCCTGGCCGAGACCAGCTTCGTCGAACGCTACGTCTGAGCCGCGGGACGTCGGGGCCGGCGGTCGAGAGCGGTAGTAGCGTCGGGACCCACGACAGGGGAGCGCCGAGCGGGCGCTGAGAGTGCGGGATCCGCAGACCCTAGGAACCTGATCCGGTCAGCACCGGCGGAGGGAGTCGGCCGTGACAGGCATGGCTGCGGAAGACACCACGCGAGGGCGTCGGGGACGCTTCCCGACCACGCTGGCCCGACGGCCGCTGACCCGCTGGCGGACGGTCGACATGGTGACCGCGCCGGTGCTCGGCGTGGCCTTCGGTGTCGTGTTCTGGGGCTGGGGGCTGGTCTACGACGCCCTGACCCCGCTCTTCACCGTCGTCAGCCCGCTGCAGAGCACCACCTCGGGCATCTGGTTCATCGGCGGCGTGGTGGGCGCACTCGTCGTCCGCCGGCCGGGCGCAGCGCTGTTCGTCGAGGCTCTCGCGGCCTTCGTCGAGACGGTCCTCGGTGGGCAGTGGGGGGCCACCACCCTGGTGTCCGGCGTCCTGCAGGGCCTCGGGGCCGAGCTGGTGTTCGCCCTTGTCGCCTACCGGGTCTTCAGCCGCGCGGTCGCGGTGGCGGCCGGGTCGGCTGCGGCCCTGCTCGAGATCACCGGGTACGAGTGGTGGTCGTGGACGGCCGGCTACAGCTGGCCGTGGAAGCTCGCCTACCTCGCGAGCGGCATCGTGTCCGGCGCCCTGCTGGCCGGCGTCCTCGGGTTCGCCCTGGTGCGGGTCCTCGCCGCGAGCGGCGCACTCGACCGCTTCCCGCCCGGCATCGAGCACGCGCGGCGCCGCTGACCCGGGCCGGGGGCTGCCTCCTGCACGTCGAGGGGTTCCGGTGGCAGCCGGCGACCCGGCGCCGGCCGGTCCTGGACGGCATCGACCTGCGGGTCGAGGACGGCGAGCGGGTCCTGCTGGCCGGCGCGAGCGGGGCCGGCAAGTCGACCCTGCTCCGCGCGATCGCCGGCCTGCTCGACGACGAGGAGGCGACGAGCGCGGGCAGCGTCTCGGTGGCGGGCCTGCCCGCCGGCCGCCTCCCCGGGGTCGTCGGTCTGCTCCAGCAGGACCCGACCGCCTCCTTCGTCGCGATCACCGCGGGCCGCGACACCGCCTTCGGGCCCGAGAACCTCGGCGTGCCGGCGGCCGAGGTGGCCCACCGGACGAGGGCGGCCTGGGCGGCCGCGGGCTTCCGCGGCGGTGCCGACCGCCGGGTCACGGCGCTGTCCGGCGGCGAGCGCCAGCGCCTCGCCCTCGCCGGGACCCTCGCCCTGGGTCCGCGCCTGCTGCTGCTCGACGAGCCACTGGCGATGCTCGACCCGGACGCGGCGGCGGCCGTGCAGCGTGCCGTCCTACAGGTGGCGGCCGACCGCGGCTGCGCGCTGGTCGTCGTCGACCAGCACCTGCAGCGCTGGCTCGGCCACGTCGACCGCCTTGTCGTCGTCGGGGACGGCGGCCGGGTCGTCGCCGACGGACCGCCCGACCGGGTGCTCACGACCCAGGGCCGCGCGCTCGCCGCCGCCGGGCTGTGGGTTCCGGGGGCGCCTGGCCCTGGGACAGCCGGCCCTTGGGCACCTGACCCAGGGTCGCCGGGCGCGGAGGCGCGCTGCCCGGGGGCACCTGTCCTGGTGGCACCGGCACGAGGTGAGACCCCACCCGCGGCCGCGACCACCGCTGCCGGGACTGTCCTCCGCGGCCCGTCGACCGCTCCGACGCTCCTGTCGGCCCGCAGCGTCGGGGTGGCCCGGCCCGGCACCGGGTGGGCCGTCCTCGGCGCGTCCTGCCAGGTCGGTGCGGGGGTGGTCACCGCCCTCACCGGCCCGAGCGGCAGCGGGAAGTCCACCCTGCTGGCGGCCCTCGGCGGGCTGCTCGCGCCGACCCGGGGCGACGTCCGGGCCGAACCGGCACTGGCGGGTGCCCTGGGTGCCCAGCCGCACCGCTGGAGCTCACGCCAGCTCGCGGCCCGGATCAGCTGGACACCGCAGTCGCCCACCGAGGCGTTCCTCGCGACGACCGCCGGCGGGGAGATCGGGGTCACCCCGCGGGCACTCGGCCGCGCCGTCCCGACCGGACCCCGGACCGCCGAGCTGCTCGACTCGGTCGGCCTGGCCGGGCGGGCCGGTGACGACCCGCGGCGGCTGTCCGGAGGCGAGCAGCGCCGCCTCGCCCTCGTCGCCGCCCTCGCCGCCGGCGCGCCCGTCCTGCTGCTCGACGAGCCGACCGTCGGGCAGGACCGGTCCACCTGGGACGCCGTCGTCGGCGCCGTCCGGGGTGCCCGACAGGCCGGTGTCGCGGTCGCGATCGCCACCCACGACCGCCTGCTGGTCGACACCGTCGCCGACGCGGTCGCGACCGTCGGCGACCACCGGGCGGGAGACGCTGTGCCGGTGCCCGGGTGACGCCGGTCCCCGGTGACGCGAGTGCCCGGGTGACGCGGTGGCCGGGCGGTGCCCGGATGACACCGGTGCCCGGGTGACGCCGGTGGCCGGGCGGTGCTCGGCGACCGCCCTGCTCCTCGGCGGCCTCCTGCCCGGGCTCGCGGCCCTCGTGCTGCGCGACTGGCGCGACGGCGTGGCGGCGGTCCTCGCCCAGCTCCTGGGGCTGGTGCCCTTCACCGCCGGGCGCGGGCTGCGCCTGCGCCGACTGCTGCCCTGCCTGGTCGCCGCGGCGTCGGTCACCTGGTCGACGTGGCTGTTCGGCACCCGCAACCTCCCGGTGGCCGCCGGGACGGGCACCCGGGTCCTCGCGCTCGCCGTCCCCGGTGTGCTGCTGCTGCGCCACCTCGACCCGGCGCGCCTCGGGGACGAGCTCGGCCAGTGGTTCGGGCTACCCGGGCGGCCGGTGCTCGCGGCCGCGGCGGCTTTCGGACAGGTCGAAGCGCTGTCGGAGGACTGGCAGAGCGCCGTCCGCGCCCGCCGGGCCCGCGGCCTGGGTCCCGGCCGATCACCGCTGGCGCGAGGGCGGGCGGCGGCGGCGATGACCGTGACGCTGCTGGTGGGAGCGCTGCGACGCGCCGGGACGCTCAGCGACGCGATGAGCGTGCGCGGTCTCGGCGCCGTCCGCCACCGGACCTGGACGGTCCCCGCCCGGTGGGCCGCCCGCGACACCGCTCTGGCGCTGGTGACGCTGGCGCTGACCGCGCTGCCGATCGCGCTGCGGCTGCGCTGAACGCGCGGCTGACCGGCTGGCGTGGTCGCGGCGACAGCTGCGGCTGGCGGCTGTGGCTGCGGCTGTGGAGCTGTGGTTGCGGGGCGGAGCGGCGGCCGTGGCTGCGGGGCGGAGCTGTGGCGGCGGAGCTGCGGCTGGCGATCTAGTGGAGCAGGAAGGCGACGCGGGCGCTGCCGGCGCCGGCCAGGCTGATCGACGCGACATAGGTCCCGGGCGTCAGCGGCTGAGGGTCGGCGGTGCAGGAGCCGGCCGACCGGACGCCGGGCCAGACGAGGGCGAACACGGGAGCCGCACCGGTCGCGAGGCGTGATCCGCCGGGGACGAGGACCGCGCGGGCGCTACCCGCGGGACCACCGACAGCCGCGTCCGCCGTCGGGTCCGGGCCGCCGATCCCGGAGACGCCGCAGTCCCCCGAGCTCCACACCCGGTCGGCACCCGAGGTGATCGTCAGGTCGACGGTCGGCACGAAGGCGCACCCGGCGCGCGCGGCGCTGGTGACCGTCAGGGAGAACCGGACCGGACCGCCCGCGACCAGCGCCGCGGCACCCACGGCGGTGACCGCGGTGAGGCGGACCGACCCCGGCGCGCAGATCCGCGGGGACGTGGGCGGACTGCCGGCCGACGACGGGACGGGGGCGGCGTCCGACGCTGAGGCCGACCCAGGTGCCGACGCCGACCCAGACGCCGGCCGCGGCGGCGGGGACGTCCGGCCGGGTCCTGACGCGCCGGGAGTGGCTGGCGACCCGGCGGGCGAGCCCGATGACGACGCGGACGACAGCGTGGGCGACAGCGTGGGCGGCGGCGTGGACCGAGGTGTCGACGGCGGCAGGGTCGGAGACCGCGACGGCGCGGCGGCGTCGGGTCCGGCGGCCGCGGGCGTCCCGGCAGGGCCCGACGGCGCGGCCGTGGCGCCGCGGTCCCCGGAGGCCGGGGAGGCCCCGGGGGTCGCAGAGGTCGCGGAGGTCCCGGGGGCCGTCGTCGTGCTCGCCGTCCCGCTGTCGGCGCCGAGCCGGATCCCCACCACCGTCGTGACCGCGACGACCGTGAGGACGGTGAGGCGCCGGCGCCGGTACACGCCGCGCGAGGTCACCACCCGGGCACGGTAGGGGCCGCTCGGGCGGCCGTGGGGACCCACGCCGCGCCGACCCGGTGGGACGATCGGCGCATGGCGCGGACGGCGGCGGTCGCGCCGCGCGGCGCCCGGACCAGCGACGCGGGGCCGCCGCGCCAGCTGCTCCGTTCAGGTGCGCCGGTCCGCTCAGGTGCGCCGGTCCGTTCGGGTGCGCTGCTCCGTTCAGGTGCGCCGGTCCGCTCAGGTGGGTCGGTCCCCTCGGAGGACGCAGCAGACCTGCACGACACGGTCCTGGACTGGTACGAGGAGAACCGCCGGGAGCTGCCGTGGCGGTCGCCCGGGGTCAGCGCGTGGGCCGTCCTGGTGAGCGAGGTGATGCTCCAGCAAACCCCGGTCCGGCGGGTGCTCCCGGTGTACGAGACCTGGCTGGCGCGCTGGCCGACGCCGGCCGCGCTCGCAGCCGAGCCGTCCGGCGCGGCGGTCCGCGCCTGGGGCGGACTCGGCTACCCCCGCCGGGCGCTCCGGCTGCACGCGGCGGCCACGGTGTGCCGCGACCGCCACGGCGACCGGGTGCCCCGCGAGGCGGCGGACCTCCGGGCACTGCCCGGCGTCGGGGAGTACACCGCCGCTGCGGTCGCGGCGTTCGCGTACGGCGATCGGGCGCTCGTGCTGGACACGAACGTCCGGCGGGTCCTGGTGCGGCTCCTGGCCGGTACGGCCCACCCGGCGGCCGCGCTGACGGCCGCCGAGCGCGCCCGCGCGGCGGCGGTCCTGCCCGCCGACCCCTCGACGGCCGCGCGCTGGTCGGTCGGGCTGATGGAGCTGGGCGCCCTGGTCTGCACGGCACGGACCCCGCGGTGTCCGGACTGCCCGCTCAAGTCGCGGTGCCGGTGGGCCGCCGCCGGGCGCCCGGGCGGTACCGAGCGGGCGCGGCCCGCCCAGGCATGGGAGGGGACGGACCGCCAGGCCCGCGGGCGCCTGCTCGCCGTCCTCCGCGGGGCCGACGATGCTGTGCCTGCCGCCATCCTCCGGGCCGCCTGGGACGCTGCCCCGACCGCTGGCAGGGACCGCCGGGCGGCGGACGGGGACCCTGCCACCTGGGCCAAGGACCGTGGTGCGCAGGCCGTGCGGGCCTTGTCCGGGCTCGTCGCCGACGGCCTCGTCGAAGGCGGCGAGCACCGCGGCTACGCCCTCGTCGGCGCGCTATCCTCAGCGGGCACACGGCAGGTTGCCCGAGTGGCCAAAGGGAGCGGTCTGTAAAACCGCCGGCTCAGCCTACGTTGGTTCGAATCCAACACCTGCCACCACACGCGATCCGGGTGATCACCCCGTCCTCCTGAGGCCCGACACCCGTCCCGGCTGACTCCTTCGTCCAACCCACTGCCGGTGTCCACTGCTGGTTCGGCAGTGCGCGACGTGCCGGCGGTCGCGCCGGGTCCCTGACTAGGCTCGTCGGCATGCCCGTCGCACTCGATCCCGACGTCGACGCCGCCTACTCCCACCCCGAGCGCCTCGTCACCACCGCGTGGCTCGCCGAGCACCTCGGCGAGCCCGGCCTGGTCGTGGTCGAGAGCGACGAGGACGTCCTGCTGTACGAGGTCGGTCACATCCCGGGCGCGGCGAAGCTGGACTGGCACCTGGACCTGAACGACCAGGTGACGCGCGACTACGTCGACGGTGCGGTGTTCGCGCGGCTGCTCGGTGAGCGCGGGATCGGCCGGGACACCACCGTCGTCGTCTACGGCGACCGGAACAACTGGTGGGCGGCGTACGCGCTGTGGGTGTTCAGCCTCTTCGGTCACCCCGACGTCCGCCTCCTCGACGGCGGCCGCGCGAAGTGGACGGCCGAGGGTCGCCCGCTGACGACCGACACCCCGCAGGCACCACCCGCGGACTACCCGGTCGTCGACCGGGTGGACGCCCCGATCCGCGCGTTCAAGGACGACGTGCTCGAGCACCTCGGCCAGCCGATGATCGACGTCCGCTCACCCGCCGAGTACTCCGGCGAGCGGACGCACATGCCGGAGTACCCCGACGAAGGCGCTCTGCGCGGCGGCCACATCCCTGGTGCGGCGAACGTCCCATGGGCCCGCGCAGCAGCTGCCGACGGGACCTTCAAGCCACGCGCGGAACTGGAGGCGCTGTACCTGGGCGAGGCCGGACTTGCCAGCGGGGACGAGGTGATCGCGTACTGCCGGATCGGTGAGCGGTCGAGCCACACCTGGTTCGTGCTCACGCACCTGCTGGGCTTCGAGCGCGTCCGCAACTACGACGGCTCGTGGACCGAGTGGGGCAATGCCGTCCGGGCCCCGATCACGAAGGGCAGCGGGCGCTGACCGCGCTGACCGAGCCACTGGCCGAGATCGTCGACGAGTTCAGTGCTCTCGGCGAGCGGGACCGCCTCCTCCTGCTGCTCGAGTTCAGCCGCGAGCTGCCGGACCCGCCGGCCCGCCTGCTCGTCGCGGGCAATGACGCACTGGAGCGTGTCCCCGAGTGCCAGTCCCCGGTGTCGCTGGCGGTCGAGGTCGACGACGACGACAGGCGGACCGTGCACCTGTTCTTCCAGGCGCCGCTCGAGGCGCCGACGACCCGGGGATTTGCCGGGATCCTGCACGGCGGGCTGGACGGTCGACCTGCACGGGAGATCCTCGCCGTGCCGGCCGACCTGGGCGACCGTCTCGGCCTCGCCCGGGCTGTCAGCCCGCTCCGACTGCGCGGGCTGAGCGGGATGCTGACCCGGGTCCAGCGCCGGATCGCCGACGAGACCGTCGGCTGACCGGCGCTGCCCCCGAGGACGGCCGTCAGGCCCGCTTGCGCACCTGCAGGTAGATGATCAGGACGATGATCGCGCCGATGATCGAGCCGATCCAGCTGGCCGGCTGCACAAAACCGCCGCCGTGGTGGAAGATCAGCCGGCCGAGGAAGCCACCGACGAATGACCCGACGACTCCGAGCAGGATCGTCGCGCCGATGCTCATGTTCTGCTTGCCCGGCACGACTGCCCGCGCGATGAAACCCGCGATCAGTCCGATGATGACCAGTCCGATGATGGTCCCCAGCCAACCCATGTCTGTTCTCCCTCCGTCGACCAGCCACCAGGTGTGGCACTCCGAACGGTAGGGGGATCGCCGGTTCGGCGCCGAGTCGACGCGCCGCCCTGGGGGCATCCGTCGACACCGCGATCGTCCCTGTGCTGGCCCGGTGACATTCCTGCATGCCGCACCGGGTCGCGATCGGCCCCGTCTCGCCAAGTTGTCGCGATCAGCACCTGCGCCGCCCGGGAGGCGGCAGCGCCGGTGGCGATCTCGACCCGCGCACGCGGTGGCGGGTCAGCCCTGGACCAGTGCCGCCGCCCCGATGACGCCGGCGTCGGTCCCCAGCGCGGCCGGGGTCACCCGCAGGTCGTGCAGGAAGGAGAGCCGAGCGTGCCGCGCGACGGCGGCGCGCAACGGACCGAACAGCGCCTCGCCGGACTGCGCGAAGCCGCCTCCGACGACGACCGCCGCGAGGTCGACCGTGGCGGCCACCCCGGCGATCGCCTCGCCCACCGCCCGGCCGGCGCGGGCGATCGCCGCCGACGCCACCGGGTCGCCAGCGCGAGCCGCAGCTGCCAGCCCCGCGCCGGTCGATGAGCCGCTCGGTGAGCCGGCCGGTGAGCCGCTCGGTGAGCCGGTCGGGGTCGGTGCCCAGCCCCGGGCCAGCGCCCACCGGACCGCGTTCGGGCCGGACGCGACCGTCTCCAGACAGCCGACACCACCGCAGGTGCAGAGCTCCCCCTGCGGATCCACGACGACGTGGCCGATGTGCCCCGCGTTCCCCGTCCGGCCCCCGAAGGGCTTTCCGGCGAGGACCAGGCCGCCGCCGATCCCGGTGGACACGACGATGCCGAGGACGTCGCCCACCCCGCGGGCGGCGCCGTGTCGCTGCTCGGCGAGGGCCATCGCGGTCCCGTCGCCGGCGAGGAGGACCGGCAGCCCGCCGCGACCCGCCTCGTCGAGGACGTCGCGCACCCGGGCCACCAGCGGGAACCCGTGCCAGCCGGTGATGTTGATCGGGCTGACGGTGCCTGCCCGGGTGTCGATCGGTCCCGCGCAGGACAGCCCGACGCCACGGACCGCGAGCCCCCGGGTCGACGCCTGCGCCAGCAGGTCCGCCAGCACGCCCGCGACAGCGGACCACAGCGCATCGGGGTCGGGGTCGGTGGCCGGGGTGACGGCGCGGGCGCTGGCGAGCACCCGGGCGGCGTCCCCGACCACGGCGCCGGCGACCTTGGTCCCGCCGATGTCGATGCCGATGCTGTACGTCGCGGTCGTCGCGGTCGTCGCGGTCGTCGCGGTCGTCGCGGTCGTCGGGATGCTCAGTGCCTGTGGGTGGTGTCGGGCTGGCGGGGGTCGGCCGGGTGCTCGTAGCCGACACTCGGGTGCACGAGCAGCTCCCGGCGCCCGTCGAGCCAGCGGCCGAACGCGCGAGCCCGCGCGGCGGTCAGCGCGGCGGACACCATCTGGCTGTCCGGGCCGGTCCGGTCGACCCGGTCACCGGTCGCGTCGGTGACGAGGTCCGCCGGCCGGTCGTCCAGGACGGTCACCTCGTGCACCCGCCCGGCGCTGTCGGGTCCGCGCAGCACGGTCCCGGCTGGTGCCCTTGCCAGCTCGGCGCCGAGGGCGGCGGGCAGGTCGGCGGCCGTGGCCGCCAGCGGCCGGCCGGCGTTGACAGGACGGTCGTCGACGACGTGGCGGACCCGGCGCGCAGCGGGGCGGACGTTCCCGGCGGCCAGGCGGCGCAGCGTCGTGGGCTCGACCTCGACGTCGGCGGTGAGGGCACCCGCGAAGGCCCGGGCGGCTGCCGAGTCCGCGAGCACCGCCAGCGCGATCGACCCGGCACCCAGCGCACCACTCACCTCGGCCGGGACCAGGTCACCGGCCACCCCCCGGTCGTCGCCGGCTGTGCCCCCTTCTGCCGCAGCCGCGTCGACGATCAGCGACGCGGCCAGGCAGTGGGCGATCCACCGGCGCAGCTGCCGCCCCTCCCCGGTGCCCGCCCGCGGCAGCCGGGCCGAGGCCGGCGAGGCTCGCAGTGCCGCCTCCCGACGGTCGACGTCGCTCACCAGCACGACCGCCTGCGGGCGCTCGTGGTCGCTGCCGACCGCGACCACGACGTCGTCGACCCCGGCGGGGGCTGTCACCAGGACATCGACGGGGGCGTCGGTCCGGACCGTGACCGCGCCGTCCGAGCCGGCGGCGGCGTCGTCGACGAGCCCGGGCGGGTGTTCCGAGCGGGCGGCTGCCCGCAGCGGGCTCACGTGACCTCGACGCCCACGGTCGGGGCGAACAGCACCCGCCCGAGTGCCATCACCTTGGGTGAGAGCCACCACGTGCCGGGGCGGGTGTCCGGCGGGATCGTGACGGTGACCGGGAGCTCCACCGACGCCGGAGCCGAGGGCGCACCGGGCCCGACGGTGAAGCCGGACAGCGGGGTGGCGACGAACGGCCAGGCACCCCACGGGCTGATGACGGCGAGCTGACCGGTCACCGTCGACCGCGACCGGTTGGTGACGGTCACCGTCGTGGTCGCGGACTCCCCGGGCGCCAGGCGCAGGTGCTCGACCTCCTCCCTCACCGCGAGCAGCGGCTCGGTCCCGGGGTCGCCGACCCAGACCAGCGCGGTGTCGTAGCCGGTCTGGCCGTCGGGGAGACCGGCGGACACCTCCACGACGTACGCCCCCGCCTCGACCGTCGTTGCGCCCTCGGTGCTCAGCCGGACCGCGAACCGGGTCCAGCCGTCGGCGCTGAGCTCGAGGACCCGGTCCGCGGGGTCGACGACGAAGGGAGCAGGCGCGCGCACGGTGACGGTGACCGGGGTCGCGACGTCGACCCGGTCGGAGGACACGGTGACCGTCAGGGTCGCCGTCGCCCCGCCCGTCGCCCCCTCCCGCGCGCCGGCCGTCGCCCCGCCCGGCGCCCAGCCGTCGGCGGACAGGCGGGTCGCCGGCGGATCGAGGTGCACCGACAGCGTCTGGTATCCCAGCGGTGCCGGACCGCTGTCGTGCAGCCAGTACCGCGACGGGACCGGCTGGACCGGCTCGGCGTCGGGGCCCAGCGCGACCGCCTCGCCGCCACCGGGTCCGCCCTCGTCGGCGAGCTGGGCGGTCAGCGTGGTGATCTCGAACGCCGAGAGGTCGACCTGCACGGCGCCGTCGACCACCTTGGCCTCCTCCCGCGGCGTCTCCAGCACGTCGGAGCGCACGGCCGTCGCGAACGGACCGGGGCCGGTGACCGACGCCCGGCCGGGTCGGCCCGAGGGCTCGTAGAGACGCACGGTCACCCCGTCCGAGCGGGGGTCGCTGTCGGGGCCGCTGCCGTGGGCGAGGGGGTTGCCGGCCGGCTTGAGTGCCCCGAGCTCGGCCACTCCTTCGGGGAGCACCTGCAGCATCGAGTGGGTGCCCGGCAGCGTCCCGCCGTGGGCGTCGGTCACGACGGCGAGCAGGCCGCCGTCGTAGGAGGCGGCGCGGCGCACCAGGTCGGCGTCCCGCCAGTCCCCCGGGCCGCTCGCGAGGGCGTACTCGAACGCGTGGGACCAGTGCTGGTGCTGGAAGTTCGAACCATCGGGCACCGTGCGCCGCGGCGGGTCGATCCAGGTCCCGGACGGCCACCCGCTGCAGGAGCGCAGCAAGGACAGGTGCAGCGCGGTGTCGACGTCGACGGTGAAGCCCGGGATGCCCTTGTTCAGCAGGGCGACCGAGTGCGGCCTGCCGGGTGTGACGTCGGTGGCCGAGGCCCCGTCGGAGGCCCCGTCGGGGTGCCCGTCCCGGGCCGCCACGTCCGTGACGTCGAGCACCGCGTCGGCCAGGTCGTCGACGAGGGCCTCGACACCGGCGAGGGTGGCGGCCGGGTCCGGGCCGGCGATCACCAGCACCGGCAGGGCCTCGGCGTCGCGCAGGTCGGCGTCGGGGACCCACACCGCCGCCAGCGGCTGCTCCGCGGGCACCCAGACGCGTGCCGTCCGACCGGCCGCGGCCGCCTGTGCGAGGACGGCGGCCAGCTCGGGAACCGCGTCGGCGAGGGCGGCGACGAACGGGTTCTCCGCCGGGCCGCCGACGGCGATCCGCACGTCGGGCAGGTTGGAGTCGACCGCCAGCCAGCCGTACCGCGGCCCGTCGGCGGCCGACGTCGTCGCGGTGACCCCGGCCCGGGCGAGGGCGACGACCAGCTCGCGGACGACCTGGGCCGGGCGCCCGCCGAGCGCCGGGCCGTGGGTGGCCGGGTCGCCGCCGGGCACCACGACCTCGGCGACACCGAAGGGCGTGTACCCGCCGGGGAGCTGGACCCGGGCCGTCGCCGACACCCCGAACCACCGGTGTGCCGGGTTGTCCAGCGTCCACGGGTGGGCGGCGGAGTCGACGTCGGGGAACCCGAAGCCGCGGCCGATCACCGCGGCGCCGGTCTCGGCCACCGGTCGCGTCCCGGGCACGTCGAGGGCGAAGCGCACCCGGACCAGGCGGTCGGCGCCGCTGTAGGAGTCGACCCATGTCCGCACGTCGACCCGGTCGACGCCCGCGAACAGCGTGAGCTCACTGGTGTACGCGATTTCGTCGACGACGCCGATCACGGTGACGCGCTGACCGAGAGCGCTGCTCTCGACGGTCACCGACGATGCCGGGGACGCCGCCGACCCGACCGAGACACCGGAGGGGATGAGGTGCCACGGACCCTCACCGAACGACGGGTGCTCGGAGTACTCCTCGTAGACGACGAGCTCGTTGGCGACCCGCCCGGCCCGGACGAGCTCCCGGCCGGTCGCTTCCTCGACCAGGCTGGTGATCGTCCCGCCGCGGGCCGGGTCCACCGTCAGGGTGTAGTGCTTGTTGGCGATCGTGACTGGCTCGCCGTCGGCGTGCGCGCGAGGCAGCCAGCCGTCGAGCGGGGCCGCGGCCGGTGCGAGGGTGTGGGTCCGCCACCCGACCTGCGGGACGTCGCGGGCCAGGAAGCTCAGCGTCGCCCCGCCGGCGTGGGTGCGCGCGATCGCCGGGACCTCCGCCCCGGCGTCGTCGAGGACGGTGACCGCGGCGTCGGGGACGGCCACCTCGACGATCTCCGTGCGCGTCCACGACGAGGTGTTCACCACGACGACCCGGGCGGCAGCGTCGGCGGTAGGGCCCGTGCCGGCAGCGGTATCCGAGCCGGCGGTGTCGAGGCTGCCGGCGGTGTCGAGACTGCCGGCGGTGTCGACGGCCGCGAGCAGGTGCGCGGCGGAACGGTCGCGCACCTGCACGCTGAGGTCGTGGGCGTCGCGCCAGTCGGTGAGCAGGTCGAGGTAGACCTCGTCGGACTCCGAGCCGGTGATCGCGTCGTGGTGGGCACCGAACGCCAGCTGGCGCCACGCCTTGTCCAGCGCCGCGGTCGGGTACCGGGCACCGCCCAGCAGACACGCCAGTGTGGCCAGCTTCTCGGCGTCGCCGACCGCGTTCTCCGTCGCCCGTTGGGCCTGCTTGGTGTCGATGAAGGAGACGTCCTTGCCCGTGTAGACGGGGTTCATGTCCCGGGTCTGCGGGCTGGCGGTGAGCCCGCGCTCGGACAGCTCCGCGCGGACGGCCACGAAGAAGTCGTGCGGCAGGCCGCAGACGAACCGCGGCCAGACATAGCGCTGTGCCCACTCGCGGTGCACGCCGACGATCCAGGCCGCGGGTGGGGTGTAGTCGGTGCCGACCGGCAGCAGGACGTTCTTCGTCAGCGCCACCGTCTTGAGCTGGTTGAAGTGGATCGACGCCCGGCGCATCGCCTGCTCGAGGGTCGCCGCGGAGTCCAGGTCCCAGCCGGCGGAGTAGTGGCCGGGCATGTAGCTGGTCAGCACGCCCTTGCCGTCGGGCCCGATCCACTCGAATTCACTCGCGAACTGCATGACCCGCGCGTCGTCGCTCCCGCCCTTGCTGCGCGACACCAGCGGTCCCCACTGGTGATGGGGTCCGCGGGCCCAGGAGGTGGACGTGAGCCCGGCATCGGCGACCATCGACGGGAACTGCGGGTCGTGGCCGAAGACGTCGAGCTGCCAGGCGGTCGCGGGCGAGCCCGGACCGCCGCGGGCGAGGACGTCGCGCTGCCACCCGACCCCATACACCAGGGTGCGGATCGCGGTCTCCGGCCCGGTGAGGTTGGTGTTCGGCTCGTTGTAGGTGCCGCCGACCAGCTCGACGCGCCCCGCTGCCATCAGCTCGCGCAGGGCGGCGCGGCGGTGGGGGCGTGAGTCCCAGTAGGGCTTGAGGTAGTCCAGCTCGGCGAGGACGAAGGTGTACTCCGGCTCGGCGAGAGCCATGTCCAGGTGGGCGTCGACGAGGTCGAAGCCGGTCATCTGGTCCCGGCCGCGGCGCGACTGCGCGTCGGGCAGCAGGTCCCACTCACTCGTGTACGCGGCCTGGGTGTTCCACCAGACCGGGTCGTAGTGGAAGTGGGAGACCATCCACATCGTCCAGCCGGTCTCGCCGACGGTCAGCGCGCCGGTCCTGGTCGCGATCTCGGCGCCGCTGGCGTCGAGGACGCTCGCGCGGACGTCGAGGACCGCACCGGGAGTCGACCCGGGCGGGACGTCGAGGGCGACCTCGACCTCCCTGCTGTCGCCCGCCGCCTCTGCCAACCCGGTGGCGGACCCGTCGACGACCACGGTGACCCGTTCCGGTGACCCACCACGCAGGTGGACTCGCAGCACCTGACGGTGGTCGGTCTCGGTGCCGACGAAGAGATCGGTGGATTCCAGGCGGGCGACGGTGAGGGCCACGCCGTGAGCCTTCCACGCGACGCCCGACGTCTCCGCCGGCGCTTCGAGCGGACACATCCGCGCTCGGCTGGGGCGGATGGGGCGCCTGAGCACCCCACCCGCCCCACCCGTCCCACGTCTGCGCGGATGTGTCCGCCGGAAGCTCCAACGCCGACGCGGGCGTGTCCGCCGTGAGCCGGCGCGGGCGGGCCACCACGAATCAGCTGGTGACGGGACCGCTCGCGCGCAGGCGCTCGACGTCCTGCAGGGCCGTCCGGAGCTCGGCCAGCCAGCTCTCGGAGTGCTGCGCGACCAGCCGGACGCACCAGCCGAGGGCGTCACTGCGCGACCGGGCGACCCCGGCGTCGACCAGGGTGTCCAGCACGATCCGCTCGGGCTGGCGCAGGCGCGTCATGGTCGGGACCGAGATGCTCGTGAAGACCTCGCGGGTGTCCCCGAGCTGCACGCCCCACGCGACGTGGCGGGCGAAGCGGTGCTCGACCTCGCGGGCGATCGCGATGCGGACCTCCCGGGTGTCCTCGCGGAAACGCTGGATGCGCCCGGTCTCGGCCTGGGCGCGGGCGACGTCGTCGCCGTCCACGGTGAGCGGCGGGAGCGTCCCGACGATCGTGATCTCCTCGCGGTCCTGGACGACCTCCGGGTCGCCGGTGAACCAGTCGGCCGGCAGCCTGCCGGTCAGCCAGGCGCGCAGGCCGCTGGCGCTGTCGGGGTCGGTGTGTTTGGTGTCGCTCATCAGGCTCCTCCAGTTAATTACCTGATTACGACATTACCTCGATGCCTCGCCTGGTGGCGGTCGAGGGTCGTCGACATGGGAGGGTCACCGACGTGGACAGCGAGCACGAGCGCATCGAGGCGGACACCAAGGACTGGACCTGGGTCCTGGACCGGCGGTGTCACGCGTGCGGCTATGACGCGACGGCCACCCGGGCCCAGGACGTGGCCGGTCGGCTGCGCGCCCAGGTGCCGCTCTGGCAGTCGGCTCTGGCGGAGCCGGCGGCCCGGGTGCGCCGACGGCCGTCTCCCGCGGTGTGGTCGGTGCTGGAGTACGCCTGCCACGTCCGCGACGTCTGCCGGGTCTTCGATGGGCGGGTCACCCGGATGCTCACCGAGGACGGTCCGTCGTTCGAACTGGGACCAGGACGCCCCCGCCGAAGCCGACGACTACCCCGCGCAAGACCCGGCGGCGGTGTCGACGGAGCTCGCCGATGCGGCCTCGGTCCTCGCCGACCGCTTCGAGGCGGTGCCGGCCACCGCCTGGGACCGTCCCGGGCACCGGGGTGACGGCTCGACCTTCACCGTTGACTCCCTGTCCCGCTACTGCCTGCACGACCTGGTCCACCACCTGCACGACATCCGCGGCGGCTGAGGCGTCGCCCCCGCAGCTGCACTTCTGCGTCGTCTCGTGTTCGGCCGACGACGACGCCTCCTGGCCCTGACAGACCTGCGGTCACCACATCGACACGCGAGCGACCGCCTTGGCCGCGCGCTGCGCTGACCACCGGCCGCCCGCCGACGTGCCGGGCCGATCGCAGCTCCAGCCCGGAAGACGGCCTCTGCGGCAGGCCGGCCGGCGAGGGGAGCCGGGGACGGCGAGTGGGTTGGCCTGTCGGTTCCGGTCAGCCCAGGTGGAGCTCGAAGACGCGGTTGCCCCAGTTGGCGTTGCCGTCGCCGTTGTTCGGGATGTACTGGGTGGCCAGCCACACCTTGTCGGTGCCGGGGATGATCTGGCCGTTGGAGTAGTCCCCCCACCGGCCGACCCCACCGAAGGCGGTGGTGTCGGTGAACCCGTTGTCGGGGGCGACCCCGGCGCCGGCGATGGCGATCTGACCGAACCCGTGTCCGGCGGGGGCGGTGGCGTACCCGGCGGACAGGTAGGTGCCGGGACCGCCGACCCCGAAGACGAGAGCCATCGCGCCGCTGTCGGTCATGTTGACGTGCGGGTACAGCAGGTACTCACCGTTCTGGGAGACGTAGCCCTGCCGGCTGACGGCCGTCCCCGAGTCGATGGTCGCCCCGGTCACGTGGGGGTGGACGACGAACCAGGCCACCCCGGACCGCTCCGCGGGGTCACCGGGCACGGTGACCCCGGTGTTCAACGCGCGCCGACGAGGTTCCCGTGGATGTACTGGACCTCCTGCATGGCGTCGAAGTCGGCGGCCACGACCCCGGTGGTCGGGCTGCCGGTCTTCCCGCAGAGGCTCCCGGAGCAGAACCCGGGCGGGGTCACGGCGTTCGGGGGAGCCGAGTACGGCTCAGAGGCGGTGATGGTCACCGACAGGGTCGGCTCCCCGCCCGTGGTGACCGCGCCCGGGTCGGTCAGCGCCCACACCGCGAGACGGGTGTCGAAGGTCGAATTGGGATCGAGGGAGCTCATCAGGTACTCCACGCCCGGGTCACCGTAGGTGTTGGCCGGCTGGACGTGGTATGCGAGGGAACCCCCGGCGGACAGGTCCTGGTAGGTCACGACGTTCGCCCGGGCAGCGCCCGCGACCAGCTGCGACTTGGACACCGCGTACAGCTGGGAGCCGTTGAACGGGTTGGCCGTGATATTGCTGAACTCGTTGGTCGACACGTACACGTTGTGGGTGTCCACACCGAGGATCGGGTAGTCCGCCAGCCACGGGCAGCCGGCGTGGTTGAGGTTGCTGGTCGGGATCCGGGTGATCCGCCACGGGGCGCGCGGGTCGGCCGCGGTGCTGGTCGCGATGTCGACGTGGGACTCGGTGAACACCCCCTTGGCGGTGATCCCGTACTCCAGGATCGTCGCGAACCACCGCCGGGTCGACGCGTCGTAGAACACCCGCGGGTCAGAGGTGTTCGCCGCCGCGGGCTCCCCGAAGAACGTGTTCAGGTAGAACGGGGCGTGCAGCCGCTGACCGGCGATGGTACTGATCACCCCGGTCACGTTGACGAAGTTGACGACGTACCCGTTCCCCGCGGCCACTCCCTCATCGGGTGGCTCCGCGTCGAACCCGCTGGCCGACTTGTTGTCGACCGCGGTGACCCCGTCGAAGCTGTGCAGCACCGTCCCCACCGACCCCCCGGTGACCCCCGCGGACACGGCTCGCGGTGCCGACCGCGCGGCCAGGGACCGCCGGCCGGCAGCTGAACCCGATGCCGGCTTCGCCAACGGCACCAAGCGGACACCGGTGGGTGCACCGGCGGGCCGATGGACCATCCGCGACGTCCCGACCACCGCCGCGGTCCCTCGGCTCACCGCCGCGGCGGCGGTCGAGCCCGCGGCGGCCGGACCGGTCGCGCGTCCGCCGGAACCGGTCACAGCGCCGGCGGGGCCGGCCGCGGCGCCCGCGAACACCACCGCAGCGGCAACACCCACGACGCCCATGCGCCCCCACAACCGCCTGCGAAGCTGCACGGTTCCACTCCTCCGACCCGGATCCGACGCACGGCCCATCGCAGACCGTCCGGAACGCAGCGTCAGACACCGTCGACGCTGCGGCACAAGTTACGGGTCGGCCCGTATGTCGACCCGGCCAACGGCGAAGATCACCTCAGCGACCGGCAGCCCGAACACTCGCCCTGCACGCGGCGCGCGGCGTGTATGCGGTCGATCGCCCGGGGCTGCGAGCGCGGCCGCCGGCCGGCTGTCCGGCAGGGCCGGCCATGAAGGCGGCGACCGGGTACAGCGGCTTGGCCACGAGCACCGGCCGGCCGATGCCGTCGACCGGTCGACTTCGGGACGGCCATCCGCTCGTCGTGCATGCCGAGACAGTCTCGGTAGCGGCGGCGCCTCACTCCGCGGTCCGCCGCGGCAATCGCTGGGTCGTTGCAGACGCCGAGGACGTTTCCGTCTGCGACCACGCCACATCCGCTCTCCCCCCGCCGTCCCCGCATCGGCGGTGGCTGCTCGGGCCGGGCGCCGGCCACTTCAGTTCCGGTGCATCCCGAATGGTCCGCCAGGAGGGTGGGGGTGGGGATGACGAGCAGGTCCAGGACCAGCGATCCGCCAGCGCGGTGCGGTGTGCGGTCACCGACGTCCGCCACCTTGCGGTGCGCGGCTGTCGGGTGGCTTCGCGGGATCGCCGGCGCGGAGCTCGAAGGTGACAGCGTGGGAAAGGTCGGTCAGGTTGTCCGACGCGCGGACGAACCTGGTCGGACCGTCGTGTGTCCAGACCTGGTCGGGCCCGGCCCGCTTCTGGCTCACGATCGGGCCCGTCGCACCCAGACTCCGACGACGCGAACCAGTGCTTCCGCAGCTGACACCCTCGGCCGCGTGCTTCGATTCTCCAATGACCTCGGGTGCTCGTCGACACGGGCGAGCGTTGGTCGTCGTGGTTCCAGTGTTCACCGCACTCGGGTTGACGGCCGCAGCGTCTTGTACCAGTGCTCCGTCTGACAGTGCAGCGCCACGCGTCTCCGCGAAGGCGGCCGAAGCGTCGCCGCGGGCCAGTCTGCCTCTGTCGGACAGTCCAACAAGTCGGACTCCACCTGCGGCTGGAACTGGTGGCGTCACGGTGACCACGCCGGCCGGAAGCACCACCCTCTACACAGACGAGGGAGCAGGGACCAAGGACATCGGATCTCTTCCCACCAGCGGCACACTCAGCCTGTCACTGTGGTGCGGTCAGGGCGCTGTCACCTTCAGTCGTCCACCAGACGTCCTCTTGAGGGCGGATTGCGTCGGCCGTCCGACAGGCATCTCGGTTGCCCAGATCACTCGAAGCAGGCACCTGCTCCGCGTCATCACTGCGCCGGCGACAAGCTGGCGAGTGGCCATCGGGATGTCCGGGTGAGTCCTTGTAGCGGGGGGGCCCAACATGGAGCTCAATCGCGTTCCAGACTCGGGGACCGCGCAGACCCGGCTGCGCTTCGACCTCCGTGCCATCGGGTCGGTGGCACGCGAGGTCCGTCGCCCCACCGGCCACGGCGCCGTCGTGTTCCGCCCGGGCGAGGCTCTGGTCGCGATGCGGACCCCGAGGAAACGACTTGTGCGTCGAGTCATGCAGCGAGCGGCCCGTTCGTGAGCACCGGTCGGCCGGCAGCGCCGCGACCGCGGCAGCGGCCTGGGTCCTTCGCGACTCGTGGGCGTCGTCTGGACGTCGCGGAACCCGCCGGCGGGCAGTGTGTAGTACCGGCACGAGGCTCACATCGGGCGTCACCACATCACGGCGGCCGAGGTCGAGCAGGTCCTGGCGAACCGTCCAAAATGGTCGCGGCCCAGCCATGACGACGTGACGATGACCTTCGGCCAGACGGACGCGGGTCGTCACCTCGCGGTACTGACCGCTGAGGGACAGGACGGCCGCACGGTTGTGGTGGCCGCGCGGGGAAGAGAGGACAAATGAGCGGCAGATTTGGGGCGCGACCTCACGAGAGAAACCAGTCAGTGGACGTCCTCCGGTGGCCGCTTCGTAGACGACTCGATTCGTCCACCACGGACGCGCCGGTCCCCCGAGCGGGTCCTGGTGGCTGGCGGGCTGACGTCGGTCCGGCCGTGGTGGTCGCTTCGAGCGGGTCTCAGGTGCGGTGGCAGTACCGGTCGGGGTCCGCGGTGTACCCGGCTCCGGCCCGGGTGACGGTCGCGGTGAGGTAGGGCCGTCCGGTGGAGCTGATGATCCAGGTCTGAGCGGCGTCGGCCTGGTAGCCGACGGGGACCGGGAGAACCGTCACCAGCCCCGGGCGCACTTTCTGCTCGCCGAGGCGGTACAGGCGCCGGGCCACGTCGGTGACGGCTGCCCGCGCGGTGGCTCCGCGGCCGGGTCCGGCGCCGGCGGCCCAACTGGGCTGCCCGCCGTCGCCGGGGCAGCCCAGGCTGGCGAGGGTGGCGGTCCGCCAGTGCCGGCCCGGATCGAGGACGGTCACTGACCGGGTTGGCCAGAACGTGGCCGAGGTGAAGCACCGCAGCTGAAGTGTGCCCGGTGGGATGGGCACCGTCCGCGTGGTCGGCGTCGCCGGGACCGGGTCACCCTGCCCGCCGCCGGCCCATTGGAGGCTCAGCCAGGCGCCGGGCTCGGTGGTCGCCACACGCAGCCGGACCCCGCCTGCGGTGGTGCTCACCGCGGCCGCGTTGACCGACAGCCCGCGGGGAGTGCAGGACACCGCGAGGACAGCAACCAGTGCCCGCGCCGACATCGGCGCGCTCCTGACCGGTGACCGCGTCGGCGTCGGCGTCGGCGTTGGCGTCGACACGGTTCCGGACGGCAGGACGAGCGACGCGCCGCCGACGCTGCCCGGGCTGTGCGCGCAGCCCACCAGCGCGGCGAGGACCACTCCCCCGAGTGCCAGCCGCTCGAGCACCGCCAGAGTTCGCATCCCGGTTCGACGCAGGCGCTCCTGCCGCGGTTCCGCACCCGATGACCGGGTGCGCCCCGGGGCCGCGGGCTTCTCGCCGTCGCCAACGTGGCCGCGCCCGTGTGAGCTCGTCCTGGCAGGGCGTTCCGGGTGCTTCCTGACCGGATCGATCCGCTGGGGGCGGTGGCCACAGAAGGACACTGACGCGGTGGATGTCCCGTCCCGGCCGCTGCTCGCGTGGTCGTACCCGTACGCCGGGTTCCACGCCATCGGGTCCGCCGCCACCGGCCACCCCGGGGCCGCGTAGTCACCGGTCGAGCGGGGCATCGGCTGATCGCCGAGCACGGCTCCGAACGGGAAGCCCTACGCCAGACCCACCCCGACGGCGGCGGGGACTGCGCCGACGTCGAAGCCGTCATCGCCGCCCGACAAGCCGCCGCCGCCTGACCCGCCACCCCGCTGGCGGCGGTTTGAGTCCCGCGCTCGAGGAGAACAGCGCGTCCATCAGGTGGTGGTCAGTCCAGGAAGTCGACCAGCCCGACGCTCACACAGGCGATCACGACGAGTGCGATTGCTTCGGTCAGAAGGAGTTGGGGTCCGTCGTGCCCGAGTAGCGGCGTGGCGACCCACGCTCCGGAGATGGCCCAGCGCAGCGCCCGTTGGCGGGGGCTGAGGAGCAGCTGTGGGTGCCTGCGGTTACGGAAGTAGGTACTGAGCAACGCGAACACGCCGGCAGCGAGCACGACCGCCCAGACCGTGAGCGTTGTCCGGCTCCTGACGTTCGACGGTAGCCACCACAGGGCCGGCCCCCCTGATCCGGTTCACAGTGCCGGGAGCAGCACCTCCTAGGGACCGATCCGCCGCCGAGCTGACCGGTGACCAGTACGGTCACCGCGACCGCCGCGGCCCAACGCTGTCGCGGTCGCTGTGGTCGTGCGCCGTGGTGGACTGCCAGCGTGGACCGCTTCCGTCGCTCGAACGCGGCGTTGAACAAGTGCCCTGGGTGGCAGCGGATCCTGCTGGGCCTGGTCGCGGTTCTGGTCAGCACCACGATCTGGCATCCGAGACTGCACGGCGGGCCGTGGCCGTGGCTGGGGCTGCCGGTGACCCTCCTCGCGGTGATCCCCGGCGGGAGCCTGCTCCTCGTCGACCTGAACCGGCGTCGGCGCTGATGCGGGCGCGCCCTACCGCACCCACCACACCGTTCCCCGACTCCCGCGGCGTGATCGGCGGGCGGTGACGACCCGGACACCGCCGCCACCGGCGGGCAGTCCCCGCCTGGGGCGCGTTCGGCTTCCGGGTCGGGATGCTGGCGGTGCTGCTGTGGCTGACCGGCTTCTGCGTCCAGCGCCGAATCTGGGCCGGGTTGGCGGTGACAGTCGTCTTCGTTGTCGGGCAGGCAGTGGGGCTCGGGGTGTTCATCTGGTCTCTCAGCAGGTTCTACGGCGGTATGCGGGCGGCTCTGCGCCGGTGACTGGCTGCGGCGATCTGGGTGCTGCGGCGATCCGAGTGGCGACGCCGGAAGCAGGTAGCACGGTCGTGTCGACGACCAGGTCGGCGGACGCGTCCAACCAACCGCGGGCTGCGGTATGGCTGCTAGGACGCGGGCCTGGCGGTGACGGTCAGCGGGTGGGGTTGGCTGAGGAGGTAGCCGCCGTGTCCGGGACTGTCGTCCTCGATGGACACGTACAGGGTGTAGCGGCCGGGCGGGAGGAGCTTACGGGTCCCGTCCGGGTGGGCGGGGTCGACCGTCGTGGGGCACCCGCGGAGCAGGACGCTGGCCGAGCCGAACGACAGCGTGAGGGGGTGACCGACCCCGAAGCTGCCAGCGAGTCCAACGCCACCGACTGCGCCCTCGTACTTGCCGACGACCGTCGTGCCGCGGGTGATGACGGGCAGCGCCGCCCACCCGACATCAGCACCACCGGCCGCCGGCTACCCCCCGGTGTCACCGACGCCGTGATGGTGCCGGTGAACGTCTGCCCGGTCACCATCACCGACGGGCCGCTCAGCCGGACCGTCAGCTGTCTGCGGTGCAGTCCGGTCGACGCGGTCACCGTTCCGCACGTCCGCAACCCCCCCGCTGCCCGAGGCGAAGCCCCAACTGTCGACGCGGCCGTTGCCGAAGCGGTGGCTGGCTTCACGGCGGCCGTCGGCGCAGCGGCGCGGGCCCCCGTGGCGCAGCCGGCCAGCAGCACAGCCGCCGCCGCCAGCACGAGTCCCGCGACCGGTCGCCCAGCCGTTGTGGACCGGGTCATGGGCATACCCTTTCGACGCCGCCGCGGTCGAGGTGGTTCCGCGTGCGGGGAACCGCGCGCGTCCGTCAGGAGCCTGCGGATTGCTGCTCCCGGGCCCGGCGGCCACACGACCAGCCGGTTCGTCGGATCCGATCAGACGGTCCAGTCGCTCGCCTACACCGGAACCGGCCCGGCGGTCCTCCCCCGGGGCCGCCGCCGATCTGCGGTTCCGCGACGACCAGAACGGCCGATGGCACTGGCTGCTCATCGGGGACGCCCTCTACGACGCCGCCCCCGCGGCCGGTCCGGCCACCGCACGAGTCCGGTGGACCCGCACCGACCTCGGACACCCTGCCTCGAAGCCGACCAGCGACTCGGTCCCGCCGAACCCGGTCGCGCTGCTGCGGGACCTGTCCCGGTCGCTGACCGGGGTCTCCCCGACCGGGTCAGCGGTCATCGACGGGACCCCGGTGACCCGCTACGACGCGACCGCCGAGCTCGCGGCCGCCGCCGCGGTGGCGCCCGCGGGTGGGGCGCGGCTTGCGGTCACCCACCTCGAGCGGGACATCCGCAGCGGGCACCTGTACGTGCAGGAGTGGATCGACGGGTCCGGCCAAATCCGCCAGCTCAGCTATACCGACCAGGTCGTCCCCCCGACGGTCCCACCGCCGACCGGGACCGACCCGATCACCCTGGTGTCCATCACCACCTCCACCACCTTCACCCTCACCCACTTCGGGACACCGCCGGTGATCACCGCGCCCCCGAGCAGCAGCGCGCCGGTCAGGTAGTCCTCGAGGACCGCAACCGGGTGCTCCTGTCCTGTCCTGTGCTGCACGCCCTCGCCGCGGCCCCGTACACCGGGGCGCGGGCCGACACAGCAACCCCCGCGTCATCGGGTTGGAAAATGAACTGAGGGGGAAGCTGGATGGACCGCCACGACTTGTCGAGACCGGGTCGGCCGGTACGCCTGTCCCGGGTCCCCGTGCGATCGAGGCGTCGGGTCGAGCAGTGCACGGCTGAGCCGGACCTCCTCGTAACCGAAAGCGGCGTAGAACGACCGGGCGGCGGAGTTCGCCGCCCGGTCGCCAGGCTGATCAGGATTCTCCGCGTAAGGCACCGCAACAGTCATGCGACGGCAACCCACACACGCGCTCGAACACCTGTTACCCCGCGAACCGACCGCGATAACTACTCGGTGCTTCGCCCTTGAGGTCTTTGAAATGTCGGTTGAAGTTCGACAGATTGGAAAAGCCACAATCGCCGGCAATGGCGGCTACAGCACGATCGGTCTCCCTCAGCAGGCGGCAGGCGGCATTGACCCGCACGACGGTCAGGTAGACGGAGACATTGCTGCCGGTACTCCTGGTGAACAGTCGGCTCGCCGAGCTCGGCGACAAGTGGGCTGCGGCAGCGATTTGTCCGAGGCTGAGCGGGAGGGCGTAGTCAGCGTGAATAACCGTTACCATTGCCTCAACGCGCGGGCGGTAACGCGATTCAGAGCCGGGGTGTGCCGCTCGCCGGCAAGCGGCGACGCCTGTCGGCTGGCGAGCGATACCAGTAGCGACAGAAGTGCGACGGTACGCTCATCTGGCGGCGCTGTCTCAAGCCGCGCAAACGTGTCGTCCTCTACTGTGAACGACAGGCCGCGGGACGCTGCGGTCAGCATCTCGGACACCGCCTCGAACGTCGGATTGTCGAAGAACTTTTCGCCGAGGAAGTCGCGCCGGAACTGCACGACGACCGCCGAGTGCGACGGCGCACCGGGAGTGGACACGTAGGTGTGCGGAAGCTCCGGGCCGATCAGGATCAAACTCCCGGGCACATAATTGGCGATCAAGTCCCCGACCAGTAGTGTCCCGTGTCCGTTCCGGATATACGTCAGTTCGAATTCAGGGTGGAAATGCCAGACCGAATCGAACACGGGTGTGACGAGGGTGGTGATCTTCCAGGTCAGAGGGTGTTGAGGCACGACATGCTCGAACGAAGCCAGCACAGGGCATCCCTTCGCTTTCAATGACAAGATAGTATTAGAACATGCCATCCACGGCGTTGCCGTCGAAGGGGCTGGTGGTGATCCTGGACGCATGACCCTGACACCTCGATCGATGCAGACCAGCTACCCCATCTCGGCTGAGATGGTCCGAAAGTTCGACGACGAAGGCTTCATCAAGCTCTCCGACGTTCTCGATCCGGAGAAACTGCAGTTCTACGAAAAGGAGATCACCAAGAAGGTCAAAGAGCTGAACACCCAGCATCTTCCGCTTGACCAACGCGACTCCTTCGGCCGGGCATTTCTGCAGGTCGCAAACCTCTGGCAGCACAGTGAGATCGTCGAGCAGTTCGTTTTCTCCGAACGCTTGGCCCACATCGCTGCTGACCTCCTTGGTGTTCGCAGCGTCCGGCTATACCACGATCAGGCACTTTACAAGGAGCCGAGCGGCGGAATAACTCCTTGGCATGCCGACCAATACTACTGGCCCGTCTCCAGCGATCGGACGATCACGGTCTGGGTGCCCCTCCAGGAGACGCCCCTAGACATGGGTCCGCTGTCTTTCGCCAAGGGCAGCCAGAAACTGGCGTTCGGCCGAGATCTACCGATCAGCGACGAGTCAGAGGCCACGCTCGCCGTCGACCTCGCCGAGGCAAACATCCCCACCGTGCGTGAGCCGTACAAGCTCGGTGACGTGAGCTACCACACCGGTTGGACCTTCCATCGTGCTGGCGCGAATGAGTCGACTATCCCCCGCGCGGTCATGACCGTGATCTACATCGATGCCGACATCACGGTGACCGAACCGACCAACAAAAACCACCAGACCGAGATCGACAGCTGGATGCCGGGTACACAGACCGGCGACGTTCCCTCCAGCCCGCTCAACCCGGTCCTGTACCAAGCCTGATCGCGAGGGGTCGGGGCGCGGGATGCTCGGCAGGTGGACCGCGCCCCCGCCACCGGCCGCTCTGTTGAAGGCAACCTTCACTCACTGCGAAGTACAGCGCGCAACCACGCGGGCAGCAGGCGGATGCGGGTGGCACGGGGCCCGAAGCTTCATGCTCCTAGCCCTTGAGGCCACCGGTAACAGTCTGGACGAACTGCTTCTGAAACAGAGCGAACACGACGATCACCGGGATTGCGGTTAGCACCGAACCGGCCATGATTCCGCCGTAGTCAGTCGTGTACTGCCCGACGAGGTTCTGAAGCCCGACTGTTGCCGTGAACGAGCCCGGCTTATTGAGCAGCGATGAGGCGATGACGTACTCCTGCCACGTGGTCACAAGGACGTAGATTCCAGCCGAGGTGAGCGCGGGTGCCAGCAGAGGCAGCACGACCCGTCGGAACACCCCGAACGGACTGCATCCGTCAATCAGTGCCGCCTCGTCGAACTCCTTCGGGATTTCGTCGACGAAACCTTTCAGTAGGAGTACGCAGATGGCGGTGTTGAGGCCCGCGTATGCGATACCGAGGCCAACGACATTGTTGAACAGGTGCAGCTCTGCCCACAGCTTGTAGAGTGGCACGACCATCGAGACCGCAGGGATGACCTGGACGACCAAGATCAGCCAAAGAAGGCCGTTGCTGCCTCGAAAGGTGAACCGCGAGAAGGCATAGGCAGCAAAGCCGCTGACACCTACGCTGAGAATGGAAACGGTAATGCATGCGATCGCGCTGTTGACCACGTCGCCAAGCAGGCCGCCCGTCAGCACCGCCGAGTAGTGCGAGAAGCCGAAGTGGCTGTAATCTAACACTGAACCGGTCAGTACGTCGGTCCCGCGGAAAGAGGCGAGGACCACCCAGGCGAACGGCACAAGAACCGTGAGCAGTATGACAAGCAGCACGACTTGCGGGATAAAGGTCCCCAGTCGGACGCGGACGGCGCTCACCTGTGCACTCTTTTCCTAGTGTGGTGCGCCGGGAATCCGTTGAAGATATGCGTTGAGCCGTTCGAGGATCTCGTCGGCAGTCTTGGTCCAGGTGAAGGGCCGTGGTTCGGCGTTCCAGGTTGTCACCCAGGAGCGGATG
>JAABVA010000950.1_pt1 | contig 32892 bp, 24 predicted proteins | sample 5560331 | NCBI WGS metagenome assembly JAABVA01 (sample SAMN12812661, study PRJNA571458) | rock metagenome | isolation source: Antarctica rocks | place: Antarctica: Victoria Land, Mt New Zealand sud | collected 2016-01-07 | reverse complement strand
AGGCGGCCGTGGTAGTTTCAGGGCTGCCATCCGGGCGACCTGATGGCACGCGCCGCTAGCTCAACTGGCAGAGCAGCGGACTCTTAATCCGCGGGTTGGGGGTTCAAGTCCCTCGCGGCGCACCCGTACTGACCTGCATGTTCGCGCTACCAGACAGCGGGCGCTGAGAGTCGTCGGCAGCCACGCCGGCAGCCACGGTTCGTTGGTCGCCTTGTTCGGGAGGTCCGGCGGGTGCGCTCGAACAAGCAGGCATTGACTTTGACGCAGACGCGTGGCACCGCCGAGTCGGTAAGGACCTTCCGGACGTCCTTGCAGAGGGCGCCCTCGTCTCCCGCAGCGATGTGCTCGCTCTCGGCAGCCAGTGGAGACAGACGGGCACGGAGAAGGCTGCGCGGGAGCTTCTAGTCGGTTCCTGTATCTGGGGTTTTGGACCCAACGGCTATGGCGCCTACCGCACAGCGGTGGCTACCGACCGGCGCTCGCGAAGGGCACGGAGTGAGAGGCGCTATAGGGCGCGCAGCGGGCCTGTCCGCTTGGTGAAGCATGGTCAGGTCAGCGGCATGAGCGGACGCTGTTCGGCGTGGCCACCTTCCACGTGTCGTGGCATCCGCGGTCGGAGCGCGAGCGACGGCGCTCCCTGGGAGTACGGTCGCTCCCCGGATAAGCCCCTGGCGACGAAGCCGCCGACACTGCCAGCGGCGAAGCACGAACCATCGTCCTGCTGCTGGAGCCAGCCGGCGGCGATATTCCAGGTGCATTGACATGCTCGGCCCAAAGGGAGCGTGAGGCGCCGTCAAGGCTCGTGACGCAGGCCCAGGTCTGCACGCAGCAGCGCCACCATCGCCGACCCGTGACTTTCGATGGCAGCGTCGTCCCAGCTCCCGTCGGCAGCCCGGGTCTGCGCGGCCATGTGCTGCAGCTTTGGGCTCTGCACGATCAGACGCTCGAAGGTCACCTTCACGTGCGGCAGGTTGTTGCTGAACTTCGAGTTCGCGCCGACGCTGATGAGCGCGAGGTTTCCGAAGGAGTGCAGGCCGCGGGGCGTGCGCACGTCGTTCCCCTGGTCTCGGTCGGGCCACTGCGGGAAGAAGTGCTCGACTGAGCTGCGGAAGGTGAACCGGTAGCCCGGGTGGACGTCCTTCGCGATGAGGTAGTCGAGGTAGGTGAAGACGATCCGCTCGATGCCGAACCCGGTGGGCTCCACGTCCTGGAAGAACGCCTGGCTCACCCGGGCGCGCGCGAAGGCCTGCAGCGTCTCCTGCACCCGCCGCGCCGAGGTGCTGTCGGGCTGCTCGAGTCCAGGAATCCGGAGCACGGCGGTCATCCAGTGCATCGTGCGCGGCGAGGTGTAGGTCACCCGCAGCATCGACTGGAGCATCAGGACCTGCCCGGTGGTCAGGTCGCGGGCTTCGTCCTCGTCCTCGTCACCGTCCTCGCTGTCACTGTCACCGCGTGCGAATCCGGCACGGTAGGCGGGTCCTGCCTTCAGCGATCGGCTGCGGACGAGGCGCTTCAGCGACCAGTCCCCGTCGTCGCCGTTCGTGGCCGTGTACTCGCGCTTGATCAGGTAGTTGTCGAAGACGAAGCGGCAGCGGAGCAGCTCCTCGGCGAAGCCCTTCACCGCGTCCGCGGCCGGCACCCCGTTGAGCTGGCCGAAGCGAGCGTCGAAGAGCTTAATGAGCTTGTTGTCGTCGAGCCGACCCTCGTCACTGTCGTCGCTGTCGTCGCTGTCGTCGCCGCCAGTGCTCCTGGAGTCCTGCACCTTCAGCACGTGGAGCAGGAGGCTCGGGAACTCGATCGGCGACCGGAAGCGCGCGCTCTCCTGGTCCTCTTCCTCATCCGGCGCGGCTGTCCCGGCGTAATCCGCCAGCGCCTGCGTCAAGCTCCTTCCGTCGTCAACCTGGTCCGCTGCAGGCCCAGCGGAAGCCACCCCATATCGCCGGTGGAGCGCATGCAGGGCGGGGAACGCCGCGACCTCGAGCCGGTCCCACTCCCTTCCGAAGACCAGCGCGCGGAGCCCCGTCCGGTCCTCGCGGACCCGCGTCAGACTCATCTGCACGTAGGCGTCCATGTCCCTGCAGGCGTCCCAGATCCAGGCGAAGCAGTCCTGCGCGCCGGGGTCGCGCGCGAGGTGCCGCATCAGCCGGGCTTTAACGATGTCCACCTGCTGCAGCTGCTGCCCGCGAGTGTTCATGATCTCGAAGTAACGGTTGAGGTCGGTCTCGCCCAGGAGCGTCGCCCTCACCAGGCGCACCTTGCTGCGCAGGAACTCGGCGAACTTCTCTTGACCTCCGACCGCGACCTTGGCCTCGAGCGCCTGTCGGACGATCTTGTAGCCGGTGTGGATCCCGGTCCCGTCCTCGTCGTCCGAGGACCCGAGGCTGCATAGCGCTGCGGAGGCCGCCGGTCGGGACGCGTACCGCAGCTTCGGCGCGAAGTCGGCGCCGCCGAGCGCCCGCAGCAGCAGCGACAGGGTCGTCAGGCGCTGCTGGCCGTCGATGACCTCGAGGCTGCGACCGTCCGCCGAACCGTCGCCCGGCTTCCGCTCGGCGACGACCAGGTTGCCGAGGAAATACTGGTCCTGCCCGTCATCCCGAGCAGCGGTCCAGACGTCGTCGACGAGCTGCTCGATCTGCTCCTCGCGCCAGGCGTAGTTCCGCTGGTAGATCGGGATCACGTAGGACGTGCCCGCCTCGGTGAAGATCTGCTCGACCGTGAGAAGTGCAGCCTGGACCGGCGTCGCGCTCATGTGGACTCCAGCCGGGAGAGGAGAGCAGCGAGGCCCGGGTCCCGGTCGGCGACCGCCTCCAGCGGGCGCGCGGTCAGTCGACGCAGCTCGGTCGGCGAGGACGCGTTACGAATCAACCAGAACGCGGACGCGGCGTCGCGCGCCAGGTTGTCCACCGAACGGAACAGCACACGGGTCTGAGTCACCCTGAGCGCGTACGCCCACCGGAAGAGCCGCTCCCGCGCCTCGACCGCCTCGGCCTCGCCGAAGCGGTTGCTGTAGTACAGCGCAGCCGCCAGGTAGAGCTCGGAGACGTAGCGGAACCGGCTGCGCCCGGGCTTCTCCCGGAACTCGTCGTCGGTCGAGGCGAAGTCCTGCCACTCCTCCTCGTAGTACTCCTCGCGGAGCTGCCGGAGCTCGCTGAGCATGAACGTGACCATGTCGAAGAACGGCCGTCCCGCAGTGAGGGGCGCATCCAGCTGGAAGCGGGTGCGCTGGACGTCGCGGTGAGCGGCCGCTGAGGGCGCCTGCGCGTCCTGCCAGGCGGCCAGCACCGGCACCGCCGCCTGCGCTGCGAGGTGGTAGCGGGCCATCGGCGACCGGCTGCCACGGGGCCGGACCCCCTTGAACAGCCCGATGTCCTGCGCGGTGAAGCGCGGCGCTGGCAGCCCGTGCGACCAGCGACGGATCCGATAGAGATACGTGGAGAAGAGGCGGTCCAGCTCGGCGTCAGCCACGCGTTCCCAGCCCTCGACCACCGCGGCCTGCATCAATTCGGTCTCGGCACCGTCCATCTCGCGCAGGTGGTAGGCCTTGAGAAGGTCGTGGGGCATGAGCGACTTGCCCCGGTAGTTCTGCGAGTCGAAGACGCGGAAGGCCTCGTCCTCTTCGTCGGTCTGGACTCGGATCAGCCAGCACTTGCGCCCCGTGTAGGCCGCCAGGACAGCGCCGTCGACGTCCAGCTTCTGGATCCGTCGTGCCAGTGCGCTGCGTACCGCCACCAGCGGCGACGCGGCGTCCTCGTGCGGCTGCACGCTCCCGTCGTTCCTGCCCAGCAGCAGGGAGGTGATCAGCGCGAGCGTGAGCAGCCGTTGCTGTCCGTCGACGACGTCCAGGCGGTCGCCGTTGCGGTGCAGGATCACCGCGCCGAGCACGTAGGACGGGGCGTCCTGCGTGCATGCGGCGTGCAAGTCGTCGAGCAACTGCAGCGCCGTTGTCGGCGGCCAGCTGTACGGCCGTTGGTAGCGGGGGATAGAGAGCCGTTCGTCGTACAGCGTCTCGCCGACGGTCACGACAGTGACGCCGTCGTCGCTCGTTATGGCCACGGGGTCACCTTCCCGCTGCTTGAATTCATGAGCGAGCCCTGATCGCAGGAGGTTCGCCTTCAGGAAGGTATCGCTGACCCGACAACACCCCTAACGGCTGGCAGGCCCGCGAGGGCGCGGCAGCGAGCCGGTGCTCCGCGCTTACCGCGCATGTCTGGCGTAGATCTCTCGGTGACCTGCGCACGCACCCGCTCATCGGCCGGAGCGCTCGTCGCGGCATGAGCGGATAAGCAGCTGAGCCTCACGACCTTCGTGGTCGCGCTCGTCGTCCTCACCAGGGAGCAGCAGGCGACGCCGAAGTGCGCTGGCGTAGTCAGGAGCCTATCGGGTGGCCCGTGCACGCCCGGTCGGCCTGGACACCCCCTACCCGTCGACGCTGCTCGGCTCGGCGCCGGGTGTCCCCCGGCGCTTCGCTGCGCCGGGCGCTGGAGGCCGTCGACCGGCAGGCCGCGCCGCGCTGAGGCGATGGGTCGCCGGCCCGCGCGGAACTGAGCCGCCGGCTAGGCGTCGCGGCCTGCAATGTCTTGCCAGCCACTCGTTATCAGATGTTGTCGTGCATCATCAGTCTTTGTACGATGTCATCAGACACCAGGCAACAACCCGAGAGGACAACGGATGCCGTCCGACAAGCACCGCGCCTACAGCACCGACAAGTTCTACGACAGGTGGGCGCAGATCCAGCGCGCCGAGCGCAACGGCGAGACTCGCGCCCGCAAGCACGAGCTCAACGGGAACCAGGCGGCGGCGAACCGCGCCCGCACCGACGCCGCGCTCACCATCGACGAGTGGAAGGACGGCAGCCACCCGGCCCTACAGGCGTCGCGCCACCACAACGGCAGTGGGGCCTGAGGTGGGGCCTGAGGTGACCGCGCTGACGGACATCGAGAAGGTGTACGCCCGCTGGCGCGACTACGACGCCCCAGTGAAGCTCTTGCGCGAGGCCCTGATCGCCCCGTTGAAGAAGCTGGGCTACGACAACGCCGCCGAGCCGAGCGGCAAGCCGATCCTGGTCTTGCCGCTCCCCGACGGCCGCCGGCTCGGCACGATGAACACCCAATCCTTCTACTTCGCGTCGCAGCAGACCGCTGGCGCGTTAGGCACCGGGCTGCTCATCAGGGCCACCGCAACCGGAAGGGCACCGTCCCACCCGCGCACCCGGCACAGCAGCGAAGACGCCCGCAAGTACATCCTGGACGTCGCGCGGGCGTTCGCCAACGGGGACGCCGCGCGTTGAACCTCAACGTCGTCCTGCAGCTTCCCGCCCTGGTCGAGCAATCCAACCCCGTTGAGTACGGCCGTTGGGTTCGCGCGATGCTGCGCGAGCTCTCCGACGAGCCGGCGGGCGGAGGCCACGGCGACCCGTCGCAGCCCGGCCCGTCGACGGACGACCCGTCGCCGCCTGGCCCGTCAACCGGCGACATCGCTGCGCTGACGGCCAGGTGGTACGCGTTCGCGCCGCACCAGCGGGGGCGGCTCGGCGGGATCGTCGACAGGTTGCAGGAGCGCGGTTACCGGCTCGAGCCCTCGGTCGACCGCCAGACGGGCGAGCCCGGCGCCAGGTCCTACGCCCGTGTCCTTCGCGCCGACGGTGCGAACCTCGGGTACCTCAAGACCACGTCGATGGAGTTTGTTGGTCCGCGTGACCAACCTGCGGTGGCGGACGAGCCAACAATCGTCCGGGCCAATGCGAACGGGGCGCCGCTTCGCTACCCGCGTCTCGACATCACGAGCAACGACGCGGTGCCGGTTCTGCTGCGCGTCGCGAACGCGTTCGCGGACGACCAGGGAGGCGCGGGCCTGGGCGCCCCGGGCCGACGGGTAGCGCCGTGACGGACGTTCGCGCAGCAAACTGACCACACGCGGCATGAGCGGATGGACATGACCGGTCCGGCCGGCTGGTCGCCGACCGGCCACGACATGCGGGCTCGGCGAGTGTCGAGCCAGGCATCGTCAGCGCAGGTGCTCGGCCAGGAACTCGAGCGTCGTCGCCCATGCGGACTCGGCCGCCGACCGGTCGTACATCGACGGGGTGTCCCAGTTGGAGAACGCGTGCCCGGCGTCGTACCTCTCCACGCGCATCCCTGGCCGACCCGAGACCGCGCGCTCGACCTCCTCGATGCTGTCGTGCGGGATGAACGGGTCGCGCTCGCCGTAGTGGAAGAGCACCGGACACTCGACGTCGTCGAGCACGGGCAGGAGCCCGTGTTGCCGGAGCCGTAGTAGCTCACAGCGGCGTCGATCCCCGCGCCGTCGACGCGGCTCCGGGCCGCTGCGAGGAAGGCCAGCGTCCCGCCCAGGCAGAACCCGACGGCCCCAACGGTGCCGGTGCACTCGGGCAGAGACAGCAGGTGCGCGTGCGCCGCGGAGACGTCGTCCGGGATGGTGTCCCAGTCCAGCTGCCCCACCATGGCCATGCACTCCTGAAGCGCTGACTCGTCGTTCCGCTCGAACCCGGGCTCGATGCGCCAGAACATGTCGGGCACGAGCACGACGTAACCCTCACCCGCCAGCCGGTCGGCGAGCCCGCGCATGTTATCATTGATGCCGAAGATCCCCTGGAACAACAGGATGCCCGCGCCTGGGCGGCCGGGAAACGGCGCAGTGCGCGGTGAACGTCCGGTCGTCGAGCGTCGTCACGGACTCCGCGCGCGATGTTGTCACGCGTGGACAGTACGGCCCGGTGTTGCAGCCCTGCAATGCAAGGGGTCCGGGCGGGGCGCCTGAGGCGGCCGCATGAGCAGCGCCGGCGGCCCCGGACTGCGATCGCGCTACAGCGAGGGTCTTTCGACGTGCGCACATCGGCAAGAGCGGACGTCCCGGCCCGCTGAAGCGCGAGAGTCGGGAGTTGAACCTGCCTGGCAGCAGTGGTGTGACCAGCACTATTGGCAGAAGGGCTGGTCAGCCGGTTCGACTGGTTCCGGTTGGGTCACCTTGAGTACGGCTCTCATCTGCCCTCCCCCCCAGACTTGCCCCACCTGATCTTGTCGCCCTCACGCAACCGAAGCGCATGCTGGCTGTTGGTTGGTCGCTCTGTTTTGGACGTGCGGTTGCAGCAGTCGGGGGAAGTCCGGTGCGCAGGACCAAAGCAGGGTGCGCGGGCAGCGCGCTGCTCCCTTGCGGCCAATGCGACTCATCAACCGGGCGGGCGACTTCACGGGGGCGTTGCGTTTTGGGGGGGTGGGCCCACCCACTCACCGGACTCCTTGTTCCGCGGCGCCGTCCCTAGAAGTTTTCGGAACCCGGCCTCGGTCTTGCACTCCCGGACCAGCCTGGCGATGTAGGCCGCGGTGTATCCGTAGTCCTTGTGCCGCTCGTCGTAGAGACAGTACTTTTCGTCGGTCTTCTCGGGGTGGACGTCCCCGGCCGCCGGTCGTACACCGAGGGCTCTCCAGGACGCGGTGAAGTGATTGGTGTTGAAGACGAACGGAATCTGCTCTTGGATGATCTTCGCGGCGTTCGTCGGCTTCACCAGTCCGTGCCCGACCACCTGCCGCTTGCGCTCTCGGACGACGACGAGCCCCTTCTTGCCGATCGCCTCGACGGTGGCTCGCTGCTCGTCGGATAGGTCGTCGTAGCGGGTGTACTGCACCGCTAGCGCGTCGGCGTCCTTCGGGGCGAGCTCCTGCAGGACCCGGAGCCGAAGCTCGTAGCGGGGGTCTTGGGTGACCGTGTCGTCGAGGCCGGCCTGGTAGTCGGCGACGAACGTGCGCAGCGCGGCCGGCAAATGCCGACGGATCCGCCGCAGCGTCCGCTCCCCTTCGTCAGTGAAACTGCCGATGAACACGGGAAATCGGAGGCGTGTGCCCAGTGAGGAGTCCTCCCCAAACTGGCTAGTCAACTCCTCCTCGTAGTTCAGCAGGAGCGCCTGGGCCTGGCCGCCGACCGCCGCAGTGAGGGCATCCTGTTGTCGGGCGTACCGATGCTCAATTTTGTTTCGCAGCCCGATGAAGAAGATGAGGTTGGCCCGCACTGGGTGGTGCTCGGCCGTCCAGCGCTGCTGGACGCACCGCGCCAAGTCCCATCGCTTCGGCTCGCCGTCGATGCGGTCGAGCCGCGGGGACCGGCCGCGAGTGTGCCAATACCGGAAGTCAACCTTGTCTCGGGTGAACTGCGCGTGCAGCAGGTACAACCAGGCAAGATGCATGTGGACCACGAAGCCCTCGAAGGACCGGGCCTCGGCAGGGTCGTTGTACAGCCGCACCGCCAGTTGGGCCTCGTCGCGGGAGGCGGCGACCATTTGCATGTATCTAGGTGGTGGCGCCACGAGTCCCCCTGAGCTCGCTCCCAAGGTAGCCAGTGGCCTATGGATAGTGGTGGTGCACTCCGGAGGGACTCGCCCCCACCTTCTGATCCGTAGTTGCGGGGGACGCAGTCCCGAGACGTCCACGTTCAGCCATCTAGTAGCACGCTTGTGGCGATTGCTCGGATGATCCTTGCCGCTGAAGAACCCCTTATCGTCGGGTCTTGGGCTACTGAGCCACAGTCGTACGGCGGCGTAGACGACGCCTGGCAAGACAAGAACCAGAAGCCCGGGAAGCTGGGACATTGAAGTGGGGATCAGTACAAGCAGAGTCTCAAAAACCAACAATGTGCCGTCGCGCAGCCCGTGTGTCGGGCGCCGTGTCGTCCCCCGCGAGGAGGGTCTGGAAGCTCAGTCCGCAAGCCATTCGAGCATCTGACCGTGCATACGTCGATGTGCGCCCCTCGTACGGCTGTAAGCGGGCGCGGGGAAGCCGGCGGAGGAGGCCGCGTGGTCCGCTCAAGGAGGGGCTGCCCTTGATAGCAGTGCGGCGGTGTCGGAGACGGCTCTCGAAAATGCCACTCAGGCGGTGCGACTATCGGGAAGCGCGCCGCGGTCACGAGTCGCTGTCCCAGGATGAGCGTCGTGTGGTACTCATGCTCGTCCCGCGAGCGCATTGCACTGGGCGCACGACAAGTCCCGGGGCGTGTCGCTCGCCGAAAGCGTTCACATCATGCGGCTTCGCCTTTTCACGAAGCTCCACCAAGATAATCATTGACGACCTCAAGATGATTAAGGCGGTGAGGGTCTTGCTGTGTCGGTATTGCAGCCGGTACGTTGTGCAGCTCGTAAAGCTCTAAGTTTCCTTCATCGTCTTGCAGGAGTAAGCAGCCTCCGCTCATTCTACGATTGCACGAGTTTGCCTCGACAAGTTGTATCGGCGGCTGCGTAATAATGCCCGATTCCGGCCAGAGAAGTACCTGCTCAAGGCCGCCGCTCTCTTCGGCCGGGCGGCTACACAAGAGAGGCGTGCCAGCACTGGGGCATCCTGCCAATTCGGGGTGGTGCCACTTAAGTCGTCCGGTCGCAAGGTCCAGTCCTTTCAGTCCTTCGCTACTCACGACTACTACGTTGCCGACGACATCGGTCGAGTGGGCGCCGAACCCTTTCGATCGGTTGAAGCATTGCCTCCACACGGAAGCGCCGGTACTGCGGTCAAGCGCCTCAAGGACCACTTCGTTTTTTGCCCCTCCATAGCTCGACCTCAGTCGAGCTGCCTCACCGGATATCTCGGCTTCGAGATCCTTTCGATACTCCTCCGGTCGGTCTTGGTCGTATCGAGAGTCTTCTGGATCCAATCGTTGACCGGCCTCGATCTCCGAGATTTCGTACCAATTAGTTGATCCAGCCACGATCACGAGGTCTCTTTGTACGGAATCGAACAGGTTCACAGACTCTTCGTCTTCAAGGGAGTACCGCCATGCGACAGAGCCGTCGGTTCGAATCATCGCTACGTGGCAACCCTGCCTAATCACCCCCAACAGCGGCTCGGAACCCCACTGAGGAGAACCAAGATCGCATTTGAGCACGCGCGGGTCCGCGTCCAGGCGGACCCAAAGACACGTCCCCTCGCTCCGCTCAATGAGCACTGAGCGGGGGGAGAGCGCCGTAGGCCGGCCCTCTTCCAAGGAATAACCGCCCGCTGGGACTGGCGATCGCCTAGGTACCGTAACGCCATCCCACGATAGAGAGGACACAGATGGTTTCTCTCCATGTATAGCTTCTATCGGACTAGGCTCGCACAGAAAGACTAGGCCATCAGCAAGCAAAACGATGCCCTCATTACCCATGTCCCCATGAACCAGTTCCGTCTTGCTAGCTAGGTCAATCAACCAGAACTGTGGCTTAGAAAAGAAAGACCGGTGAGCGACTAGAACTTTTCCGGCGACGACTGAAAGCTCAGGAGGACTAAACAAAGATCGCTCATCGAGTCGACCTGTCCAAATACGCTTCGCGACTGTAGCCGACGGCGAGACCAGCGCGCCAGGCTCTTCCTGGTCCCTATGCGGCAGCATTCTCTGACCTAATGTTCGTAACAGGCCTTCGGCTACGAGCCTGCCAGGTGCGGTGGAGAATGACGTCCAGCCGTGCCCCAAGGATAGCTTCGTCTGCGCCCTCGCATCTAGCATTGCCCAATTCTCGCCGGCGAGGTCCGCTTCACTGAGCGGTAGACGTGGCCTTGTGTCGTGTGCGAGCTCAAAGTTGGTGGCCGCACTTTCGCAGGCGTTGACCACGAGGACCATATCCTGCTCGCTAGCTGCGCGCTCTCTCCAGGGCCGCGTGTACTCAATCGCAGCCTCCAGGCTGGTGCAGTAGACCGCAACCGGTGGGGTCATGCCATACTCATCCAGGTTGAAGTGCGCGCCACCTGTCGGCAACTTTGCAACCTCAACCGCGTACAACTCCATCGGTGAGGGGGCAGGAGCCTCAAACACCGCGCACGCCCAACCTTGACCGGTCCGTCCGACCCCAAACTGTAGGGCCGGTCGGGGATATAGTCGTTTTCGGAAGTTGAGCGCCACGAGGATCGCTTCGTCATTCAGTGGGTCCAGCCAGGTCCATTGGGATGGGTCGAGTTTGGAGCTGCCAACCATCGTGGACCACGCCGCCGGCTCGCCTTGGTCTTCTAAGGGCCAATCGAGCGGCCGCCAATTGATCCAGCTCGTATCGATCTTCCGTTTCGGCTCTGCCGCGTAGTACCGCGGGAGGTCGAGTAACCGCTTGTAGGCCCCAAATGGGAGCGCCTCGTCTGCGTGATCGGGCGGCGGATGGTTGTCGCCATAGTAGTTTGACGTTTCCGCAGGGGATCCAGACGCAATCGCAGTAGCTGGCTGCGCTTCTATGCTCGCCGCCTCGTCGAAAAGGTGTCGCGCAAGATTATTGCAGGGTTGCGGTTCGCCTTGCAAGTCAAACCTGAACAGATAGATCTGGAGTTGTTCGGCCCACTCCATTGCCTCATCGGTGTAGCCTGCAAGCGAAAAGAATGCTGTCTTGAAGCCCCCATATCTGCTAGCAGCGCCGCAGAGATGCTGAAGTTGCGGCCGAGTCGACTTTCGCATCTCGGCCTTAACCTGGGCGACTAAACCTTGAGCAATTACGTCGATCCCCTGATCGGGCCCGCGACCAGTACATCGAGCATCTCCGAACCCAAGCCACTGCAACCACTCGGCGGCTGCGAGTTCGGCCTCGTGCGCGGAACGAAGTAGGCGAGGACTTGGGCGCATGACGTACTTATCGATGGGAGTGGCTGCGCGTGAAGCCACCCCCGGGCGTAGTTGAGCGGCGTCATGCTCCACTCAATCGTCCTCGTCTCCTCTGAGAGGGGTTCGTTGGATGCTGTTGGGATGCGCACTACCCATGTCCCGTGCACGAGGAGCCGGCCGGGTGATGTAGGGAGGCGCCGTACCAGGACACACGCAAGCGTGTGCTCAAGACCGCAGGCTTTGCGGCCGCTCAAAGGGGCTCTCCGGAGTTGACAGTTGTGAGAGACAGCCAGCATGTCGAGGCGGCGAGCCTCACCTACAGCGCGACACCCCCGTCAACTCCGAAGAGCCTCTTTCGGCAGCGCGAGGATGCGTGTCAGCGACGGGTGAATCGACGACTGTGCGGTTGTCCACCTCACGAGCCCGTTTTTCGCCTGCGCTTGCTTCCTTTCCCGACCGCTGCAGCTTCTGCTGCCGGTGTGCTCTGGGCGTCCTTGAAGCGCGCCACTACGTCTTGGGGTACGCGGCCACGGGGGGAGACATGGATTTCGCTCTCGGCGGCCCATGCGCGGACTGCGGCAGGCTCGACCTCGCGTTGACGGCCACCGCCCCGCTCGGTACGGGTCGAACGCAGGGTAGAAGCGGCTAGCTTACGGGCTGCCCCGATGTACGGACCGAAGATGCCGCGAAGGATAGCCGCGTGCTCGGTCGTCAGATCAAGCTCGTAGAGCTGACCACTGAGCGCGAACATGACCGTCTCAGCTGCTTCTGAACCGTCCAGGTCATCGACGAGACTTATCGTGGTCCGGCTTGCCATGTGCTGCCTTTCGAGGTGGTGACTGATAGGGCATTTTGGACGAGCACGCTGGCTGGCCTGATCTGATTGTAGCGCTGCGCTGGTTAGCAAGGGATGGTGAGAGCGAGGCGGTGCAGTCAGGGACCGTGGCGTTATCACGGAGGATGCAGTCGCTGGTGCCTACGATCAAGCGTCCGTGCCGATCAATCCTGCCAAGCTCATGTCACGCCCATCGACTTAGTTACATCTGCCGAAAGATATGTAAGGAACGCGCGTAAGCGAGGTAACAACCTTGCAGCGGCGGTCGAACGTAAAGGTTTGCGAGCAAGGCCAGCAACGTGGTGACTATTCGGCACGCTCGCGGCTATCTACGTTAACGACAAGGGCGGAGTCAGCGGTGTACCCGGCGTCGCCTAAAGCGCGGACCGCAACGAGCCTCGCGAGACCTTCCACCTCGCCGCTGCTCTCAGCGCTCAGCAACAGTGTCATAATCATCAAACGTGCCTCTAGGACGTAACTGCCAGCGGCATCACGTCGGATGGCGGATTGCAGGAGTTCAAGGTGCCGCGGTGACGGTTCGACCTCTAGCTGAACATCGACCGTGACGAGGTAGGAAGGCACGCGGTCAGCCTAACTTCCGGACGTGGTCAATGAGCGCAATCTCACGAAGAGTCACATGCAAGAGCCGTTGGGGACAAGGCCCAAAGTGCCGTCGGCGTATGGCGGTGCCGGCCGACGTTTCACCCGAGGGTGCCGGTGCGGGCCCGGTAGGGCAAACAACCAGGCCGATTCGCTTGTGATCCGTAGTTCCGGGAGAAGCCGTCCGGCGCCGTGCGGGTCTCTCACTGCAGGTCAGCCCGTTGCCGTTGTCCGCAGCTGTCCGTGAGGAAACGGGCCTGTCTGAGCGCGTGGCTACAGCGGTGGCTACAAGATGGCGGTCGCGAAGGGCACGGAGTGAGAGGCGCTATAGGCCACTGGCGGGCGCGCAGCGGGTCTGTCCGTCCTTGGGGAAGCATGGTCAGGTCAGCGGCATGAGCGGATGTTCCTGGCGGTGCCGAGCGGCCTAGGAGTGCTCAGGTATCCGGCATCACCAGCAAGGGATCGCCCAGGGAAGCGGGGAAGGTGATGCTGTCGGGCGCGTCGGTGGCCATTACGGCCGCCCTGACCAGCGACGGCAGATGGCCGCGGGCGTGCAGCGTCTGCGACCACTCGTCGAGGTCAGTGTCGGTCAACAGCTCGTCCACGCTGCATCACCTCGGCAGTGTTGTGGCTGGGCGTGGTCATCATTGTGCCGCCGAAAGGGACAGAACAGCGCCGGACCATGACGCCGCTGTAGACAGCGCGGACCTGGTGACGGCCGCGAGCCCACGACCGATGCGCCGCCCGTCACGCGCGATCCGCCTACGCTTCCTGTCCAAGAAGGGAAAGGAGCCATCGGTGCTGTTCCCCACCGGGGTAGGCCGCGACGTCGTCCCGCTCGGCGGTGAGTACCGCGTCGACGACGACGGCTTCCGGTCCAACGACGTCGCGGCGGGGCAGCAGGCCCTCGCCGCCATCGCGCCCACCAGCTCGTTGGCCGTTCTCGGCGAGCCCGGCATCGGCAAGTCTCGGGCGTTGCGCGAGCTGACCGTCGGCGACGACAAGGTCATCCACATCGGCCTGGATACCGTTGCTGACGTGCGGGAGCTGCAGGACCGGCTCTCCGCGGTGGCCGAGCGCGGCACTGCGGACCGCCTCACGCTCGTCCTCGACAGCATCGACGAGTGCCCGATCCCGACCAAGAGCCTCATCCACCACCTGGAAGCCACGCTGCAGCGGCACCGCGCGCCGCGGGTCGTGCTCGGGTGCCGGACCGCAGACTGGCCGGAGGCCTTCGGCGCCCGGCTGCGGACGCTACTGCCCAGCCTCGAAGTCGTCGAGCTGCTCCCGCTCGGACGTACCGACATCGCGACCCTGGCCGACACCCGCGGCGTCGATGGTGACACCTTCCTCACTGCGGTGGTCGATGCCGGGGCGATGCCACTGGCTGCACTCCCGCTGACCCTGGACCTGCTGCTGGTCGTTCATCAGCAGGCCGGGCACCTGCCCGGCTCCGCCGTCGAGCTGTACGAGCAGGGACTGCTGCGGCTCGCCGAGGACCCCGACCCCGACCGGGAACCCGCCAAGAAGCCAGCGGGCAGCGCGCCGCAACGGCTCGCGGTCGCCGCGAAGCTCGCCGCTTACACGATGCTGTGCGGCCGCAGCGCGATCGCACGGGCCGTGCCCGCCGACGACGGCGACCTGCTCGCCGGTGCGCTTGCCGCCGGCACCGAGCCCATCGACGGCGGCGACCTCACCGTCACCGCCGAACTCGTCGACGCCACTCTCACCACCGCCCTGTTCACCGGCCGCGGGCCTGGCCGGCTGGCGGTCGTGCACGCCAGCATCGCGGCCTACCTGACCGCGCGGTACCTCACGGCGCACGCCGTTCCCGAGCACCAGCTCCGTGCCCTGCTCACCCGCACCAACAGCCTCGGCCGCACCCGGGTGCCATCCCGGCTGCGCGAGACCGCCGCCTGGCTGGTCGCGCTCGACCCCCACCGCAACGGCTGGCTCGTCGACGTCGACCCGGACACCCTCGCGGCGCACGCCGGGTTGGTGAACGTCGCCGCCGTCCGGCGCGCCCTGGTGGCCTACCTACTGGACGCGCCCGACCCGGAGCTGCGGACCGCTCGACGACGCTGGCGGCTGACGCACCCCGGACTGGCCGAGCAGCTGCGCCCGGCGCTGCGCGCGCCGCTGACCCAGGACGCCGGTCCGCACCTGGGTCATCCGGTGTCCCGACGTGCCCGGGTCGCCGTGGAGATCGCCCGACGGGCCGGAGGGCACGGCTCGGTTCCCGACCTGGTCGACCTGCTGCTCAGCAGCACCACCAACTCCTACCTGCGGTCGTCGGTGGCGTACGCGCTCACCGACCTCGACGACACCACGGCGGCGCAGACCCTGCGCGCGGTCCTCGATGAGGTCACCGCGCACCCCGACCATGACCCGGACGACGAGCTGCGCGGCCTCGCGCTGCAGGCGAACTGGCCGGCGAACCTCACCGCCAGCGAGCTCGTCGCCGCCCTCACCCACCCGCAGCAGAGCAGCCTCATCGGCTCCTACGTGGTGTTCCTGGGCCGCTTCCTCGACGACGTCGACGACCAGGTCATCACCGACCTCGTCCGGGCGATCACGCCGACAGTCAACAGCGCCGGCAGCGGCGCGGCAGACGAGTGGGTCGACGAGGAGGACCCGCCCAGTGGCGCAACACCAGCCGCGTCGCACGCCCTGCTCACCGGCACGCGACGCGGCGCCCGTGTCATGACCGCGCTGCTGTCCCGGGCTCTCGACAGCGCGCAGCTGGACGTCATGGTGGACGAAGTCGGATGGCTGCTCGCCACCGCGGCCCAGCACCATCAGGACGTCGCCGTACCCGGGCGCTTCGACGACCCCCCCGATCCGGAGACTCCGCGGCCCGACAGCTGCGGCGTTCACTCGTGCTCGCGGCGCTACGGCACATCCCCGCGGCACGGGCCGGGCTTGTCATCATCAGGGCGCGCGGTAGTCGGACGCGCGGACTGGTGACTGCCGCGGACCTCGCGTGGCTGCTGTCCCTCGGCGCAACAGAGCGGGCCGCGCACGCGGCACGACTGATCCCGATCGTCTTCGACCGCAGCGAAGTTGGACAGCAAGAGCTCGTCTGGGCCTTCCACGGCGAGCCGATCTTCGACGACTCCGTCGGACCCTGGTTCGACGCGGTCGACCTCGACAGCCCCGCGGCCGACCGGATGCGCGAGGAGCATGAGTGGTCGCTGGAACCGGACCGCACCTGGGAGGGTGCGGCCGCGCACGAGCCGGCGCTTGACGCCGCCTGGGCCCGCTGCGAGCAGGGCGAGCCCGAGGGATTCCTCGCACTCTGCGATCGGCTCCAGGTCGACCCCAAGACCGGTGACGTCACCCACAACGACGACCTGCTCTCCTGGCCCAGCTACCCGCTGCTCACCGTCGACGAGGCCGTGCTGCAGGCCTCCGCCGAGCGGTACCTGTGCGGCGGCGACGCCGGCGGCAATGCCTGGCTGGACGAGCCCGGCACCCTGCCGTTCCGGGCCTTCGTCGGCTGCGTCGCCCTGGCCTACCTCGCCCAGCGGCCGGACGGCAACGCCCGCCTGGACGCACTGCCGGAGCAGGTGTGGCAGCGATGGACACCGACCGTTCTGTGGTTCTTCGCCGGACTCGGCGACCCCGCGATGCACACCACCCTGAAGGACAAGGCGCAGCAGCACGCGCCCGACAGCTACCGGCAGTGGACGCTGCGCCGCGTCGAGTTGAAGGCGCAGGCCGGCTGGTCCTTGGACCCCCTGGACGACGTCGCGCCCGGTTACGACGACACTGTCGGCGACCGGCTCGACACCGTGCTGCACAGCGCCGTGGACACCGTGACCCGCACCGTCGCCGACCTGACCAAGCTCACCGACCCCGTCGGTGACCCGCAGGAACCGCGGCCGTCGGAGAACGACTTGCGCATCAGGCTGTCCACCGCCCGCGGCAACGCCGCGCACCTCGGGAGATTCCTCGCGCGGCGCCGCGAGCAGACCCGGGTGTGGCTGCGCGACCTCGCTGACGGCACGACCGCCGCCCCTATCGAGGCACGGGTGCTGGCCACCGAGGTGCTGCCCACCGCAGGCCTGCTCGGCTGGGACGACATCCTCGCTGACATGCAGGGTGATGAGGATTTCGGAGTCGCACTCGCCGTCGCCCTCGCCCGTCAGCGCGGCGACGAGGTTGCCCTTCCGCAACTGACGGACCTGCAACTGACCGAGCTGTGGTGGTGGCTCGACGAGCGATGGAGCAGCCAGACCGACACCCTCACCGACGGCTTCGTCTCCGACGACCAGCACGTCCGGGACTGGCGCAACGGCATTGTCGCCGAGCTGCAGGCACGAGCCACACCCGATGCGCTGGCGGCGCTGGCTCGGCTCGTCGCCAGCCGTCCCGACGACTACCGGCTCAAGGCGGCGCTCGCCGACGCCGAAGCCCGCGACCACGACGAAAACTGGCAGGGCGTCAAGGTCGCGGAGCTGACTGCGCTGCTGGCCAACGCGCGACGCACCCTGGTCAACGACGACGATGCGCTGTACGGGGCCGTGCTCACCTCCCTCGACCGGTTCGCCGCCCGCATGCACGACATCGGACAGACGCTGTGGAACGAGACCCGCCCCGCGCTGTCCGCGGCAGGCGCGACCAAGGTGTGGAACCCCAAGTACGAACCCGACGTGTCCGCCGCGCTGCGCGACCACCTCGCGCAGGAGTTCGGCGAACAGCTCGTCGTCAACCGCGAGGTGCTCGTCAAGCAGACCACCAGCAAAGGGAACGGCCTGTCGGTCGACGTGCTGCCGACCGCCACCGAAGCCGCCGCCGGCCGTCGCCTGCCCAGCTGCCCGATCGAGGTGAAGGGCTGCTGGAACGCCGACCTGCTCACCGACCTGCAGGCACAGCTCGTCACTGACTACCTGCCCGCCACGGGCGCGACCCGCGGCGTCTACGTGTGCGCCTGGTTCGCCACCGAGCACTGGGACGACCTCGCCGACTCGCGGCGCAAGAAGGCGGCGGCGCGTGACCGGGATCAGGTCGTGCGGAGCCTGACGGGCGCGGCGCAGGCCGCCTCGCAGTCCGGCGAGGTGGATGTCACCGCGGTTGTCATCGACATCCCGAGGCCGACGCCGTCGTCCCGGGCGGGGAGCGAGTCCACCGGCGGCAACCTGGCTTCCTAGCCTCCACCGTATCCGGGGCGCTGGCCGGTCGCCGCCCGCCGACCCTGCCGCCCGGGGGCCTCGACGTCGTTCGACCACCGGGTGCCCGTCGTCAGCAGCGGCGGACGCCCAGCTGCCACCGGCCCGGCGACACCGGGGTGAAGCGCGGCTCAGCCCGCAGCACCGCCGCACTGCCAGGCGGAGATCGGCACCCAGGATGGGTCGACACCGACGGCTACTTGCTGCGGTCCTGGCTGGCCGACTTCGACGACGTCGCGGTGGCGGCAGAGCATGCGGATAGCCACCACAGCGATTGCAGGCCCCGGGTCCCGCGCCCGGGACCTCCCGCCGACACGGTGGGTTGAGGTGCGGCTCCAGCGGCGGTGCCGTCGAGCCTAGCGGACCCGAGCGGGCCGCGGGAGATTGCGCGCAGCGCCACTTAGGCTCGACCCGATGCTGCAGATCGCCACCGGCATCTACTTCCTCCCAGGTGCCCGGCTGCACGAGACGACCCACCGCGCCACCGCGTACAGCAACGTCTTCCGGATCGACCGCGACCCGGTCGTGCTGCCGTTCGCCGCGCTGCACTTCGACACCGGCGTCGCGCCCTTCACCCCGGTCGCGATCGAGGTGGTCGACCGGCTGGGTTACCGAGGCCGACGGCCAGAGCTTCGGAATGGTCGCCACCGGCGGTGAGGAGCTCATCGACGACGCCGCCACGCTGCTGGCCTTATCCACCAACACCACCTGGTCCACCAACCACGACCTGGTCCGCCGGCTGGTGCTGCCGGCACTCTCGGATCGTCCCGGCCGCGGTCCAGCCAGCCAGCTACGCCACACCTTCGACCCGCAGCGCCGCTCGTCGGAGATCAACTTTGACTGCCGCGGCGACCTCTCCAAGAGCCCAAACTGTCGCAGACTGCTGTGCCCGGAGCGCCTCGAAGTCGTCCCAGTGCGACTGCCGAACCGCATCGTCGGGCAGTCCCTTCACGAACCGGCCTTGGATCTCGGCGAAGGTCGTCGGATGTCGGCCGAGCGGAAGGATCTCCTCGGATGTCGGACCTGGGACGAGCCGTGGGATCGACATCCATCCTCCGCAGGCCGTCGGGCACGTCGGCGTCCCCCGCGTGGCCGGCTCCGGCGACATAGCCGGTGGCGTGTGGACGTGACGACGCGGACGCATGCCAGGATGAGAAGGGGTCATCCGTCCGCACGTCCGATTTAATCGGACGTAGTTCTCCGCCGTGAAAAGGAAACATGCCAGCCTTTAAACTGTCCCCGGCGGAATTGCCCGGCGCGCTCACTGGGCGCGTCATCCTCGGATTCCAGGTTTACGGGATCAATTCCCTGAAGACTGCGGTGCCGACCCTACAGAGCCTCACCGGAACGAAGGTGACGTCCGTCGAGGTCGCCACCGACGGTCGGACGCTGAAGATCCGGACGAACACGACCTCGATCGCCGTCAACCTCGAGCGGGTCGGTTACTGGGTCCTGAAATCTGGCACGAAGGGCTGGTCCATCGGCGACGGACCCGCGCCTACCGCCCGCTTGCTCCTCGACGCGTCCGAGTACCTGGACTTCTCCGAGCCCAGCGAGACCAAGCGCATTACCGTCCGCATCCATGCCGACTTGGCAATCGCCGGTGTCGCGGCGCTCGCTCGCCGCGTCACTCAGGCTCCTGCGGTGACCTCGCCCGGTGGCGTGTCCGTCTGCGGATTGTCCGCGGACCATTCACAGACCCGTAGGGAGGACGCCCGATCCCCCTCGGCCACGAGCTATGCTGACGAGGTGACGACGACCGGAGAATCCGTTCGGTCGGACGCTCGAGCGGCCAAGGTGCTGGCGCGCCGGCCGCGCCCGTTCGAGCCGACGAACCTCGGACCTTTCCACCAGACATTCGTTCAGTTCGTCGGCGGAATGGCGGGAAAACGACAGTCCCAGATAGTTGCCGCAATAGCCGCGGAATTGTCGAGACTAAATGACGACGACTCGCGGCACGGGCTCGCCTACCGGCTTTCCCTGTCCGTTCTCTCCGACTACGTCTCCTTCGGAAACTATCCGCTCGTCGCCTCGGGACGCCCTTATCTGATAAACGCGCTGGAGGTGGACGGTCTCACCGAGGAGCGTCGACGCGCGATTACGAAGGGCCTGTTCTGCTCGGCCAGGGACAGGTCCCTCGCGGAGCGCGGACAGACCAAGTGGCTCCGCGCGACCGCCGCCGCGCTGACGGCGGGCCCGCGCCCCACCGCCTCCGTCGTCGCCGACCTCGCCGCAGGAACTCCGCGCGTGCGACTCGTTGAGGCGCGCACAAACGACCGCACGCTCGACGAGCGCGGCCTCTGGCGAGCGGTCCGCGCGACCTGGTCCATGGGAGCGGAGTCGTCCGCCCCCGGGAGAGAGGTCGCGTTCACGGCCGTCGACGAGCGCAATCCGACTGTCCCTCTCGGAATCCTCCAGTTCCGGAACGTGGTCCCGGAGATCGTCGCCCGGGACCGCTGGCTCGGCATCGTCGCCGCGTTCGACCCGGAGACGGGTCCCACCGGCTACCTGAGACTCCTTGGGGCCGGCGACGCCCGCGAGCGCGTGCGCGCTACCGGCGACGTCCTCTCCTTGCTCCTCGCGCACATCGACTCGCACGACCTTGAGGTCCGTCTCGGACCGGAGCAGTCCGCTGTCAGGCTCGCCGAGATAGCCGCCGCCGAACGGCGGCTCTACAACGACGCCAGGACCGCGGCGAGCGGCGAGGCAGCCGGGCACCTCACGAGGTCCAAGCGCGCCGAGACCGCCGCCGAGATCCTCCGCGGCCTGAGGGCGTTCCGGGCCCTCGCGGACGTGTCGGACCCGGTGGCGGCGCTGGCCGCCGACGCATCCCTCCTGAAGGACCTCAACGCGGGTCTGAAGAAGATCTGGCACTACCACATGGGATTCGTCGCGCTGGAGATGTCGGTGTGCGGGGCCGCGCCCCCGTTCGGTCCGATGCGCGTCGGCAAGTTGCTCGCGGCCGTGGCCGGCGCGCAGGAGGTGGCGGAGGCGTGGGGCTCGGACCGGCCGCTCGGCAGCATCGCCGCCACCAGCTACCTGCCGAGCGTCCGCGACGCCATTCCGAACCCGGGTCCCCTTTTCGTGACGACCTCCGGCGTGTACCCGGGCCACAGCGCACAGTACAACCGCGTCCGCGTCGGGGACCGGTCGTGGAAAAAGATCGGCGACTCGCTCGGCTACGGCAGCTTCCAGGTGTCCGCCACCACCAGCCGGCTCGCCGGCGCGTACACCGAGTCGGTCGACGGCTACCGGCACGTCACGCGCAAGTTCGGCGAAGGGTCGAGCGCCAAGTTCCGGGAGGTCGGTCGCGCGCTCGCGCGGCTCGACATCCCAGACCTTCTCCGGCACGAGATCTCCCGCCCGATCTACGCGCTCCCGCTCGTCGACGACCCCCAGGGCGTCCTCCTCGGTTGGTCGTCTCCGACGCGCCGGGTCGCGCCCACCCTCGACGAGATAGCCGCCGCCTGGTGGACGAGGTGGGTCGCGCCGCAGGCCGGGCGCCTCGCCGAAGCGGCCTCCGCTTCGCCGGACCTGACACGGACCATCGGCGACATCGCCCGCGCCACGGAGGCCCTCTCCGGCTGACGTCCGCGACACGACACTTAGGAGCCCGTCGCTCCGAAACCGAGATACGGCTCAGGCCTGCCTAGTCTGACGTCACCATGACCCACGAGAAGAACGGCGAGATAGTGCTCGACCTCGCCGACATGTTCGAGCGCGGCGCGGTGTTCGCAGACCGCTGGCCCACCGCCGTGCGCGTCCAGTTGGACGTCGCGAACCCGCTCACCGAGGCCGTCCGGGACGCCCTCCTCGGCCGCCGGCACGTCGTCGTGGCCGGCGCGGCCGGCGACGGCAAGTCGCACCTCGCAATGACCGTCCTCGACGACTGGGCCCCTTCCGCCTACTACGAGGTCGTCTCCGGAGCAAACCTCCCGACGGGCCTCGCTCCCGGAACGGTCGTGTTCCTCCGCGACGTCAGCGCGCTCACCTACGACGACGTCGTCTCCGCCATCGCAACCGCCCAGGACCAGTCCCTGACTCTCCTCATCACCATCAACGAGGGTCCCCTCGACAGCCTCGCCACGAAGGACGGCACGGGATTCCTCGCGTGCGTCCGCGACGTTATCCACCAGCGGTCACGCGGACTCGACGTCCCCGACCCCGAGAACGCGACCGTGATCAACCTCAACGGTAGGCAACTCACCCGGGGCGACTTCGTCGCCGGCGCGCTGGCGAAGATCCTGCCCGTCGTCCGCCCGTGCAGGACGTGCGGCAAGGCCAAGACCTGTCCCCGCGTCGTCGGCGCACGGGAGCTCAAGAAGTCGAAGGACGCCCAGGCGCGCATCGCGAAGCTGCTGCGGATGCTCACCGACCGGGGTCGCCATCTCACCGCACGCGAGATCTGGACCTTCCTGATCGACCTGTTCTTCGGCTGGACGTGCGGCGACGCCGACAACGAGGTCGAGCGACAGAACGGCTACTTCTGGACCCGCGTTTTCGCCGCCGACAACGCTATCTCCGAGGCCATCCGAAGCGACTTCGACCCGCTCCAGGTCGCGCGGGCCAGCGACGACGCCCACATCTGGACGGGCGACGGACCCGTCACCGTCCCCGACGCGCCCCCGTACATCGTCGCCCGGTCGGACCCCGACGACGGTCTCGAGATGTTCGCCAGCGCGAAAAGGCACTTCTTCTTCTTCAGCAAGGAGTGGGACGTCGACGCGACCCTCGCCGCGTTCGTCCCAGCCAGCCGGTTCGGCAGGCTCCTCGAACGCGCGACCGGCGCCGACCAGATCGCCCCAGAGATGGTCGGACTCATCAACGCGTTCCGACTCGGCGCCAAGACCCAGGCTGACCTGTGGATCAGCCGCCACCACGCGTTCGGCTCGCACCGCCGGCCCGACGTCCTCGCCGCCTCCGGGAAGGTCCCGTCAAGCTCACTGACGGTCCGCGTCCCTCACCTCGCCGACCGCAACGCCTACCCGAAGAGCGACTTCTTCCCCGACCACCTGCTCCTGTGCTGGAACGACAAGGACCCGGAGCTCGTCGTCGACTTCCCGACGTGGAAGGAGCTACAGAACGACCGCAACCTGATCGTCGACCGGAACCAGGAGACGCTCGACTTCGCCCTCGACATTTTCCTCGCGCAAGGCGACCCGCCGGACGCCCGCGACCCAGAGGTGCTCGTCTACGACCACCGCCGGCAACGAGAGACCCAACTGCGTCTGTCGAGCAGCGACCGGAAGATTGAGGTGCTGTGACAACCGCGCTCGCCGCTCCGCTCGACCTCAAGGCGTGGTTCGCCGAGAACGTCCGCGGACTCGTCCAGGTCAACCCCGTCTCGACCTCCTCGCAGCCCGTCCACGCCCTCGGGTCGTTCGTGGCGAAAGTGACGGAGATCGGCGGGCCGCCTCGACGGCTGCCCGACATCGCCAACCTCACGGCCCGGAAGGAGGGTCTTTGGGCCGTCTCCGACGTCGACGTCCGCGCCCTCAGCAAACTCTCGCTGCCCGACTCGGACTCGGAGCTCGACCAGCTAAGGCACGCTCTCGCCGGCCTGCTCGCGGCCGACAGGGCCGTCTACAAGTCGCCGTTCAGCTTCCAGCTCGCTCACGTCGGCCTCGCGAACAGGGACCTGACCGACGGCGGGCTCAGCGACCTGAGCGTCGGCCTGCTCCTCTCCGCCGACGACGGCCCGGAGCGGCTCACGCGGATGGTCGACCGCCTCTTCGAGCGGCAACGGAACCCGCACTGGGCGATCTCGTCGCTGCTCGTCCCCACCGAACGCGAGCACGTGACCGTCGCCGACCCGCGGCCCGCGCCCGCGTGGACGACCACGCCCGGCTGCGAGACCTTCGCCACCGACTGCCGGACACTCCTGGCGCGCGCTGTGGACCTCGTCAGCGGAGGGCACGACACGCTGCTCGGGCTCAGAGTCCTCGCGACGACCGTCACCTGGCTCGGCCTCGCCGTCTACGCGCAGGTGCCGAGCCTCACGACGGCAGGAGCGCTCAGCCTGATGGTCATCGAAGCCGGCGAGCCGGGCCAGCTCCCCGGCCTGAGGGACGCGTCCGCCGCGTCGAGGCGCGCGCTCAACGGCGTCTGGGACAACTGGCTCGCCGCTCTCCTGACGAAGACCGTCGAGGACAGGTTCGGCGGGAACGCCCCCCAGGACGCCGCGATGCGACGGTTCCTCCGCGACTGCCAGCCCTACGCGATCTCCGGCGGGTCGTCGTTCAAGGAAGCCCAGATCGACGGCATCTACAAGACGTGGCGCTCGAACCACGACACGTTCGACGCCGCCGGCCAGACCCTCCGCGACGTCCTGTCCGCCAGCATGGGAAACAAGCCGCAACGGTGGTTCGACGCCGTCGGACGCCACAGTGGCTTCGTAGGACCCCGCCGAGGCCACCCGCCGCGATTCAGGGCCGAGGTCTCGCTCCTGCCGACCCTCGTGCTCGCCGGGCTCTCCGACGACGACCCACCTGCCATCCCCATGTCGGTGTGGCTCGACCGGCTCGTCAAGCGCTTCGGGCTCGTGTTCGGACCCGACGCCCAGGCGAGAACCATGCCGGACCGGGCCCCCGAGGAGGACCTCGTGAGGAACCGGGACCTGCTCTCCAGCCTCATGGCCGCCGTCGGTCTCGCGCGCCGGTATAACGACGGCGTCACCGAGGTCCTCAACATCGGCCAGATCTGGCGGAGGCAACAGTGACGACACCACGACTTGCGCAGGCCATCGCCGCCGTCGTCGAGACGAAGCTTGCCGCCGGGACCGCGTTCCTCCGCGTGCCCGAGATCGTCAGCCCGTTCCCGCTCGCCGGACTGCTCGACGCGCTCCACGAGGTCCAGGACACCCGCTACGCCGTCTTCCTCGACCACGTCGACGTGCGACCCGGCCCAAAGCTCACGCTCGAGGTGCACGAGGCCATCCTCTGGCGCAACGACCAGCGTATGACAGACAACGTCGTCGTCGTCGGCGACCTCGAACGGGACCGGGCTGCGGGCCTCTCGAGCCTTGCGACGGTCTCCGCGCGCGAGGTACGCCAGGCGCTCATCAGGCAGTTGACGTTCCTGGCGCGCCGGACCGCCACCAACGCGAAGACGCTGAAGATCATCGACGCGCTGAAGAACGAGCGCCTCAACCTCGACCTCCAGTTCCTCGCCGACTACTGCGACCACCTCGAGCCGCATCTCGGCACCAACGACCTCGAGGAGGCGTGCGCCGGACTCTGGTACCTGAAGCTGCTCCCGGACCGGGTCTCGACAGACGTGGACGTCAAGCGGCTCCGCGACAACCAGGCGAGGGTCATCGAGCTTCGTCAGGCGGACGCGACGTCCGTCCAGCGGCTCATCGGCGCGCTGTCCGCGACCGGGTCCGGGAACTACGAATCGCTGCGCATGTTCGCCTCCACAGGTCGGCGCGAGCACCTTCGCAACCTCCAGCTCGACGCGGTCCGGGACGCCGTCAAGACGACCAAGGGACCCGAGGTCGACGAAGACGACAACGCCGGCGGGGACACGCCCGGGCAGGCGGAACGCACCGACTTCCTCGACGCCGTCCGCAAGGACGCCATCCCGGAGGACGAGTTCCTGGATCAGATCCGCGCCGACCGGGAGGACGACGGCGCCGGCGGGAGGATCAGCGCCGGCGGCGCGAAGATCGACTGGGACCGCGTCCCTGACGGACAACTCGGCCCGCTGATGGAACAGGACGGCGACGTCCTCCCCTACGCCGTCGCCGCCGGCTCGCTGGAACACATGCCCGCCGACGAGGCCGACCCGCTGCCCGGCCGCGGGAAGGTCGAGTGGGGCGACCTCCGGGACGTCGCGAAGGAGCTCAAGGTCCTCGAAGAGGTGGCGGACGTCGTGCCCGACCCGCGGCCGTCGTCGATCCTGGAGACGATCCTCGCGCTCCGGCTCGAGCTGGCCGACTGGGTCACCGACATCCCCCGGGAGGGACTGCGGCTGTTCCTCGCCGCGCCGACCGTCGCGGCCACCGCACGGGACCTCGTCAACGCGTGGGTGAGCCTCTGGCGCTCCCTCGACGACCTGCGGGGAGCCCTCGACGACGAAGTCGGCGAACTGATATCGCTCGGCAACAGCCTCGCCGTGACCGACACTAGGATCGTCGAGCAGGGCACCGCGGTCACCGCATACCTTCTCCCGCTCCATCCGATGGTCCTCGAACCCAGGGTGCGGGCGGCGTCGATGTTCCGGGAGCATCCTGAGCTCGACCAAGACTTCTTCCAGATCATCCAGTCGGCCCTCGACCCGGCCGTCCCGTCGGTCAAGCTGCCCGTCGGCGACACGTCCTTCGACCTCGCCTACTCGGGCCAGTTCCGCGGCCTCCCGCAGTACGTCCGCCGGTCGACGCAGTTCCATTCCGCCGACGTCGTGCGCACCATCCAGGACTCCGTCGACAGGTTCGTGAACGTCCACCCGTACTCGAAGCTCAGCCTCCGGGTCGCGCTCGTGGACCCGACCGCCGAGACAGTCAAACAGATGCTCAAGTGGCTCGCGAACGTCGACCCGTCGCGGCGCGAGCGAGTGGCCCTCGACGTGTACGCCATCAACGAGAGCCCCGACGAGATCCAGTCGAAGCTCGCCGAAGGACGAGAGGACCTCGTCAGCGCCGAGATCTCGAGCACCCGTTTCGACTACACGCTGAAGTCCCTCAACAAGCTCGAGGAGCTGCCCGCCGCTCTCCACCAGAGCGACCGGTCCCCGCACGTCCTGTGCCTGTTCGACCCAGCGGTCGTCAGGAACACCCCGGTTCCCGTCGCCAGCCTTACGCCCGTCCTCGGCGCCCTCGTCAACGAGTGGGAGTTCGGCGCCCGCGCGAAGAAGGACGCCACCCCCTACATCCGTCCGAAGACCGGGTCTACGGCCCTCAACGAGTTCCTCACCGCCCAGTCGCGGCTCCTCGGGAACGACACGCACAGCGCCACCGAACGAAACCCGCTACTCCAGGACGACGTCCTCGCGGTCCTGGACAAGGTGTCGGCCGAGACCTCGTGGGTCGTCGTCGCCCAGGGAGCGTCCGCGCTCGTCGCCCCACCGAACATCGGAGAGGCCGAGCTGCTCGGCCGCACGAGCTCCGGCTCCCACACCGCCTACGTCTACAGCCGCACACCCGCGCTCGTCCTCGAACCCGTCCTCACCTACCTCCAGCAATACCAGTACATCCAGTCGGACCCGCGACTCATCATGCGCTTCGTGTTGCAGACAATCCGTCTCGCGCTCCCCGAAGGACTCCTCGGCTTCTACAAGCGATTGGGCACGCTCTCCAAGGAGAGCGTCCTGGGAAGGCTCGGACTCGCCGCGGTCGTCGCTTACCTCCAACAGGACGACGAGCACGACGCCGACCTCATCGTCAGCCTGGACACCGAAGGCGCCCGGCGCTGGCTCGGACTGCGCGACGGCGTCAACAAGCGGGCCGACCTTGTAAGGCTCGCGTTCGGCCCCGAAGGGTGCGCCGTCGAGGCCATCGAGATCAAGGCCCGGACAGGCAACCTCGTCTGGGGAGCGTCGACGCCCGACGCCGTCGTCGAGGCCACCGAACAGGTCGAGGCCATGTACGCGCTCATCCAGGCCATCTTCTCCGACAAACGGGACCTCCTCGTCGCGTCCCGCCGCGAGATCCTCAAGCGCCAGGTCTTCCTCGAGGCGCTCCACCAGTGGGAGCCCACGCGCGAGCGCGACCCCGACACATACCGCCGTCAGATAGCCGACCTCAACCGGCTGTTCGCAGCGCCCGGACCGGACCGCGGACCCGCCCCGACGATCTCCAAACGCGTCTTCGTCGCCACGCCCGGAGACGACAGCCAGGCCACCGGCGGAGCGACGACCCGCCGCGTCGGAGACGTCGACGTCACCCAGCTCGGCCTCCAGTGGTTCAGGACGCTCCTGTCCGACCAGCCAGGAACGGGCATCGAGATCGACGCGGCCTTGCTCGACCTGCTCCCCCCCGAAGACTTCCTCGATCCCGAGCCGACCACGATCGTTCTCGACAGCGTGGACGAGCCAGGGCCGCCGGCCGGCCCGTCTCAGCCGGCGGCGACCCTGCCGACGGACGCCCGCGAGACGGCGGCCGCCGGCGAGGACGTCGAAGGTCTGCTCCAGAAGCTCCAGCAGTCGTTCAAGGCCCGCGGTGTCCCGTACGTCTCCATCGGCGCCGAGTCCGTCGAGGTCGGGCCGTCCGTTGTCCGCGTTCCCGTGCGGCTCGAGCTCGGCGCCCGGGCCGCCCAGTTGGAGTCGCAGTCCGACGACATCGCCCGCGACCTCGGCGTCCAGTCCTTCCGTACCACCAACCTCAGCGGCCAGCCCGGCTACGTCGTCGCGGAGGTGCCCCGAACCGCCCGGGACATTCCTGACGTCGAGACGCTCACCCGGCCCGACCGGCCCTACCCGGCGCTCGCGGTCGGAGCCGGCATCGACTTCGCTCCGTACTGGCAGTGCCTCGACGAGATACCGCACCTCCTCGTCGCCGGCAAGACCGGCTCCGGGAAGAGCGTGCTCATCCGGAGCCTCCTCTGGCAGCTCACCCGCCTCTACGATCCCTCCGAGCTGGAGCTTGTGCTGATAGGCCCGAAGGCCGCCGACTTCATGGACTTCGCCGACGCTCCACACTTCCGGTCGCCGTCCGACGTGCACCTCCGAGCCGACGACGCGATCGACCTCCTCAGGGAGATAGTCGAGGTCCGTTACGCCGAACGCCAGGCGACGTTCGACGAGTACGCCCGCCAGGCCATGCGCGAAGGCAACCGGGTCTCGAACCTCCGGGAGCTCATGCGGCACGCCGAAGCGAGAGGGGAGCAGCCGCCCCTGAGGCCGTTCGTCGTCATCGTCGACGAGTTCGTCGAATTGCTCGACTCGTCTCCGAGCGGCCGCAAGGAGTTCGAGGCGCTCATCGCCCGCTTCAGCCGGCTCTTCCGCTACATCGGCGGGTCGATGATCGCGGCGACGCAGCGACCGTCCGTCAAGTCGATCACGGGCGACATCAAAGCCAACTTCCGGCCGCTCGCCCTCCGAGTCGAGCGCTCCGTCGACTCCCGCGTCATCCTCGACGCCAACGGCGCCGAACACCTCGTCGGGATGGGCGACTGCCTCTACAAGGCCGACGAAGGCATGCTGCGGCTACAGGGCTACGCGGCGCTCGGAACCTATCTATCACGGTAGGGCGCGCCTCACCTCGCCGAGCCGGCACTCTGCTGACAATTGTTGGCTCCTGCGTTGACCTTGTGCTGGTCGTTTTCACCGCGCCCGATGCCTGCGTGAACCAGACGGCGTCGGACCGGACGAGCCCCTCGAACTGAGTCACGAGGGCATCGAATGCGTCGGCTGCTTCAGTCACGTCGTAAGACACCACCACGCTGCGCTTGGCCTGCTCATGCAAGTGCAACCAGATCGCTGTGGCTATCACCACAACGACTACGACGCCCGCGAGGATTAGGGAGACTCCTGCAAGCGCGGCGGCCAACGACGCCCCAAGAATTGCGACGATGCGAGCCCGTCTCATGTACTGGGCAGCGGCATCCAGTTGCCCGACGAGTCGGCTCCGGCCAGCAGTCTCAAGTTCGGCTACCGATGCGCCCGTGACGTCATGAAGCACGACGTGGCTGGGACCGTGGCTGTCCGGCGAAGGTTCGCCGGCCGGTGTTGTGACTGCCCGCGCGCCTGCGGGAGGATCGCTCGGTAGTAGACCGGATCGCGACCACATCCGCACGTAGTTGCCACGAGGCCCGCTGTCCACCCGAAAGCTCAGTACCCCGACCGACCTCCCGATCCCGGACTTGGACAGGTTCAGCCAAAACGGCCCGGGGGGCCGCCGGGGGCGCGTATCCGCTGGCGGTCTTCGGGTCTCAGTCTCCTTTCCGATGGAAGCCTGGCTTTGGAAGATCCGCGCGTCTGATCTGGGAAGCAACTGAGTATCAGCATCATTCGTAACTAGAGTGCTAGTCTCACGTGTGCCACGTCATGAGAGCGAAGAGTAAGAACCGTGCCGAGTACATTCTTGGGTTTGTTGTTATTCATAATTGCCGTTATGCCGGGCTTTGTCTTCACCGGCGCGTTCGGTTCCGCCATCGGGCAGTCTGGTGTCGAGGGTGCCGACCGCGCTTTGCGAGCAGCGGCATTCTCCTTCTTACTGGTTTTGCCATCTGGTCCAGTTGCTCTACTTTATGTACCGCGATCTACTGCACGTTCCGCCCGGACACAGAGGTTGCACCGGTAAGACCTACTGCAACCTATTATACCAAGGCATCGTTCCATCGTGGTGGCTGTGGTTGATTGCGGCTTGTTACTTCATCGTGCCGGCAATCCTTGGCTTTGCTCTCGGCATGTTCTGCAATCGTCCAGGGCGCATACGGAGATACGTTGCCGAGTTGGTGATCGGGCGTCCGCGGCTGACGACTGCTTGGTCACGCGTGTTTGACCAGACCCAAGTGAAGCTCGTAGTGCGCGCGAAGTTCTCAGACGCCGGAGTCATTGCCGGAGCCTTCGGTGGGAGGTCCCTCACATCCGGGCTGAACGAGTCGAGTGTCGATATCTACCTCGAAGAAACTTACGAGCTGAATACAGACGACGACTTTGCTCTCGAACCGAACGGCTTGCCCAGGAGAACAGGGGTCGGCGTCCTGTTGCGCAGAGAGGATGTACGCTGGCTTGAAGTCTTCGAAGCTCCGCCCGGATGGTAGGTCGCAGGATGGTCGAGTTCCCTCAGCGTCTCAAGCGGCCCGACGACCTGCTTCGCGGCACCGACGAAGTTGACCCGAACACGGCTCTGCCAGTTCGCCTGCAACGCAAGCTGAGGCAGAATTTTCCCCTCAATGAACAAGGACCTGGTTCCGACGGCCTGGCGGGCCAGATCGAGCCGGTGGCCAGCAGGACACCACACGCCGATGAACAACCGATCCCTAAGGTCGTTGGCATCATCGGTGTGGAACCAGAAGCCGGCAGACCCCGCCTATTCAACAGCGACGACCTCGACAGCTACAAGATCTACCCCCCCAGCTACGCGAGTCACCTCGATCCGACCGGCTCCCACGACGCCGATGAACAACCGATCCCTAAGGTCGTTGGCATCATCGGTATGGAACCAGAAGCCGGCAGACCCCGCCTATTCAACAGCGACGACCTCGACAGCTACAAGATCTACCCCCCCAGCTACGCGAGTCACCTCGATCCGACCGGCTCCCACGACGCCGACGAACAACCGATCCCTAAGGTCGTCGGCGTTGAGAGTCGGAGCGGCCGCGAAGCAATGAAGCGTCGCATCCGCGATGCGATGCAGAGAGCAGCACATCTACACCATTGAGGAGTTGGGGCTCTCCAGCTAGCTGGCTAACGCGGCCTTTGTGCAATTCCGCCGGCGCCATCGTGTCACCTTCGGGGGCATGGCAGCGCTATGGCCAAGCGTAGTCAGCGACCGCGACGAGAATCCTCGGCCTCGGCCCCGCGCCTGGCGCTGTCAGGCGGCCGAGGACGGCGCGAAGCGCCGCCCGCAAGGCCGCCCTTGATCCGGTACAGGCGGTTGTAACACAGCGGCGCCGTGGCAGCGGCTGGCTCGGGAAGCGACTAGCGGGCCGGTAGTGAGCACGGGGAACCGGAGGCAAGATGCGAAGCATCCGCGGCAGACGCCGTAGCGGAGTTGGCGCCCCCTGACTTGACCGCTGACCCCGGGGGTTGAATGGCAGCGGCAGGAGACGTCCCTAGCCGTCCGTGGAGGCGCTGTGTCTAACTACCGGCTCCGCGATGCTCTCGCTCGCAAGGGTTGTTCGCCGGAGCGGTTGGCAGACGACCTGGCCGTAGACGTGAAGACCGTCCAGCGCTGGATCACACTTGGCCGGCTTCCCTACCGACGCCATCGGCAGCGGATCGGCGCACTCCTCCGCGAGTCGGAGGCGTACTTGTGGCCGGACGCGCTCGACGACGAGCAGCGGTCAGTCGTCGGATGCTCGGAACTCGTTGATCTCTACCAGAGACGCGCTGATGCGCCCGCTGGGCTCTGGACGCGCCTGCTGGTCGAGGCTGTCGAGCAGGTCGATGTGCTGGTGTTCGCCGGTCTTTTCCTGCCGGAGCAGAACCCGCGGGCGGTCGAGCTGATGGCCGCTCGGACGACGGCAGGCGCAAAAGTGCGCCTGCTACTCGGGGATCCTGACTGCGCTGCGGTGGCACTTCGCGGTGAGGAGGAGGGCATCGACGAGGCTGTCGCTCACAAGATCCGCAACGTGCTGGTGCGCTATCAGCCCCTTGCCGACGTCGCCGGGGTCGACGTGCGGCTGCATGAGACCACCCTCTACAACTCGATCTACCGCTTCGACGACAACATGCTCGTCAGCCTGCACGTCCACGGCCTGCCCGCTGCCCACGCCCCGCTGCTGCACCTGCGACGGCTGTCCGAGGCGAACCTGTTCCTCACCTACGCCGCATCCTTCGAACGCATCTGGTCGGGCGCCGTCCCGGCCTGGTCCTGAAGCACTGGAGGCCTTATGGCACGCACGGACTATCTCGACGACCCCGACGCACCAGCTGCCAACAGCATCGTGGTCGCCTCAACTGCCTTCGTGCTCGACGATCAGGACCGGGTTCTGCTCATCAGTCGTAGCGACAACGGCAAGTGGGCGCTGCCAGGAGGAGGCCAGGAACCGGGCGAGACGGTCGCCGACAGCGCGGTCCGGGAGACCCTCGAGGAAACCGGCCTGCACATCGAGGTGACGGGTCTGG